>Ga0114994_10001323_pt1 | contig 17686 bp, 10 predicted proteins | sample ArcticOcean_MG_C_9_FD_87043 | JGI IMG/M metagenome (GOLD analysis project Ga0114994, IMG submission 87043) | Marine microbial communities from western Arctic Ocean - ArcticOcean_MG_CB2_152 | ecosystem: Environmental > Aquatic > Marine > Oceanic | place: Arctic Ocean: Canada Basin | collected...
AGATGCGAGCGGCGAAGAACAGCGTTCTGGCGAGCGGCGCAAAACACACTAGGAGCTAGTGGCGCAAAACCTACTAGGACCTGTGTGCCCCGTACCGTTAACGGTACGGGGCACGAAACGAGAATCCGGGCCATCAAGGGATTGCTAGAAAACAGAGATAAATTAAGCGACAAAGAAAAAATGGAAAGTATGCAAAAATACAATGAAATACATTATGGAATGGGCGAAAACATTGCCAAATCATACCTGAATCAGCTGGACTGCTGAGAGAATTGGTATATATGATCCAACCGCCGGTGTATGCGGTGTAGGCTATTGCGCATGTGTATTACAATCCCTCAGCGACCCCAGGGAGACCTCTGGACCATGAATTGACTTAGTTCCACTGGCGGGACCACCATGGTGCCGATCGTCAGCGACGTCCGCGAATAAAATAATTACCTTTTTCGCCCCCAATAAGCGTCCTATTGATCTCTTTGGGCCAGTACCTAACCGAACGATACTCAGACGGCTGCATGTCGCGTTTCATCAAAGCACCAAAAGCTCCCTACGGGTTCTCAAAGCCAAAATATGATGATCGAGGTGCATTGCAAACAAGCACTGAAGCACAGTGCGGTCAATAAAAGTTGCACGCTTTCAATCGCTGCCGCTTGCCGCATCAATCGAAGCCACACTTTTTGCAGCAGAGGCTGGCACAGAGCGCACATACCAACTTGATTAACATTCGTGCTGAAGCCAGTGCTGCAGAAGCAGCGCTTGCATTGTTAGAGAATGGTCGATTACTCCAAGTGGGACGCCTTGGAGGTCAGCAGCGACGACGACGACTACAAGGACAAGCCCAACTCCAAGGAGGCCTACCGCCGCATCAAGGCGCGCCAGAAGCGCGAGGCTAGGGAGGCGGCCGAGCGCGCGGCGCAGGACGCGGCCGTGGCGTTACATATTGAACTGCCGAGCGACACAGCCAAGGCCGCGGCGCTCGCGGCGCGGCAGGCGGCCTACGCGCCGCGGACGCCCGGGCCGCGGTGGCGGCCCGGCTTGAGCGAACCAACGCCCGTCGCGTCGCCGAGTGACGACGCCTTCGCCGCGACGTTTTTGGAGCCGGCGGACTTCCGGGAGAAGCCGCTGCAGCTCCCAGAACCCTACGACGAGTGGGACTTCCGCGTGTCGATCCCGATCGAGTCCACCTGCCCCTACGTGTGGCCCGAGGCGGACGCGACCTTTGCACATCACGGCGAGGGGGCTGGACTATATGTCCAGGACTCGCGCACCTTCGGGCCCGAATGTTTGATCGTGCACTGCGCGCAGTTCCGCTGGTGGCTCCAGTCGGTGGAAGAGGCCGAATTCTATTGGGACGACACGTTAAGTGTGTCCAAGACGGAGGAGGACAATGATGCGGAAGAACACATGCGCTGCGTGCGCCAATGTGATGTTCGGGGCTCGCTTTTGCAGTTGGAGGGCGCGGACGACTCGCTCGTGCTACGGTCGCAGAAACACGCCAACGGCTGCGTCTCGTTCAATCTGCTCTTCCGCGTCGGCTGTGTGTGCGGGAAGATTTTCCTCGTGGTCGCGACGCCGGGGACGCTCTCCGAGGACTCTTTCCAGGTCCACGCCGTGCGCGCGGGCGACCTGGCCGTGGCCAAGGTGAGGAACGGGGCTGTCTAATTTTTGTGTTTTGTAATGGATGGGGATGGCGCCGGCGACCACCAATTGTTACGGTGAGGGAGGCAAGAAGTGCGGCACGAAAGTCGTGGGCGCGGAGCGGATCAACTAGGTTTTGTTACGGTGCTAGGACTAGTGGACGGGGCCCGGGGGATCAACCCTAATGTCTGCCGCGCGGGTTTTGCCCAGAGTCAAAATTTTCGATCATCTCGGCAACGCCGTGCAGCACCTGGATTGCACTAAAGACATATTCAGCGTGTCAATACATATCTCACAGCGCAGCGCTGAACGCCTGCACCGCAGCGCGGACGCAGCACGCCGCCAGCGCCAGCTTTCCTGAAACTGCTGAGGAGGCTCTGCGCGGACGCATAAACCATGGCGGCAACGTCCAAGATCTACCTGCCCGACGCCAAGTTGGTATGGGTGCCCGCGGACATCCTGAGCGCCGAGGGCGCCACTCTCAAGGTGCAAAAGTACGTGCCCGACCCGACGCTAAAACTGGACGACGCCGCGCCGACGAAAAGTGAGGACGTGACGCTCACGGAGCCCTTCGCGAGCGTCGAAACGCTCCCGTTGAGAAATAAGGGCTTGCCCGCGGAGGGCGCTTCTGATATGGTCTCCCTAGACTACCTCCACGAGGCCAGCGTGCTCTACAACCTGCGGAAGCGGTACTTCGCCTCCTTACCGTACACGTACACGGGCACCATGTGCATCGCCGTGAACCCCTACAAGTGGCTCGATTTATATAGTGAAACGAACCGATTGCAATACGCAAAGAAAAAGCGCAACGAACTGCCGCCCCACGTCTACGCCATCAGCGCGATGGCCTACGACGGCGTCGCCGCAAGGAGCGTGGGCGGCCAGGCGGCAGGCATCGACCAGTCCATTTTAGTGTCCGGCGAATCCGGCGCCGGCAAAACGGAAACGGTGAAAATTATGATGGGCTACTTGGCGAGCGTCGCTAGTGGAGGGCAGAGCGACGTCGTTCAAAGGGTTTTAGAGTCCCAGCCGCTATTAGAATCCTTCGGCAACGCCAAGACGATCCGGAACGACAACTCGTCCCGTTTTGGGAAGTTCACGCAGTTGGAGTTCGACGCCACCGCGCGCGTGGGCGGCGGCGACCCGCCGTTGGTCGGGTCTAGATGTAGAACGTACCTCCTGGAGAAGTCTAGAATCACGGGCCAGGCGCCCGGCGAGCGCGCGTACCACTGCTTTTACGGCGTAGCTCGAGGACGAAGTCCCTCGCGCTTGAACTTGAAAGCGCAGCGGTTCACTAAACATGGTGATTTGGCGACGCAAACCATCGAGGGTGTTTTAGACAAGGACCGCTTCGCGAAGACGTGGGACGCGCTGCGCCTCGTAGGCGTCGACGAAGCGGAGCGGAAGAGCGTCGCGGACCTGCTGGAGGTGACGTTGTTGCTCGGGGACGTGGACGTGGAAGAAACTAGTACAGGAGAGGGCGAGGGGTCTTCACTGATACAAGACGAGGCTTCCTCAAAGGCGTCCCGCGCGCTCGGCGTCGACGCGCAACACTTGGAAAAGGCCCTGACGGAACGCACGGTCAAGGCAAGAAACGAGACCTTCAAGGTCCTCCTGACGGCCCAACAAGCGAGGGACGCGCGGGACGCCCTGGCCAAAGATATATATATGCGGACCTTCGATTGGATCGTCGGCAAGATCAACACCGCGACGTCCTCGGGCGATGTCGATCAAGCGATGCGCGTGGTGGGGCTCCTAGACATTTTTGGGTTTGAGAGTTTCGCCGTGAATAGGTTTGAGCAGTTGTGCATTAATTATACGAACGAAAAACTGCAGCAAAAGTTCACGTTGGACTTATTTAAGACCGTGCAGCAAGAGTACGACGACGAGGGCGTCCCCTGGCAGCACGTGGCCTTCCCGGACAATGCTGCTGTCTTACAATTGATAGAAGGGAGGATGGGCGTGATCGACGTCCTCAATGAAGAATGCGTCCGGCCGCGCGGCTCCGACGAGGGCTTCGTCAATAAGATGACCACTTTACATGCGGTGGAAAGTACACAATACACGCCCCACAAAATGAACAAGGACCAGTTTACCATCAGTCACTACGCGGGTCAAGTGACATATACGGCGTACCACTGGCTGGCCCGGAACACGGACGCGTTGCCCGAGGATTTAGCTGAAGTCGCGCGTTCTTCATCTTTCGGCATGCTTTCCACCCTGTTCGCGGATAAGGGTATCGTGAAAAAAAAGGGCAAGCTCGTGAAAGATACGGTGTGCACCAAGTTCAAGGCCGAACTCACTTTGCTAATGGAGGAGATCGAGCGGACCCAAGTCCAGTACGTGCGCTGCGTCAAGCCCAACGCCTTGAAATCTTCAGCACATTACGACGTCGAGATGGTCGTCGATCAATTGAGATGTGCGGGCGTCATCGAGGCTATTCGCGTGGCGCGCGCGGGGTACCCGAACAAGTTTCCGCACGCGGAGATTCTGAGGCGGTTCGGCTTGTTGTGTGGGACGGGTAGTACTTTACAACTCTGCAAGCAGCTCGTGGGCGAGGAGCCCGCGATGGCGCAGCGCGACGGCCCCTACGCCGTGGGTGCGTCGCGCGTCTATTTCAAGGCCGGGGTATTGGAAGCGTTGGAGCGGCGCCGAGCGGACGCGTTGGGGGCAAGAGCCATCGTGGTGCAGGCGCGGTGGCGCCAGATCCGGCACACGCGGCGGTACGCCGCGGCGCGGAAAGGAGCTATACTAATGCAGGCGCGGCGCCGTAGGGACGCGCTCCGCCGTGTATATCTAAGGCGCAAGGCCGCGGCGATCATCGCGCAGTCGGCGCGGCGCGCGGTCGTGGCCAAGAAACGCGTGATGAAACTGCGGTCGAACAAAGCCGCAGCGCGCATTGTGGCGACGTGGCGCGGCCGCCACCAGCGGCGCAGTTACGAGAACTCGAGGAAGAGCGCGATCAAGATCCAGACTAGTGTGCGCGCGCGCCACGCGGTCGCGCTGCACGAGAAGCGGTTCAGCGAAGCCAAGGAGCAGGCCAAGCTCGAGAACCGGCTGGCGGCCATGGAGGCCAAATTACGGGACGCCCAGGCCAAGAAGGGCGAGGAGGACGGCGCGCTGGTGGCGAACGCCCTGACCGAGTTAAGGTCGGACAACGCTCTCTTACGAAAGGACAACGAAAAACTCAAGTCCGAGAACGCCCAGCTGAAGAAGAAGGTCTCGGACTTAGAACAGGAGAAGGTTTTGCAGGCGGACGTGCTGGCCGCGAGCCGCGCGGCGCACGTCGCCCCGAAACCCGAAGCCAAGAAACAAGCGGCGTCGCCGCGGGCCGCGAAGACGCCACAGAAGGAGAAGCAGTCGCGCTTCGCGGCGCTCGTGGGGTCCCTGGGCTTCGGGAACACGCCTATGGAACGGGACGTGCCGCCGACGCCGGCTTCGGGGCGGCGGGACCGGCGGGCGCCGCACATCGCGCGGCCTCTCAACCGCTTCTGGCAAGACGTGCCCGCCGGGTCCCTGGTGAGCGCCCTGCCCACGCAAGCCGGCGACGTCGCGCGGGTGCACTTGAAGGTGGGCGGCCAGTACCTCTGCGCGACGGGCGCGCGCGGCTGCGCCCTCGAGCCGCTGCCCCAGCTCAAGTCGCCCTCCGCAAATCCCAGTGACGGCCGGGACGCCTGCTATTTGCGGTGCGAGCCGCCGGTCCAGGTGAGCGCGCAGGTCGCGCGCGCCAACGGCCAGACGGGCGCGAACGGCGGCGACTTCGGGTACCGGACGGCGATGGCGTTCGTCGTGGAGACGGTGGCGGAGGGGTCTTTCCGGTTGCGGTCGGAATTGACGGGGGGCTACGTGTGCGTCGGCGGGCTGTTCCAGCGGTACTGTTTATGTGCGTCGGCGCCGACCGCCGCGGAAGCGACGGCCTTTGAATTTGTGGCGCGCCAGTTAAATGGTAACGAAGAGCCGGTGGGCGAGCCGGACCCGTCCTCGCCGGGCGGCCGCGACGCGTCCATGGAGCGCCTGCGGGCCCAGCAGTTGCTGGTGGCCTTGCGGGCGTCGGACGGCCCGAAGCGGGGCCACTTCGTGCGCGTGCGGCCGGACGCGTACGTCAACGTGGCGCCGCCGGCGTCGCCGGACGCCGCGCGGGGCGCGCTGCCGGCGGACGACCGGACGACGCCCTTACTAAGCGTGGAGCTGCTGGTGCCCCTCGGGTCCTACGAGGTCACGTTCGTGGCGTCGCAACTGGGCCTGATCGTGTCCAAGACCATGCCCCTGAAGGTGGTCCGCTTCAAGGACGTGGGCGTCTCGTTGGCGCCGGCGGCGGAGCTCAGCGGGCGCATCGCGGTGGGGGACGTCCTGGCGTCGGCCGACGGGCGCGACATCACCCAGTGCTCCCGGCGGGAGGCCGTCGACCAGATCACGTCCACGCGGCCGATTACCATCGGGTTCCGGGTGGGCGGCGCCGCGCCCGGGGATGTGTAATGTGTCCTACTTATCATGCCTCGCCGCGACCTTATAACTTGCTTGCAAGCGCGCCCACCGGCACAAACCTACAATAGTATAATAGTTAATACCTAAAACCCCTGCCAACACGCCTCGTACGGCGGCAAGGGCGCACTTCCGCGGTCATCCGCCGCGCCGACTGCGGTCCAAAGCTGAGCGACGGGCACGGGCGCCGTGCGCTTCGGTTTTGAATCGTCGGCGCCGTCAACATCCTCCCGAAACGGCACCGTCCAATCCACATTGACGGGAAAACGCATCGCCGCGCTAGGTGCCCCATCCCGCTCGTGCCGCGCGTGCGGCTGCCGCCAGAATGAAATCATGAGCGTGACACGTCGCGCCGTCTCGCCGCCGGGCGCAGGGCCACGGCCCGGAACGACAGCGTGCAACAAGTCCCCGCGGAAGCACACCGCCCTGTTTGGAGCGACAGGCACCAAAGCCGCGGCGTCCCTACAGCGCATCTCGACGGCGCCAGATGACTGAGTCGTAACAAGAGTCGGCCCGCCGAGGCGAGCCGCGGAGAGATACAAAACGACAGAACAGAGCGGGTGTTCGGGACCGTCGGCGCCTGCTCCCTCATCTGCCGAGTCAAAGTGCAATTGATGCCCGGCGCCGTGCGGCCGCCGGTGCGTCCACCACTCGATGCCTATCGCCTCGGCGATCGCCGGCACTGTCTTGGCAAAAAGTTGCTGGAACCTACGCGCTGCATGGACGACAACGCCATCCTCATCCAGCGAGTGCACGTAGGAAAAGAACCCGCTCGTCTCGTCGTCGTACGCGTGCGCTGGCCAGAAGGCACCCTCCGGTGCCAGTGCCGTCGCGACGGCGCCGAAGAGAGGCGCCGGTAGCGAATCATCAAACGCTCCGACCGATCCCTTGTCGAACTTGGTCGCGCCCGCTTCTCCAGTCCCGTACGCGAGCACATCATCTGCGAGGCGGTAGCACGCGTCCGGGAAGCGGTGCCGTAGAATCATGGTTCCTTCTTGCGCGCGCCCGCGCTGGAACAGCGCTAACGCGTAGGCCCGCGCGCAATTCTGCGCCGCGGCGTCGTGCTGCGGCGACGTCGCGGCTACCATTTCGATGGCAAGCAGCGCACCGCGCAGCGGTTCCAGCGAGTCGTTGCCTGGATCGCGCCGCACTTGCTTCAGCGTCTCGGCGACAGATCGGAGCGCTGCGCGCGCTCTCAGCCGTGTGCAGGCCTTGTGTCGCCACCGATTGCGCCGCTGGCGCGCAGCGGTGCCCATACTGCTGCGCTGCAGTGCTCCCTGGAGCACCACAGTGATTAATGGCAGTTCTAATTCCTATCACGACGGATGCTCGATACAAATGCAACCCTTGACGTAGTCGGCACTGCAGTGGCAAGCTCTGTAAGCGGCTTGCTGGATGCTCGCGCGATCGCTTCAGCACGAACCCGTATTGACATCTGCGCTAAAACCCGTCACGCTAGGTGCAAATGCATCCATTTGCATCGTTTTTATGCGTTAGCAATCCTCATTCATGAGATATGCATGGCTGCTGGCGTACGCCTGTCACGCTGCTAAACCAACAGCCCTAAAGGTAGCCACTTACAATGTCCTCTGTCCTGTTCACAAAAGCGTCGGCAGCGGTCGCGAAGCAGACGACGACAAGCAGTGGCTCGCACGCGGCAAACGGCAGGCAGCCTTCGTCGCCGAGGCATTGGGCACCGCGGACGTGGTGTGCCTGCAAGAATGGTTCTTCGAGCCGCGCTGGCAGGCGCTCTTCGAGCAAGCGCTCCCGTCACATCATCTCTGCACAGCGCGACGACGGGGCATCCACCCCCACGACGGATCCAGGCGCCGCGACGGCCTTGCGATCTTCTCGCGCCTACCGGTGATTGCCACCGAAGAGGCTCCTGTGTTTGATGATGGTAGATCAGGCCTCGTCGCCACGCTGAAACGCGGCGGCGAAAGACCGGTCGTCGTCGCGACGTGCCATCTGCCCTGCGGCGACGCACTAGCGCGCCAGGTGCAGGCGTCGGCATGCGCCGCCGCCGCCGAGAGGCAGGCGCGCCGCTCTGATGCCTCGCTGACCGTGTTGTGTGGGGATTTCAACGAGAACGCGGCCGAGCCGGCGTGCCTCGGTCTCGAATCACGAGGCTGGACGAACTGCGCGGCTGCCGCGGCCACGCAAGCTTTAGATGGTGGCACGGGCGGCACGACATTCCTTGGGACGACGCACCGGGCGCATACGGGCCACGCGCTGTCGTGTGACCACATCTTCGCGACGGACCGCTCCGCCGGCGGCCAGCGATCCTCGGGATGCTTCGACCTCGCGGGCGCGCGACTCGTCTCGACGCACCGCGTGGCCGACGCGTGGGACCCGGACTTTGATGGGGACTCGGACCATATGCCTGTCGTCGCGGAGTTTTCTTTTCGCGCCTCAAACGCGGCGGCGGCAGCCACGGCGGGGGCGGATCCGTTCCTGCCGCCGTGGCCGGACTGTATCGCGTGATATGTTGTAATTTAACAGTTTTTAAGTATCCTCGAGGGGAACGGCGACAGCCATGGGCACGGCGACAGCGGCAGGCGCGGGTGCGGCCACCGGCTGCCGCCGCGCCCGTGGTTCGCTGAGCGCTCGAAGGACATGCTCCCGCGCGCCGTCGTCGTCGTCCATCGGCGAGATCCACTTCTCGCCCAGTCGCTGTCGGGCGGCGTCGTCGTCGAACGCGTCAAGCAGAGGTATCTTGCAGCGCTCCTTCGCCGCGGCCTCGGCCTCGACGGCGTCGTCGACGTACGGGTACGGGGCGCTGTCTCGAACAACGGAACCTTCCAGGCGCCTCACGCGTACGAGAACGGCCGCGCAATTTTGTCCGCCAGGGCCGATGTCAATCTCGCCAGGGTCTCCTTGTCGAGTGTGCATGGTAGCGGCGCCAGCTTCTCGTTAGCATCCTCCTCGTCACGCTTCGGCGGCGGCGCCGCCGCGGCCTCGGCCTCGGCGGCGTCGTCCACATACGGGTACGGGACGCTATCCGGAACGACGGCGTCTTCCATGCTCCTCACGTACGAGAACGGCCGCGCAATTTTCTCCGCCAGCGCACTTGTCAGTCTCGCCAGGGTCTCCTTCTCATTAGCGTCCTCCTCGTCGCGCTTCGGCGGCGGCGGGGCCACGACCTCGGCCTCGACCGCCGGCGCTTTGCGCCGACCCTCCTCGATCCACGCCGCGAGGTCGGCAGACGGCTCAGTCGATGATTGTGTAACCCATTCCGCGAGGTCGGCGGGCACGCCCGTCGACGACCGTTGCGTGGCCCACTCGTCGACGTCGACGGTGGCGGATGTCGCGGTCCAGCGCTCCGCCAGGTCCTGGTCGTCCAGCGCTTCGCCATAGCGCAGCACAGAGGCTGCCCGCGCTGCGCTCTCGCTTGTGGAGGCCATGTGAGCGTACGTGCGGCCGCGGAGCGGCGTTGCGTTTTGCGTGGAGAGCAGCAGATATGGTTTCCAGGGCGCTCTCCTGCGCTAGCCTTGAGAGTGGCGCTCCCCGGTCGCGTTGTGCTCTGTTTTTGCTCTGCGAGCGGACGGGTTTGGACGGATTTTTACTCGTGCGTGCAAGTATGCTCTTTTACAGCTCACGAGTTGCACCAGTGAGAGCAGCTAAATTTTAAATACGGGTTTCTTGGAGAGCTCCAAGCTCTACAGCTGTATTGGGACTTATGCGCTCTCTTGTGCTCATCTCACTGCTGTCAAACGTCGCAGTGCGTACTGCAGCGTCTATTCTTGAGCGGCTGCACTGCTCGTGCTACCTACCCGCGCTCTTTGTGAGAGAGGGGACGGAGAGCCTGAGAGGCCCAGGCCAGTTGTGCTTCGCTGGCGACTCTCTCGCGCCGCGCGACCTATCGCCCGACGCCCGCGCAGGCAATGGCCGCCATGGAGAACAGCCGCATGAAGCTGAGCTATTTTGATGCTCGCGGCGTAGCAGAAACGACGCGTTACGTACTGGCTGTCAGCAAGACGCCGTACGAGGACTTCCGGTACCCGATTACATTCGGAACGCCGGGGGACTTCAGCACTATCGTGCGCACCGAGTTCAACGCCGCCTTAGCCGCCGGCAAGCTCGATGCCAATTTGGGAAGACTGCCGCATCTGGAGGTTGACGGCCAGTTGATCGGCCAGAGCAAGACCATTGAACGCTTCGTGGCCAAGCGCGTCGGCATGATGGGTGCTACGCCCGTGGAGGAGGCCCAGATCGACTGTATGTGCGAGCACATAAAAGATTGCAAGGACATGTACATGAAAGCTAAGACCAGCGATGAAACGAAATCGGAGCGCGCCGCGGCGTCCTTGGACACTTGACGCGACATCGTTGCTGCTCGACGGCGTGGAGGGTGACGTGCGACTCACTTTTTATCACACGTAGGTTCTTCGCCACGAAGATGCCCGAGTTCATGGCCAAGGTCGAGAAGACGTGCGTGGGGCCCTGGTTGTGCGGCAGCAAGTGCTCGCTCGCCGACGCATCCTTTTTCGTATTCATTAAAGAATTCTTCGACGACGTCGACAAGTCCACTGCGGCCATCGCGGCCTGTCCCAAGATATCTGCGGCGGTCGCGGCGTTTGGCAAGATCCCCGAACGCGTGGCGTGGCAGAAAGCGCGCCCGGAGACGATGTTCTAGGCACGCGCGGGCGACGGGGGTTGTGCTCGGGAAATTTAGTGTATAATTTAGTGTAGTACGAATGCGGCAAAGTATGCGACCCGCAAGAAGCGAGCGCGGCTGACCTCACGGCTGCCACGTGCCCGGCTCCTCGGACTCGACGACGATCTCCACCTGCCGCGGCGGCAGCTTGGCCGCCTTGGTCTTGGCGAGCGAGTAGAGCAGGACGCCCCCCATGGCGATCGAGGACCCAATGATCTTCCGCGACGACACCTTCTCCCCGAGGAAGACCACGGCCGCCAGTAAGACAGCGACGCGCTTCAGGCTGTTGGCGACGGCCGCGGACACCGGCGACAAGAGGTCGAGCACGCGGAAGCCCATTTCGTTGTAGCCGTAATATAAAAAGCCGCAGCCGAGCAATTGCCGCACGAAGGCGAGCGGGTTTGGCATGGCCCGGATCGCTTTTAAAGCGGCGGGCCCTTCGCCGAACGCCGACGGCAGCAACAGCACTAACGTCGAGCACACGGTCAGGACCGCGTAGTTGTTCGCCGGCGTCAGGTTGTGCTTCTTCTTCGTCTCCTTGGTCATCAACGACTTGGCCAACAGCTTGGCGATGGAGAAGGCCACGGTGGAGGCTAAAGCAGCCACGGACGCATAACCTAGAAAGTCGCTCACGTCGAACACGGTCCCGGGCTTGATGCCCGCGTAGACCACGCCCGAGACGATGGGCGCTAAACATGCGTTGACCCACCAGGGCGCGATCGTGCCCGTGAAGGCTAATAGGACCAACATGCCGACCACGGGCTCCGTGGCCTTGATCACGTGCGTGAAGAACACGCTCCCGGCGCCCATGCTGGACACTTGGAGCCCGTGACCGCCGCAGTGGAGGCACGCGATGGGCAGGAAGCGCAGCAAGAGCTTGCCGTCCACGGAGGGCGGCTTCCGGAAGCCCGTGAGCCACGCCGGCACGAAAAATAAAATGCCCGAGGCGAGCTGCACCCAGCTCGTGGCCCAGGGGAAGGGGAACTTGTTCAGGATCATCTTGTTCTGCACGTTGAATGCCGCGTTGAAGGCGTACCACAGGCCTAGGAAGCCCAAGAGCGGCGCGAGCGGTTTCTTCGCGTTCTCGTCCAAGGCGCTTAGAATGTCGTCCACGCGGGTGCCCAGTTCGGACACGGCCCGCAGTTCCGTGCTGGTGATCCAGCTCGGCTGGGTGGAGAGGGCGTTGGGCGTCTTGAGGGCCGGCAGGCGGCGGGCCGGGAGCTGCCAGGCGGCGGCCGTGGCGAGCAGCGCCAGGGAGCGCGTGAGAGCCATGGCTGCGCGGCGCGTCGACGACGATCGACGATCGACGCGCGGCGGCGGCGGCTAGCTCGCGCGCAAGATTGCTCTCAGTTTGAGCAAGTTTGAGTGTCAGACGCGGGTTTATTCTGTGCGGGTATCCACAGCTTGTTTTTGCAGCGCACCGACGTGTGCGGGCCGCTACGCACGCTATCGACACGCACCCGAGCATAACCGCCACAATTTCAGCAGCAGCCGACGCGGTGACAATCCCGTGATCGATGCTGCGCATTTGACCGATGCTGCCTAAAACACTGCTGCTCTCCATCACCTTTTGCAGCGGCTACGAGACCAAATGGTTCACGCAGTTGTTAACACACGTTCGCGGCGACACGCGCACATTTCGACAGCGGTACCTCGTCGAGAGCTACGTCGGCCGCAGTACCGCGCCGCTGCCTGGTCCCGCGCCCGTGCTCTTCTACTCTGGCAATGAAGGCCCCATTGATGGCTTCTGGGAGAGCGCTGGATTCCTACACTATCTAGGCGCCAAACTTGGCGCTGTTGTACTGTTCGCGGAAGCGCGGTACTACGGCGAGAGCGTTCCCGACGAAGATGTCAAATGGCTCAAAACGGAACTCATTCTCGCGGATTACGCGAATCTCGTCACGCAGCTGAAAAGAACAGGCGATCTCGCGGCGGACTCTCCGGTCGTGGTCTTCGGGGGCAGCTACGGCGGCACGCTGGCGACGTTTTTGCGTTTGACCAATCCAGACGTATTCGTTGGCGCTCTCGCCGCGTCCGCGCCCATCGGCTACTACGACCGTCAGGGCTGGGCGCAGCGCAACGTCACCGAGAACACGTGGGCGGATCGCGTGGCGCATAGCTATGCCGCCTCCGACCCACGCTGCCTCGACGCCATCGCCGCGACGACCGCCGCGCTTCGGGCTACACCGGCACCTATCCTTAAACGGCGGCTGCACCTCTGCGACGGCTCGACCGTCTCTGACCACGCGGAGCTGTTCCAATATGCTTTAGAGGGACTCCCGCAGCAGGACTACGCCCACGCCGTGGGGCGCCTACCGCCGTGGCCCGTCCGCGCCGCGTGCGGGACGCTCGTGAACGCCACGGACCGCGTCCATGCCGCATCATCGATCCTCATGGCGACGCTCGGCAACGGGACCTGCGTCGGGGTGCCCGCCGAGGGCCCGGGCGGCGTACCGGGGGACGGACCCGGCGCCGGCGCGTGGGGCTTCCAGAGTTGCACGGAGACGCTCCACGAGTTTTCGTCGGCGACGCCCGTGCGGCGCTACGCGTTCAACCTCACGGCGCAAAGCGAGCTCTGCCGCAAGCTCTACGGCGTGACGCCGGACCCGACGTATCTGACGAAACGTTTCGGTGGTTACGAAATTCCGAACAAGGTCACGAACGTGTTCTTTTCAAGATGCGGCTTGGACCCCTGGACCGGCGGTACGTTCACTGAGGGCGAGCCGCACGATGCGAGCGTTGCGTTCTGCTTCATGCCGTCGGGAGCGCACCATGCCGATCTCCGCGCGCCTCGCGACGACGACCCGAAGGACATCGTCGCGTGCCGCGCCCGCGAGGAACGGGCGATCGCAGGCTGGGTTGTGGCGGCGCGGTCGGGCGAAGGGTCGCGGCGGTGGCGTGGCGGTGGCGCAGCGACGCCGGCGAGGGCGCTTCGTTCGGCAGAGTTCCCCCGGTCGAAGCTCCGCGTCGCCGAGAAGAACGCGTCGACGCGGGCCATCCTGGACACCTGTCCAGTCGAGGCATTCAAGCGGTCGGCGCTGCACATTTCCGATTTGCTGCCGGGGTCTCTGGACAAGGTGGGTGGCATCGAGAACGTGCTTCGCGTGTATAAAGAGCGCTGGCACTTGGCGGCCGCCGACACGACGGGGACGCACCTGTGCGATCCCGCGTGGCCGCTCTCGACCCGCAAAAAAAAGGGGCTCCTCGTCAATCTCGGCGCCGGGACGACCGGCACGCGCTACCTACAGTGCGTCATGCACACGGACCGCCTAACCTCGCCGCGAGCGAGGCTCGCGGCCACCGACGAGTACGACTACATCTCTGATTTGCCGCTGCCGTACCAAGTTGTACAACTGCTGCTGTCGCACCCCGGGCGTTTGACGGCGGGCGTGATTCTGACCCTGCGTGATCCCGTGGACTGGGTGCGCAGCCGCGTCTCGCATCACGGCCGAAGTGGCGCGACCTCGAGGAGTTGCTGCAGCGTCGCCGCCCCGCCGTGCGGGAGAATGGAGTGGATCAACGCCTCGCGCGCCGAGCACGAGAAGTACTACAGCGCGCTCTTCTTCGCGTACCAGGCCTGGGTCGCTTGCCTGGCCACGAGCCCGCGGCTCGGTTACGACCGGTCGCACCTGTACGCCCTCAATGTGTTCGCGAAGAAGCCTGCCAATCAGAAGGCCGGGTTATACGCAGCCCTGAAGCGCTTCGTCGGGGGGCGCTCGGGGATGAACAAGGAGAAATACGAGCGGGCATGGCGGACGTGCGCCGAAATGGTGGTGAACAAGAAGGCGCCGAAGTGAATACGTAAAAAACCTGTACATGTTTTAAAAGCATTTTTTTGACACCAAGTCGGGTGTCCCCCCCGGCCGTAGAAAGCCCCGTTTCGTTGAGAAATAGCTGCCGCCGCCCGTGCGACGGCCGCGCACGCAAAGCAAACTGCACACAAAAACATGGTTACCAAAAGTACTCCGGCGTCGACGAGATCACCTTGGGCCGCCGGCCCTCCTCAACCTCGAGGCACTGCTTCATGCCGCCGTAGAAGGACGACAGGCCCGTGTCGATGCGATAGACGCGCCCGCTGCAGCACGCGTTGATACCGGCCGTGATCTGGGGCGTGTGCCCGACTACCATCCGCCGCAGCCCGAGCGCGTCGAGTGCCTTGGCCGCGTCGCCGCAGCGGCTCGTCGAGGGCTCGGCGCCGGCGGGATGGGAATAGGCGCGCGACCAGACGGGCGAGCTCTCCGAGGCCCCGAGCGCCGCCGGCAGCGGCCCCGCCCCCCGGAGCCAGGCGGCCGCGTCGGCGTTCAGGGCCGCCAACAACTCAAGAGCAGGCGCGTCCGTGGCGGGCGCCGTCGCGAGCCGCTTTCGCCGCGCCGCGGCCCCGACCGTCAGCGCGACGACGTGCAGGCCGCCGTGGCAGTAGAGCGTGTCGCCGCACGCGCGCGCGACCGGCGCGTCACCGCACAGGTCCGCGAGATATAACGCACCGATCCCGCCGGGCGCGAACGCTTTTTGCCGCGCGCGCCAGGCCCAGTCGTCGTCGCGCTCGACGTTGCGCCGCGGCGGCTCGCACGCCGCGGCGCACGCGTGGAGCGACGGCGTCGAGGCGAAGCGCATCTCGCCCAAGACGTTCAGGACCTCGTGGTTCCCCAAAATTAGACAGACGTCGCCCCGGCTCCGCCGCGCCTTGGCCTGGAGCGCGTGGAGGTACGTGAGGCACTCCCAGTCCTCGTCGCCCCGATCCAGGACATCGCCCGTGGAGACCAGGGTCGTGCCGGGCGCGCCGACCCACGCGTCGTTCGTGTCCACCACGCCGGCGACGCGCAGGCAGCTCCGCATGACGTCGAGGTCGCCGTGCACGTCGCCGATCGCCACGACCCGCTTGTGGCTCGAGGGCGACACGTTGGGCCGCGGCGCGGTAGGTGCGAGCGCGAGGCAGGTGACCAGCGCGCCGACGGCGTAGAGTCGTCTTAGCTCCATGCTGCTGTGCTGCTCTCACAGGCTATTCGCCGTGCGCTCGAGAGGGCACCGCTCACGCGGTGGCGTGTTTCGCAGCGGCGCGTTGTTATTGTTGTGGTGGAGTTGTCGGTGGTGCGGTGCGCTGCTGGACGATTGCCAAGGACAGTGCTAACAAACTTGATGCTGGGGTGAAACCCGCACGCACTGTCAGAAGACGTGTCGCGCCGCCGGTGAATCAGCACGGTGCCTTCCCCGGACTCCGCCGACGCGTCCTAGAACCGCACCCAAGAACCCGGGCCGGCCCGGGCGGCGTCTACGCGTCTCTGCGTTTAGCGCGCCCTGAGTCTAGAAATACGACGGCCTCACAGAAAGATTATTCGTCGGACCGCGGCGACGGGTCGTCCTTCTCCTCCTCGGCCCCCGACTCGTCGGAGAGGTCGCCGCGCGCCGGCGGCGGCGGGAGATCTGTGGGAAGGTGCTTCGACGTCTGGATGACGAGCTCGTCGAGCTCGCAGTGCAGCGCCGCCAGTTCCTCCATGGGCGCGTCGCGCGCCATGGCCGCCGAGAGCCCCGCGGTCTTGGTCTCGACGGCCCGGAGCGTCGCGTTCGCCTCGGCGATGGCCCGCTCGCGGTCGTCGTTCCGCGTCTTCTTCTCCGCGATGTCGGCGTCCTGGCGCGCGATCGCCTCGTCGAAGTCCGCCGCGCTCATGGCCGAGTAGGCCCTGAGCTGCTCGAGGTCGAGCTCCGAATGGACGGGGCCCTCCAGGGTGTCCCGGGACGGTTTGCCCTCGTCGTCGCTCGAGTCGGCCAGGTTCTCGAACCGCGAGTACGGGTTCGCCGGCGCGGGCGGCGGCGTTTCGCCCGGATCCAGTTTGCGCGGCGGCGCGGCCGGCGCGTCCCCCCCGTATCCGGGAGGTATGCCGCGCTTGGTCTTCCACCAGGGGTCGTCGAGGGGCGGCAGGCCGATGTACTCGGGCTCGAGGGGCGGAGGCGGGTTGTTCGGGTTCAGCGCGCCCGGCGTCTTGAGGCGCGCGATGCCCTCCTCCAGCGGCGCCTTCGTGGCTTCGTAGGCCTTCCACGCGACGGCCAGTTCCCGCTCGTTGGCCGCCTGCTCTTTCGTGAACTGCTCCGCCTTCTCGTAGAGCTCCCGGATCTCCTTGCTGCTGTACTTTATGCGATTCATGGCGGCCTCCATCGGCGTTTTGGCCTCCGTGGCTGCCCGGATTTCCTCGGGCGTGGGCGGCGGCACATCCATTTCTGCGGCAGCGCGGCGGCGTTTGGGCAGCCTCTGTCGACGTCCGGACCCGTCGAATTACTAATACCTGGCCGATCGGTTACGAACTTAAAACCCGTAACATAAAACCCGATTTCGAAGTTTTAGGCCTCCGAGCGCAACAGAACCGTGATATAGGCCCCATGCAAGACTCTTAACGCTCTTTGACCGCCAAATTAATATTAAGCCAACTGAGGCCAAGCTCCGGTTTGTCTTGGCTTTTTGAGGCAAAAGCGACTATCCACCGCTCTAAAAACACTCGACGTGACCTCCGTAACGTCCGTAACGTACGCGGCGAACTCTCAGGACAAGGGCGGGACTCGCGCGGCGCCGTACGCGCGGCGCGGCGACCTAGAGTCCTAGACTGCCGCGACAGCTTTTGCCAAAAGAAAACGCGACGCGCGCACCCGCCCACGCCAGAAACGCGGCGCGCTCAGCGCCCAGTACCAGTCAGCCGCCGGGAGAAGGGCGCGCGCCACGGCGCCAAAATAAAAAGATAACGGAACACTCGTGGCACCCGCGCCCGCGGCGGCGGCGACCGCGCCCGCGGCGGCGACCGCGCCGGCGGACCAGCTCGCCGCGCTCGACGCATTCGTCGACACGGCGCGCGACGGCGCGCGCCGGTCGTTCCTCGTCGCCTTCCGCGGCCGCGTCCAGGTCGGCGAGCTGCGCTACGCCAG
>Ga0114994_10001327_pt1 | contig 17674 bp, 19 predicted proteins | sample ArcticOcean_MG_C_9_FD_87043 | JGI IMG/M metagenome (GOLD analysis project Ga0114994, IMG submission 87043) | Marine microbial communities from western Arctic Ocean - ArcticOcean_MG_CB2_152 | ecosystem: Environmental > Aquatic > Marine > Oceanic | place: Arctic Ocean: Canada Basin | collected...
AAATTAAATTTGACAAATTACGAGCTCTACTTAGACTGTTAAAATCTAGTGTAAAAATAATATCTGCATTCTTTAATAAATTTGTAGATTTCTCTTTTTCATTATCAAAAACTAGTACACTTTTTGATCCTGGCAAAAAGTTTAAGATATCTGTATACTGGTTAGGAGAGATAATATTAACATTATTTTCATCTTTAAAAAAATGATAAAGCGCTAGACAGCTTCCTAAAGCATCAGCATCTGGGCTACTATGAGGTATCAAAATAATATTTTTATTTTTTGATAATACATCATTAATATTAATTAGAATTTTTTTATTCATAAGTGGGCTAATATAATATTATATTGAAAATTAAAATAAAGTAATTCTTAAAACTTTTTTTAATCATAGATATTATTAAATTTGCCGAATGAATTCAAATAGAACATTTACAATGCTTAAGCCTGACTCTATAGAGCAGGTAAATATGCTTCCAATATTAAATATGATTGAGAATGCAGGATTTAAAATTATTGCACTTAAGTATAAAAAAATGAATACAGAAGAGGCTGAAAGTTTTTATTCAGTCCATTCAGATAAACCTTTTTTTAATGATTTGGTTACTTTCATGACTAGAGGTCCAATAATTGCGGCAGCTCTTGAAAAAGATAACGCTGTTGAAGAATTTAGAAAACTTATTGGATCTACTGATCCTTTAGAGGCATTAGACGGAACAATTAGAAAGAAATTCGCTAAATCTAAAGGAGAAAACGCAGTACATGGATCAGATAGTAATGAAAACGCAGCTCTTGAAATAGATTTTCATTTTGATAAAAATGAAATCTTTAGCTAAGTTCCATATCCTTTATATACTCTTTGCCAAGCTCTTTATTTATTAGCTTAATAATCTTTACTTTTTCAAAAGTTAGTTCTTCTTTCAATACTGATGACTTTAACTTAACATAGAGAATACCTTTCTTGTAGTAAACTTTGTAAGTGTATTTCTGAATATTTTTCCCCATTGTTTTTACCCAAGCTTCTTGAACTTTAATATTGTCAATTCCAATTCTAAAGTGTTTTTGAGAAAAAACATCTTCAATAATTTTTGAAAGATTTTTTAACTCACCTCTTTTACTCATCATTCTTTAATTTTTCAAGATCAAATATTTCTTCTTTATTTTTTGATTCAGAAAGAGCATCTTTAACCCTGTCAATATGAGTGTCAGTTATAAAAATCTGACCAAAATCTTTCTTTTCTAAAATTCGAACAATCTGTCTTACTCTCTCTTGGTCCAATTTGTCAAATATATCATCTAATAGAACTATAGGGGAGTTTCCAAATTTTGTTTTATAGTAATCAAACTGTGCTAGTTTCAATGCTATTAGGAAAGACTTTTGTTGTCCCTGACTTCCAAAATTCTTTATTTTATTGTTATCAATAGTAAAATTAAGATCATCTCGATGAGTTCCTTTTGAAGTATACTGAAGAAATCTATCTTTTGATAAACTTTCATTAAGAACTTCAGAAAAACTTCCAGTATTTAAGTCACTCTTATAATTTATATCTACCAATTCATTACCGGAACTTATATCTGAATAGTATTTTTTAAAAATTGGAATAAATGCTGACATAAATTTAGATCTCTCTTTATAGATAGGAGTCCCAATACTAATTAATTGCTGATCATAAGATTCGATGGTGTCTTTATCAAATTTTCTATTAATAAAAAAGTACTTTAAGAGGGAATTTCTTTGAGATATCACCTTATTATAATCAATAACTCTTTTGAGATAAACTTTATCAATCTGACCAATTACGGAATCAATAAATTTTCTTCTCATCTCACTACCTTCAATAATTAGATTTCGATCATGTGGAGATATAATGATAAGATTAATTAATCCAATATGATCTGATATTCTCTTATATACTTTACTATTTTTTTTAATGATTTTTTTATCACCTATTTTATAATAACAATGAATATTTTCATTTCTATCATCAATTTTAAAATCTCCACTTATAGAAAAATATTCAGATCCAGTTTTTACATTTTGAGAAGTTGAGGGGTTAAAATAACTTTTGGTGAATGCTAAATGATATATAGAATCAACTATATTGGTCTTACCAATCCCGTTTTTTCCGATAAAACAATTGATCTTTTTATTAAAACTTAACTTGAATTTCTCAAGGTTTTTATAATTATCAATTTTTAGTGAATTTAAAAACATAATAAGTATTCAAAATAAAACATTAATTTTGACATTCAATAAAATATTATGGCAACATTTAACAGAAGAGGATATAAAAAGAGTAAAAGTGAAAGAGCTCAAAAAGGAGATAAGAGCCAAACTGCTGAAGTATTTGAATCACTAGATTCAACTGCTAATAAATCTGAACAATGGATACTAAAAAATCAAAATGTTATTTTTATTGGAATTGCAATAATATCAATTTCAGTTATTTCATACTTGGGGTATGAAAGATTTATTTCTGAGCCTAATGAGAAAGAGGCAATAAGCGAACTTAATAAAGCTCAATACTTCTTTGAGCGAGCTTTAGTTTCTAATGAATCTGACTCATTATTTAAACTTGCATTAAATGGTGGTGAAGGAAAATATGGGTTTTTAGATATAGTTGATGAATATTCAGGTACTAAAGCTTCTAATCTTGCTAATTACTCTATTGGTATGTCTTACTTAAATTTAAAAGAGTATGATAACGCAATAATTTATTTAGAAAAATTTAAATCTGATGATATTCTTCTTAAATCAATTTCATTAGGAACAATTGGAGACTGTTTTTCTGAATTGAACCAGCCTGACGATGCTTTTGAGTATTATCAAAAAGCCTTTAAGCATAATGAAAATATATACACTACTCCTAAATACCTTTTTAAGGCGGCATTAATTGGTTCTGAAATAGGTAATTATGGGTCTGCTATTAACTTTTTAAATAGAATTAAAGATGATTTTCCTGATTCTTATGAATCTAGTTTAGTGGAGGTTCAACTTGGAAGAATTGAAAACTTAAATAATTAATATGTCAGCAAAAAAGACTGGAAAAATTTTATCCAGTTCTATTTCAATTGATAATCCTAAAAAAATTAAAATTGCTTGTGTTATTTCAGAATGGCACAACGAAATAACAGAAAACTTTTACAATGGAGCTCTAGATAAATTTTCTCAATATGGGGTTCTAGATAATAATATTGATAAAGTATATGTGCCCGGTAGTTTTGAATTAATTTTTGCAACTAAAAATTTAATTAATAAAGACTATGACGCTATTATATCTATTGGCTGTATTATTAAAGGAGAAACAAAACATTTTCAATTCATTTCCTCAGCTGTTGTAAATGGTATAAAAGATTTAAATATTATATCTAATATTCCTATCATTTTATGTGTGACTACCGATGATAATATTCAACAGTCAATTGATAGGAGTGGAGGTAAATTTGGAAATAAAGGTGCGGATTCTGCTGAAGCTGCATTAAAAATGATTATGATTAATTCTAAATAATACTTATTTGTTCAATTTAAATAAAAACAGAAGATTTAATTATACACCTCGATTTTTTAGAGGAAAAGAGGATATTTCAATTAATTTTGAATCGAAGATTTCTAAATCTAGAGACCAATACAATTCAATTGATATGGGTATGAATTGGAGTAATGAGAGAGATAAAAAGCGAAACACAGGAAATAGAGGTGTAAATCTGACATTAATACTCATTGTTGTTTTTTTAATTTTGGTATTTTTATATATCATTGATTTTGATTTAATAATTTTCTACACCAATTAATGCCAGACATAGTCAAAATTTTACCAACTGAAGTTTCAAATAAAATTGCTGCGGGAGAAGTTGTTCAAAGACCTTCATCAGTATTGAAGGAACTATTAGAAAACTCTGTAGATGCAAATTCTAGTAAAATTAGCATCATTGTTAAGAATGCTGGTAAAAACTTAATTCAAGTAATTGATGATGGTGATGGAATGTCAAGAAGAGACATGCACTCATCATTTGTAAAGCATGCAACATCTAAAATTAATAAAATAGATGATGTTTTTTCAATAAGTTCAATGGGTTTTAGAGGAGAAGCTTTAGCTGCTATTTCTTCTGTTTCAATGATTGAAATGACATCTAGTAAAGCTGATGAAAATGATGGTTATTTTATTGAAATTAATGGAGGAGAAATTATTAATAAAAATGAATTAAATGTTGAGAAAGGCACTTCAATCAAAGTAAAGAATATTTTTTTTAATGTCCCTGCCAGGAGAAATTTTTTAAAATCTGACTTTGTAGAATTAAGACATATTATGAATGTATTTCATAATATAGCAATATCACATCATGGGATTGAATTTTCTTTTATAAATAATGATGAAGAAATTTTCTACTTAAAAAAGGAATCTTTAAAAAAAAGAATAATTTCAATCTTTGGCGAAAAGATTCGTGAACATCTTGTTCCTATTGATGAAAAAACTCAAATAGCTAATCTTTTTGGTTTTATATTAAAACCAGAATATGCAAAAAAATCTAGATCAACTCAATACATTTTTGTTAATAATAGATCAATTAAAAGTCAGTTCATTAATCATTCAATATTCTCGTCTTTTGAAGGTCTTCTTAGAGATGGATTCTATCCTGGTTATTTTTTATTTATAACTATGGATCCAGTTAAGATTGATGTAAACGTTCATCCAAATAAAACAGAAATAAAGTTTGATGATGATCAACACCTATATTCAATTATAAATTCTTCTGTAAAACATTGTCTAGGAATATACCAAGTAACTCCCGTTCTTGACTTTGAGAAAGACTCATCTATGGATATATCATATAATCATGTAAATTCAGACCCAAAGACTCCCACTATAGAAGTTGACTCAGAGTTTAATCCTTTTAAAGTTTTCAATGAGGAAAACTTTATGAAAAAAAACTCTGATATTGATTTGAAAAATACTCAATCTGATGTTATCGATAATAGTACATTAAAAATATTTCAGATTTTTAATAAATATATAGTTAGTACTAGCACATCATCTTTAATTATAATTAATCAGAATTTAGCACATCAAAGAATTCTTTATGAAGATTTTTTAAAATCAATTTTTGAAAGTTCCTCTAAATCACAAAAACTTCTTATTCCTTTTGAAATAACCCTCTCAATTAATCAATTAATTTTATTTAAAAAAATCATAATAGAGTTCAGTTCTTTAGGTTTTGAATATGAATTATTAGATTCTTTATTAACTATTACTTCTGTTCCACTTCAACTAGAAAATAATTCAATAGAAGAGATAATTGATGAAATACTAAATGATGATAATGATTTTGATCAATCAAAAAATCTTAGTTACTCTGATTTTTTTGCTAAAAAACTTTCAAAAAGTTCTTCAATAAAAAGTGGGAAAAGATTAAATTTATATGAACAAGAATTTCTAGTTAACCAACTTTTCTCTTGTAAAGAGCCAAATTTATCACCTGACAATAAACAAATATTTATTACTTTAAATAAAAACGATATAGAAAATAGATTTTAATGGGAAGAGTAAGTGAAATAGTCAAGCATTTAATTATAATCAATGTAATATTCTTTATTGCTTCAATCGTTTTTGGAGAATTAATGTATGATCTTTTCGCTATGCATTATCCTAAAAACCCTGATTTTATTATATGGCAGCCTATTACCCATATGTTTATGCATGGAGATACGTCTCACATTCTTTTTAATATGTTTGGGCTTTGGATGTTTGGAACACCTTTAGAGCAAATGTGGGGTAAGAAAAAATTTATTTTCTTTTATTTATCAGCTGGTTTAGGTGCAGCATTAATTCAAACTTTAGTTTATCATTTCGACGTAATATCTGTATCAAAAATATTGATAGATAATGGATTAACTAATTTAGATGTTGATACTTTTTATGAAACAGGAAGACTTAACACAGCAATTATTCAGTCCGTTGGAGAAGAGACATTGTCTTCAGGTATTCAGTCTTTTAAAGCGGTAATGGTTGGTGCTTCAGGTGCATTGTATGGGATTTTAGTTGGATTTGCTATGTTATTCCCTAATGTCCAGTTAATGTTATTGTTTCCTCCAATTCCTATAAAAGCTAAATACTTAGTTCCACTTTTAATTCTATTTGATTTATTTTTTGGATTCTCTTCCTATTCTGTTGGGCCAATAGCACATTTTGCTCACATAGGTGGAGCAATTACTGGCTTTATAATGATGTGGTACTGGAAGAAAAATCAGTTTAATAATAAAAGATGGAATTAGGATATAAATATTTTATAAATCAACAAATATTTAAAAAGATTATAATTATAAATATTATAATTTTCTTATTGCCTCTCGTATCTAATACTTTTCTTTTTTTATTTGATTTTAACCAAATAAGTATAGTGAAATATTTTGATCTCCATCCTGAGCTTAATCAGGTTTTAATGAGTCCATGGACTATAGTTACATACTCATTTTTCCACCTTGATTTTTTTCACATTTTTTGGAATATGTTAATTTTATATATGGTTTCTGACTATTTTTTAACTTTTCTTACTAACAAACAGTTCCTCCAAATATATTTTTTTGGAGCTATAGCTGGGGGTCTTTTATTCATTTTGTCATACAATATTTTCCCTGCTTTTAAAGATTCATTCAATCCTTTAATTGGTTCATCTGCAGCAGTTTATTCTTTATTAATTTTTGTGTGTGCGTATTTACCAAATACTTCAATAAATTTAATTTTTTTCAATACTAAGCTAAAGTATATTGGCTTTTTTTATGTTTTAATGAGTTTAATTCAAATACCTTTCAGTAATTCAGGTGGAAATATTGCCCATTTAGGGGGAGCTTTTTATGGATTTTATTATGCCAATAATTTTAATTCCTCCACTTCATCCTTTGATTTTTTTGCCAAATTTTTAAATAGGTTTTCGATTAAATCAAATAACAATAAAAATGATCAAAAATTAATTGATAATATACTTGATAAAATAAGTAAGTCAGGTTATGAAAGCTTAACAAAAAATGAAAAGGAAATCCTTTTTAAAAAATCAGATAAGAATTAATTACTTTTTCTTCTTTTCTTTATATAATTAAATATTTGCCAAATAATAATAAAGAATATAAAATGAGGTAAGTATGATCTAGCTTTTCCGTCAAACCCTATTGTAGTAAATACTCTATCCCATCTAAAATTCCAGTTCTCTATACCACTAAATAATCCATCTATACTCATCCAAATAAAAACTGGTTTACCTAGTACATGATCAAATGGCACAAACCCCCATACTCTTGAGTCTTCAGAATTATATCTATTATCTCCCATCATCCAATAGTAATTTTGCTTAAATATATATTCTTGTTCAACTTTACCATTAATTAAAATATCACCTTCTACAATACTTAATTCATTATATTCATAATCAGTTATAATCTTTTTGTATAAAGGAAGCGAACTAATAGTTAAATCTATTTTATCTCCTGCTCTTGGAATATACAGTGGTCCTAATTGATCATTATTCCATGTAAATCGTTTGTTATTAGGAAAAAAATTCGAGTTTGAAACATTTATTTTTTCTGTGAGTCGATAGATTGTATCAAATTCATTTGAATTTTTAATTTTAATAGCATCGACGTAAGTTAAGTTGAGTTCTTTTTTATTATCAATTATTTCACGTATGTCTAGTCCATACTCTCTAACTATACCAATGGGAATTCCTTTATCATAAGTATAAACTACATATTCGTTTTCTTTAGTATTTGAGATATTTAAAATGTATTTTGAAATTTCTATATAAGAATCATTTGACAGATTATTTATAATAAACTTCCTTATAAAGCCATCTATTTCTAGGTTAATTAACTTACTAGAAGAAACTCCTTTATTTGATTTGATTAAATATGTAAATAATGGTTTTGCTCTATCAGGTAGAATATTTTCTATTCCATTTAAATAAATTACACCATCTTTTATTTCTAGAGTATCTCCAGGAATACCGATTGCTCTTTTTACATAATTAGATTTTTTATCTCTAGGTTTTATTACGCCCTTTTCTTTTACAAAGAATTTTCTAACGGTGTCTGCTGGCCAATTAAAAACTACGATATCATTATTTTTAATCTCTTGAAATCCAGGTATTCTTAGATATGGTAGTTGAGGTTTATTAAGATATGATCTTGATTTAATTATTGGAATTGTATCATGAACCATAGGAAAAGAGAGAACTGTAGATGGAATTCTAGCACCATAATGGAATTTACTAACTAATAAAAAATCTCCTACTCTTAATGTTTTTTCTAATGATCCAGTTGGAATTACAAAGGGTTGTAATATGTAATTATGAACAATAGTTGCAAAAACAATTGCCCAAATAAATGAACCAATTGATTTTTCAAAATTTGAAAAAGAAATTTTACCTATATATTTTTTTTTACTACTTAAGTAACTAATATAATAGATGTAAAAACCAAGTGTAAAGATTACTAAAAGCCTATCTAACTTAGAATTATGGTTGAATTTTTTTATAAATTCTACCCAAATTACTGGAATCATAAGTAGATTAATTACTGGAATAAATACAAGGAAAGCCCACCATCTAGGTCTATTAATTATATCTAAATGTTTTACAATATTATAGATGGGAATTAACGATTTCCACCCTTCTACTCCAGCTAACTTAAATAACTTATAAGATCCCCCAAATATTATTAAGTTGAATGAAAGGAACAACAAGAACCATTCGTTTAAGTTCATATTATTCTAAGTTAATTTTAAATTTAATTCCAGCACTTTGTGAAAAATCAAAATAATTATTTTCAATATAAGGACTAAAAGACAGGTCTTCACTAACATTAAATTGTAGTAAGTGTGCTCCGACATTAGCGTCTATTATATTCAAAACATAAGTTCCAACTAAGAATATGAATGAAAAATCTTTATATCTTCTATGAAACTTCATGCCCTCTAATAATTTCTCGTTTTCAGGTATTATATCAATATATTCATCATCAAAATATCCAGCTAGTCTTCTTTTATAAGCAGTCCTATACTTATTCATTTCTTTATTATTAAAATTATAATAATAAGCTGAGGCCCCTAATCCGCCATAAACAATAGGGATCATCCAATACCTTCTTGTATACACTTGTCCTAGTCCAGGTATAACAGATGAATAAAATGCAGCCTTTGAAGGAGTTAAGGGGTCGTTGATTAATTTCTGTTTTCTTGGACTAATATAAATTGAATCAATTTCAGATTGAGCATATATATTAGTTGAAAAAAAAAATAGTATAAAAAAAAATAAATTTTTCAATTGGATAATTTTTTTAAAATTAAATACAACTCATTGATGCTTTTAAAAGTAGCTGTTAGTGACACTTTACCTTCTGAGTTTTCCTTTAATCTAACCTTAGAATCAAATATTTTTTCAAATTTATTAGTCGCATCAATATAGATTTTAGAAACATCAGAACTAGTAGAAGATGTATTTGTTCTTTTGTTTCCTCGGACAATTTTTTCTGTTTGTCTAACAGAAAGCTTAGAGGATATTATTTGCTCATAGATTTCAAGTTGAAGTTTTTTATCATCAATATTAATTAATGCTCTCCCGTGACCCATTGATAAAAAACCATCTCTAATACCAGATTGAATGATAGGGTCAAGCTTTAAAAGTCTTATATAATTTGAAATTGTTGATCTTTCTTTACCTACAATTCTTGATATAGAATCAATATTTAGGTTATAATCATTTATTAGTCTTTCATATGTTAGCCCAATTTCAATAGGATCTAGATCTACCCTCTGAACATTTTCAACTAAAGACATTTTTAAAATATCAGCTTCATTATCAACTCCCTTTATGTAGCAAGGAATTGAATTAAGTCCAGCTAGTTTTGAAGCTCTAAACCTTCTTTCTCCAGAAATTATTTCATAATTTTTAGAATCAATTTCTCTAACTGTAATAGGTTGAATAACACCAAGATCTTTAATAGAAATAGTTAAGTTTTTAATCTCAGTAGTATCAAAATTTGTTCTTGGTTGATTTGGATTAACCTGAATTTTGTTTAAATCAACTTCTAGAGAACTTGGAGTACTCTGAGTTTCTTTTTTAAACTTTGTATTATCTGAACTATTTAATAAAGCATCTAATCCTCTTCCAAGTACTTTTTTTTGTTTTTTATTAGACATCTTTGTTTTTTTTAATTACCTCATTTGCAAGGGATAGATAATTTTTTGTTCCTTTTGATGTTACATCATAAGTTATAATATCTTTTCCAAAACCAGGAGCTTCGCCTAATTTTATATTTCGTTGAATAATTGTACTAAATACAATATCACCAAAGTGTTTTTTGACTTCTTCAACAACTTGATTTGAAAGCCTTAGCCTAGAATCAAACATTGTTAATAATATCCCTTCTATATCAAGTTCTTTGTTATGTATTTTTTGAACACTTTTAATTGTATTCAGTAATTTTCCTAGACCTTCTAGAGCAAAGTATTCGCATTGAATTGGAATTAAAACAGAGTCAGAACCTGTTAGAGCATTAAGTGTTATTAGACCTAATGAAGGAGCGCAATCAATGAATATAAAATCATATAGGTCTTTAATTTCGTTAATCTTTTCTTTTAGTTTATACTCTCTGTTTTTTTCTTCAACTAATTCAATCTCAATTCCAACAAGATCAATACTAGATTGAATTATATCAAGATTAGGAGACTCTGTTTTTTTAATTGCATCAGAAATATTTAAAGATCCAGAAAGTACCTGATATATTGATAAATTTTTATCATTTGGGTCAAAGCCTAATCCTGAAGAAGCATTAGCCTGGGGATCTGCATCAATTATAAGAACTCTTTTTTCAAGTACTCCAATTGAAGCAGCTAAATTTACACATGTAGTAGTTTTACCTACACCTCCCTTTTGATTAGCTATTGAAATTACTTTTCCCATTAATTATTCTTTATCAGATTCATATTCAACTATAAATATGTCTTCATTATCTTTCTTTAAATTATAGTTTTCTCTTCCATAGTGTTCTAAGCTATCTATATTTTGAAGTTTTTCAATAAGTTTCTGATCTTTATTTATCTCATTAGTTAGTGCATCTTTTCTATTTTTAAGTTTTTTTATTTCTTGATTTAATTCATCGTGAATTAAAAGTGAATTAGAATCTAAAAAGGTCATCCAGATTAAAAATGCAATTGAAATTATTAAATAGGTAAAATAACTTTTATTAATTAAGGACTTTAAATTTTTTAAAAATTTATTCATTAAACTTATTTTCGTAAAATTTTAAAAATACCTATTGCTTCAACGCTAATGTAAACATACCCATCAGGTCCTATGTTTACATCTCTAACTCTTCCGATCCCAGGGAAAAGTTTCTCTCTTTTGGTTATACCATTTTTATCAAACTCTAATCTTTCTAAATATAGAAATTTAAGTGATCCAACTAGAATACTATTTTTCCACTCTGGGTATATATCTGAATCAATACGAGCCATACCAGATGGAGCAATTGATGGAGTCCAATAATAAAATGGATCTATAACATCATCCATTTTTTGATATTTAGTTATTTCACTTCCACTATAATTAATTCCATAAGTAGCTTTAGGCCAACCATAATTCCTTTCCTTTAATACATCCTCACCTTCAATAGGGTTTTTTATAATGTTTATCTCATCACCTCCTCTGGGTCCATGCTCGTGAACCCATATCTCTTCTTCATTTAGACCTCTAATGATTCCTTGAGGATTTCTGTGTCCATAACTCCAAATTGCTTTTTTTGCATCAATTGTATTGTTAAATGGATTAGACTCTGGTATTGAGCCATCTTTATTTAATCTATAAACTTTCCCCCCATCCAATGAAACATTCTGTGGATTAATATCTCTGTTACCTCTATCACCAATTGTGAAGAAGATATACTCATTTGTTACTAATAAACTACCACCATAATGTCGTTCTTCATTCGAGTCAGGAGAAGCTTTATATAAAAGTTTTAGATTTGAAAGTTTATTGTTTGAAAAATTGGCTGAATAGATTGCGGTATTTGATCCTGACCCTGATAAACTTACAGAAGCAGTAAAATAAATTTTATTATTTAAGACAAAATTTGAATCTACAGCAACATCTAGTAATCCACCTTGTCTTGATAAAATTATTTCTGGAACACCATCAACAATATCTTTTTTTCCTTCTGATACATGATACATAATTCCCTTTTTATCAGTTACTAAAAAAGAATTATTGCTTGTAAAGCTTAATCCCCAGGGAATCTCTATGCCATCAATAACCTTTTCAATGCTATATAAATTTTCATCAAAATCTTCAATTGGAGGATAGTTTTCAATTTGAGAACATGCAAAAGAGATGTTAAATAATACTAGTGTAAAAAATAGATTAGTTTTTTTCATAATTAACTCGAATTTAAAATAAAATAATCACTCAATGAAGTTTTTTTTTAAATCAAGTCAATTAAACTGACATTCTGATAATTTCTTTTGAGATAGTCTAAGGATTGCTCCATTAATTCTCCCATTGATTTTGATTTAATAAAGGATTCTTCTTTTGTGAATTTAAATATTTCTTTTTTCAAATTGTCAATATTTTCCGTTGAGCTAATTGTGTCTTGCTTCATGATATTAACTAAAAGTTTCATTCTTTCATCTGCAATTATTAACCTTTTTGAAATTGTTGATCTTTCTTCAATTTTATATTGAATAATAGAATCTGTTTTTAATTTTTTTCGAACAACATCCATCATTGGCTTATTCTCTTTAAAAAATTGAGGTCTATATACTGAAAATTTTCCCTCATATGATTGTTGATCAAAATCAATTGCCCTTATTTTATAAATTACTTGATCAAAGTCATGAATTGGTATTACAACGTAATTATATGATCTCATATCTCCAAGAAGCCTAATCATACACCTTTCATTGAATTTTACATATTCTTTAGCTATCTGAGATTTTTGATATTCAGAGCATTTAGGTAAATACTCTTTGATAAATACGTCACCTGGAATTCCTGCTATATGTTCTTCAATCAAAGATGACCTATTAACTAAAAAATTAAGATTTCTTGGTGATAACATGTGTTCAAACTCAATTCCATAGATTCTTGAAGCATCAGTTTTTTTTACATAAAAGTATGTGAAGTTATCATTTAAAATATTTCTAATTTTTATTCTAAATGGTTTAGAATTTCCAAATGTGCAATAATCTACTGCGTCTATATTCAAATATGGAATTGAAGTAGTATTTCCATCTGAGTGAAGCAATGTATATGTTATTTTAAGATTTTCATCAATTTCATTTCGTTCACTCTCATTATAAATTAATCTTACCCACAGTGTGTCCTTATCATTTTTATCATAAATATTTATAGAATCAGTATATCTCAATAAATCATCATAGGAAATAACATCATTTATCCATCTATCGTGATGTTTCAAAAAGTTTTCAAGTTTTTTTGAAATTGGATAGAATGGTTTCTTTTTTGAAATTAATTTTTTTTCAACTGTCATTAGTTAAATATACGATAAAGCTAAAAAATTTATAATGACACGTTTAAGTGTTCTTGAAAGATAAGTAAAATTCAATTTGTCGGGGTGGCAGGATTCGAACCTGCGACCTCCGCGTCCCAAACGCGGCGCGATAACCGGGCTACGCTACACCCCGAAAAATGAGTTGCAAATATAAGCTTAAATAGTTTCTAGCCAAATAAAATTAGTTGTGAAATTATTATGTAGAAACTGGTGACATGATTTTTATGTCATTATATTTTATCTGGCCTCTAATAACAGATGAAATATTTGACATTAACGCATTTATAACAGGAAGTTTTAGTTGACTCTTTGAATATATCATACTTATTTCTCTGGCTGGAGCTGGATCTTCAAAAGGTATTATATTTTGAAGATTTTTTTGTGATAAATTATTAGAATGTAAGTATGGAATAATTGTCATCCACGGCCCATTATTTGAAAGGTTAATTAATGTTTCAAAACTTCCACTTTTCAATTCATATTGTTTATTCAAATCTTCAAGTGAACATAGATTTAATACTTGGTTTCTGAAACAATGACCATCTTTAAGAATTAATAAATCTCCATTTGATAAATCATTGATGTTTAGCATTTTATTCCCTGATAAAAAATGGTGTTCAGGAACGTAAGCTACAAACGGCTCATAATAAAGAGGCCTTTCAATTATTTTATCATTATTTAATGGAGTTGCAGCAATTGCACAATCTATAGTGTTATCCTCTAATTTTTGACTTAGTGTCTCAGTATTAAATTCTTCAATTTTTAAATTTACATTTTTATGCTTTTTTGTAAAAATATTTAAAAACAGAGGTAGTAAAGTCGAACTTACAGTGGGAATTATACCTACTTTGAGAGTACCACCAATAATACCTTTTTCTTCTGAGATTACATCATCCATTCTTAAAGATTCTTCAACAATTTTTCTAGCTTGTGATAGAACTTTTTCTCCAATTTCAGTTACTTGCAATGGTTTAGTTGATCTATTAAAAATTATTACACCTAATTCTTCTTCTAATTTTTGAACTTGCATACTAAGTGTAGGCTGAGTAACAAAACATTTGTCAGAAGCAGTGGTAAAGTTTCCATTCTCTGCTACAGCTAAAGTGTACTTTAATTGAGTTATAGTCATTATAAATTTTATTTATTATTAATCAAAACTAAATAAAATATTCTTATTAAATTTTAAATAAATGTTAAATACTATTAACGTTTATGTTTTTATATTTGATTTATAATATTAAAGTTTGAAAAAAAATATTTTTGGTCAGACAATCTTTCTTAAAAGATTTATAATAGCAACTGTTGGCCTAATTACTCATAGAACTTTTAGAAGCAATAAATTTGAAATAATAGGTTCAGAAAATCTTATTAATCTTCCCGATAATAATGTATTATTTGTAAGTAATCACCAAACCTATTTTTATGATGTAATAGCCATGATACATGTCTTTAATTCATCGGTAAAAGGAAGAATTGACACTGTTAAAAGACCTGGTTACCTTATTAATCCAAAAACTAATCTTTATTATATAGCATCTTTGGAAACTATGGGAAAATCTTTTATAACTAAACTTCTAACATATGCGGGCGCAATTTTAATTCAAAGAAGTTGGAGAGACTCTGGTGAATCTGTTTCTAGAGAAGTTAGATCTGAAGATCCGAATAAAATTAAATTAGCTCTTAAGGATGGCTGGGTAATTACCTTTCCAAGAGGAACAACTGATAGTTCTAAACCTGTAAGAAGAGGAACAGCTCACATTATTAAAAATAATTCTCCTCTTATAGTTCCAATTAAACTCTTAGGGTTTAATGACGTATTTCAAAGAAATGGATTAAAAATAATAAATAGAAAGAAAACATTTTCTATGGAAATATGTAAACCTATCAGAAGAAACTTTCATGAAAACTCTATTGATGAAATAACTTCTGAGTTAGAAAAAACTATTAATTAGTTGTAACTAATCTCCATACACCCTATTCTTGGGCCTGATGCTCCTGAAGGTTGAGAAATATAGTCATCCTCACCATTGTGAATGATTATCCCTTTTCCTAGAATATCATTTTTTTCTTCACATCCTATACACCATAGATCTGTACTAAAATTCACCATTCCATGACCGGAATTATCTACCTCGAAGTTTCCAATAGCGCCAAGATGAAACCCAGTTGGATCTCCCCATTTGCTATGTTTTGTGTCAGTTGGATTCCAGTGACTACCTGTGCTAAGTCCATCATTAGAGGAACAGTCTCCAAATTCATGAATATGAATAGCCTTAGTCCCTGCATCAAGTCCAAATAGATGAGCTTCAAGAAATACTGAGTCATTTTTTTGAGTCAACGTTATAGTTCCTGAAAGATCTGAGTTGTTAATTGGATTGATAGTTTTTTTGATAGAAATTATTTCTTCATTAGTATTACAACTGATAGAAGCGAATAATATTAAAAATATAATTATTTTTGTCTTGGAATTTTTCATTCAACAAATTTAAAATAAATATGTTTAAAAGAAACTTATTAAAAATATATGTTCTATTGTGGTTTATAACTGGATGTAAAATATCATATAAAACATATGATTTTGAAAAGAGCCCAGAAATTGTAAAACCTGATTATAGTAATAATGATAGTTGGGCTGTTTTGCCTGATAATTTTCCTGATGAAATTTTTCAATTTAAAAATTACACTAATAAAAAAGAAGCTGACATCTTTTTTATATATCCTACTTTATTAGAAGGTAAAAATCAAAGAGAATGGAATTCAAACATTTGGGATGAGGAAATTAGAGCTGATGTAATTAATAGACCGGTAAAATATCAAGCATCTGCATGGATAGATGCTGGGAATCTTTATGTTCCTTTTTACAGACAAGCTCATATTAGGGTTTTTAACGAAAAATTTAAAGTAGATGGAGGTAAGGCCCTTGACCTGGCGTATAATGATATAAAAGACGCGTTTACTTACTATCTAGAAAACTTCAATGAAGATAAACCCTTTATTATTGCCTCTCATAGTCAGGGAACTGTTCATGCAAAAAGACTCATATCAGAATTGATTGATGGTAAGGAGCTTCAGAAAAAATTAATTGCTGCATACCTTGTTGGAATTAAAGTGACTCAAGATGAATTTATTAATATAATGCCTATGAATTCACCTGATGAAACTGGTGGATTTGTTTCGTGGAATACTTTTAAATTAAATAAATATCCAAGAAATAATAATTATGAAAGCTGGTTTAAAGGTGGGGTGACATCAAATCCTATAACATGGGATGATTCTAGACAAGCAAAAAAAGAATTTCACAAGGGTATTTTATCAATTGATTTAAAAATTCTTCCTAAAAATATAGATATTAAACTAATTGATGGAATTGTTTGGTCTTCACTTCCTGATATACCGGGAAAGTTTTTTTTAAGATCAATCAGAAGTTATCATTTTGCAGATATTAATCTTTTTTGGTTAGATATAAGTGAAAATGCAAAACTTAGAGTTCAGAAGTGGTTTCAGGAAAACAATTAATTACTTAATAAAATTATTATATTTTTTTTATTAACTTCATTAAAATAAAATTTTAACTATGTCCTCAACAAACAAATCCAGAAGAAAATTTATTAAAAATTCAGCTCTTGCCTCGTCACTATTTATAGTTCCTAGACATGTTTTAGGTGGTACAGGATTTATTCCTCCAAGTGATAGATTAAATATTGCAGGAATAGGTTTACATGGTAAAGGAAATTCTGATATACTTCATGCTAGTGTTGGAGGAAGAGAAAATGTTGTTGCATTATGTGATGTTCATCAAAATGCATACGGAGCTCAAGTTGCTGCAGAAAAATTTCCTAATGCCAAATTTTATACTGATTACAGAGAAATGTTTGAGAAAGAAAGTCTTGATGGAGTAACAATTTCTACTCCAGATCATACTCATGCTAATATCACCAAAGTTGCAATGGAAAAGGGTATACATGTATATGTTCAAAAACCATTAACACATAATGTGAAAGAGGCTAGAATGCTAACACAATTAGCAAGAAAAAATAAAATTGTTACTCAAATGGGAAATCAAGGAGCTTCTAACCCAGAACAAGTATTGATTCAAAAATGGATTAAAGATGGTAGAATTGGTAA
>Ga0114994_10001329_pt1 | contig 17667 bp, 12 predicted proteins | sample ArcticOcean_MG_C_9_FD_87043 | JGI IMG/M metagenome (GOLD analysis project Ga0114994, IMG submission 87043) | Marine microbial communities from western Arctic Ocean - ArcticOcean_MG_CB2_152 | ecosystem: Environmental > Aquatic > Marine > Oceanic | place: Arctic Ocean: Canada Basin | collected...
GCGCCGGTCGCGCTTCCGGTCCGCGGCACTAATTGCGGCGACGGTGCGCTTCATAAAGCCCGCCGCGGCAACAACCGCGTCCACCGCGGCGCGCGCGACGAGCTCGGCCGTGGCCGCGCGCACGCGCCGCGCGTGCCGCGTGTCGTGGGCCGCCCGTTCGCTGTCCCGTCGCTTGGCGCGCTCGTGCTTCACGACGTCGTCCCCGATGTGGAGCCGGCGGCTCTTGGCCTTGTACTTCAAACATCGCGCCAGCCACGCGGAGTGGCCCTTCGCGTCCGCCGCTTGCTTCCGCGCCCGGTCCCGCCGCCGCCGCCGCACGCCCGCCTTCCGGCGCTTGTTGTCGAGCTTCATCCTTCTTAATTTCGCCTCGAGCTGCCGTTGCCGCGGGTCCAGGAGGCGTCGCGTGGAACGCCGCCTGCGCACACGCCGCGGCCGCGGCCCACGCGTCCTCGGCCCGCGCGGCCGCCCGTACCGATTTCCGCTCCGCCGCGCGCGACGGCTCCCGGTCCTCCTCCACAACAACGTCGGGCTGGTCCGCGCGCGCGGCGCGGCGCCGTAGCTTCGCGGCCACGCGCTCCGCCTGCCGCGCGCGCTGCGCGGCCTCGTCGGCGACGAGGAGCGCGCGGGCCAGCTCTGCTTCTAATTCAGCCCGCAGTCTCAGGTCGCGGGCCTCCGCCTCGCCCTCGGCCCGGGCCGCCTCCAGTGTCAAGGCTTCCGCTTGCTCCCAAGCCGCCTCGGCGTCGTCGAGGTTCACCGCTTCGCACGCGAGCCAGGTGCCAGCGTCATCCGCCGCCGGGTCCGCCATATGTTCGGCTGCCCTCATCACGCACGACGCAAGCAATGGCGGCATTGCAAGGCCCCATGTGACTGGCCCGTGGACGCCGCCCGCAGCAGTCCGAGTGACTGGCGCGTTACCTTGAGGCATGTCGCTACATAGACGCGTCGATGACCAACGCGCGGAACGTTACGGGTACTACAAGGTTGTCCACGACGCGTGCAGAACACCGATCACTATTTACGACGCCCTACGACGCGGGCGGCGGCGCGGCCGGGGCCTTCTTCTTGAAGAAGGACGTGAGCGTGCGCTGGCCGCCCTTGGGCTTGCGCTCGATGGCCACGGCGTCGACGCCCGCCGGCGGGTCCACGCGCTTGTGCTTCTTCGTGCCGCCGAGCGACACGTCGCGCTGGTCCCACTTGAAGAGGACCTCGTTCGGGCCGCGCGTGCCGTGCTGGCGGAAGGCCCCTGGCCACTTGTGGTGCAATAACTGAATCGCGTGCTGCTCGCGTTCGTCGTTCCTTACGTCGACCGCGCCCCCGGGGTTGTCGTAGTGCTCGAAGGAGCATAGGACGCGGTTCGACCGGCACACGCCGCCGTGCTCGTGCAGGTGCTGCGCCGTATAATCATAATCCTCCTTGAGCATCAATCGCTCGTCAAAGCGCAAGGACGTGCGGTCCACGTCAATGACCAAAAAGTCGCCCACGATGAACAAGTTATCCGCCACCGGCCTCGTTCCCGCCGCGAGCCCCGGGTTCGCGTTCGGGAAGCAGCCCGCCAATCTATGCTCCGTGGCCTTCAGTAAAGCGTGTAGTAGTGAGGCGGCCGCCACGGGCGTGATTTCAACCTTGTCGCCGCCCGCGGCGTTCGCGGCCTTGAGGTCCGCGGGCTTCGACCACAGCTCCTTGTCGTGGAAGTGCCCGATCGTCGCGCCGGCCCTTACCAATTCACACTTCTTCATGTCGTCCGACATCTGCACGCACGCCATCTTGCGCGACCGCGCCTCGTCCAAAGCCCGGTTCCGCGACTGGCACAGGCCGCCCCCCTCCACCACCGAACCGCTGCAGTTCGCCTCGTACTCCTCCTTCTCGCCCGTGCCCACCAACCACAGAATTTGCGCCGGCGGCAGGCCGCCGCCTAATAAACGCGCCTCGACGGTGCGCGCGTTGGCCCACCGGCCCTTGGAGATGATGCAGAACAGTAACGCGGACGCGTCGACGCCCTCTGTGCCCAGGACCGACGTGACGTAGGCGTCGCCCGCCGCGCAAGTCTCTTTCACGCTGGCGGTGGTCACCGGCACCTTGGGCTTCCGCTGCGTCTTGGGCTTCTTGGGCTGAGGCTTGCAGACGAGCTCGGCGCTGTCCTCGTCGCTCTCGGGCTTGGTTTCGCTCTGGGGGCGCTTATTGGTCGCCTCGGACATCATGTCGATGCGGTTGGAAGTTCTTTTGGGCGGCTGGCGTTTCGTGCGGTGTCTGGCGCTTGGTTATGCGCGTCTGGCAGCCAAATCCGCTGCAGGCGCTAAAACAGGCCGGGCGTGTTTTTAAGCTGGCAGTTTCGTTGGCCGGCGACAACGTGTGTGCAGTGCGATGCTCTGACAGTGCGGTGGCGCGGTGTAATACACTCGGGTCGCACGTTGGTCAATGCTCTCGATAGATTTAAATATTTTAGCAATTATTAGTAAAAACGGGTTTCAACAAACTAGTCACAATAAGTAGTCACACACCACAGACTGCATTCCCCAAGCTTCCCAAGGGCGACAGTTTCACTCTAGCTAGGGCATGGAGCCAGAAATTCGCGGCGGTGTCTACTCAATGATACACAAACTAATTTAGCCCATAAAGCTCCGAATACTTCGCCCGCAAGTAGTCGAGGAACGGCTTCGGGTCGATGCCGTCGCCCGTGACGGCGCGGAGCAGATCGTCCGGGCTCGCGTAGGTACTCCCGACCTCGTGGATCTCGGTGCGGAGCCACTCGCGGAGCGGCGCAAATTCACCTTTGCTGATCTGCTCGGAGAGGCCGGGGAGCTTGTCCGCGGCTGCCGTAAAGATCTGCGCGGCCATGATCGCGCCGAGCGTATAAGACGGGAAGTAGCCTACCGCGCCGAAGGACCAGTGGATGTCTTGCAGCACGCCCGACGCATCGTCCTCGACGTCGACATCGAGCCGTTCCTTCATAAACGAGTTCCACTTCTGCGGAATGGTCGCCACATCAAACTCGCCCGCAAATAGCGCGCGCTCAACGTCATATCGTAAAAAGACATGAAAGGGGTAGCTGAGTTCGTCCGCCTCGACGCGAATCAGGCCCGGCTGTACGCGGTTGACGGCCCGGTAGAAGTCCTCGGGCGACGCTTCGCGAGTGTGAGGGAACGCCTCGTGAAACAAGGGAGCTGCATACTCCCAGAAAGCCCTTGACTGCAGAACCATGCGCTCCCAGAGCAGACTTTGCGACTCGTGCGTGCCCATGGACAGCGCCTTGCTCACGGGCAGCCCGTCGCCGGCGGTGTCGCAGGCGCGGCCTTGCTCGTAGAGCGCGTGCCCCACCTCGTGGACCGTGCCGGCGAAGCCCTCCAGCCAATTGCCGTCGCTGTAGCGGGTAGTGATGCGCACGTCCGTGGGGCACGCGCCGCCGGTGAACGGGTGCGTAGAAACATCAAAACGGCCCTTGGCAAAGTCAAAGCCGAGGTCCGTAGCTACTCTCCTGGAGACCTCCGCTTGCTTCTCCACGGAGCCCTGCCAGCCCTCGTGATCGAACGCCAGAGCAGGATGCAATGCGTCGATGTCCGGTGAGGCGCGCTTCTTGGCGAGCACGGCTTTCAGCAAAGGATCGAGGCCTTCCCGCGTCGCCGCGAAGATCGAGTCCAAGCGTTGTGCGGTCATACCACGCTCGAAGGCATCCAGCGCGCCGTCGTAGGGCTCGCCGGCCGCACACACGTCGGGCCGCGTCGTGGCGGCCACCTCGCGTTTCAGGGCGAACATGTCCTGCAAGATCGGCGCGTAGGCCTCGAAATCGCTCGCCTCGCGCGCCTTCTTCCAGGCGACGTAGCACTCGCTCTCGAGGCGCGCCTCGCGCTCGGCCAAGTCCTTGCTCTTGCGGCTCTCGACGTCGAAGCCCTCGATGGCGTCGCGCACGTTCGCGCTCTCGCGCGCGTCCTCGAGCGTTAAGCCCCGCGCCGCGTCGATGACCTCGGCCATGCGAGCGCTTGTCCGCTTCTCGAAGATGACTCCAGCCAAGGCCTCCTTCTGCGAGGCCCGCGACGCCGCGCTGCCGTCGCTCATGAAGCATTGCTCGTCGTACGAGAGGATCCCGCTGACCTCTTCGAGGCGCGCGACCTCTCTCAACTCCTTCGTGAGTGCATCATAGGCTGCAGTCGATCGCAATGCGACGCCGCGGCGCCGTGCCAGGCGCTTGGCACCAAACGCTACGGCTTGCACGAGGTACATGTAGATCAGCGTGGCGCGCATTGGTCAAATTGCTGCTGAGGGTGTCAGTGACAAATCTCCGGCGCTGCGTCGAAGGCGGTCTTGCCGGCTCACGTGCGATCTATGCGATGCAAATATATGATCTGCAAGCGTCAAGCTGTGACGTGGTGCAGTGATACGCGTACCACCAGGCTGACGAGCGGGCAAACTATCGGGTTTATCTCACGGGTTTTTTGCTCTCCCCGCAAGCTGTTTTTCATCGCCAGCGAACGCATCGTCCAGGGAGAACAACTTAGCAGCGCTACAAGGCTGTAGGAGCAACAGCACAATGTCCTCCTTCGACGCCGCCGCGAAGCGCCTGCACTCGGCCAGCTACAAGCAGGAGGCACCGGTCGCGCAGCAGCCGAAGAAGAAGAAGCGGAAGACCGCGCCGATCGAGCTCAAGGTCGGCGACGTCATCGCCGCGCCGGGCCTGCGCAAGGGAAATGATGAAGACGCCACGGGCACGGTCACCAAGATCAAGCAGAAGGAGGGCGCCCGCGTCTACCGCGTCGAGCTCCAGGGCGGCGGGAGCCGCAAGACGCAGCTCACGTCATTGACCTGGCGTTTAGTAAGACGAAGTGTGGATTTTCTGGAGACCATGCGGAGCGGCGCCAAGATCGTCGCCCCGATGGTCGGCGGCTCGGAGCTCGCGTTCCGCCTCTTGTGCCGGCGGCACGGCGCGGACGTGGCCTACACGCCCATGCTCGAGGCCCAGAAGTTCGTCGAGGACGCCGATTTCAAGCGCAGTTTCTTCCAGACGCACGCGGAGGACCGGCCGCTCGTCGCGCACTTCTGCGGCAACGACCCGCGCGTAGTCGGACAGGCGTGCGCCGAGGCCGCTCGCCTGGGCGCGGACGCGGTCGATCTGAACCTAGGCTGCCCGCAGCGCGTGGCCTACGCCGGGCACTACGGGTCCTACCTCATGGGGAGCGAAGACCGGGAGCTCGTCAAGGCCATCGTGCGAGCCATGCGAAAAGAAACTCCAAAGACTGTCGCCGTCTGCGTGAAGATTCGACTCATGGACAACCAACGAGACACGCTGCAGTTGGTCGAAGATTTGAGGGACGCCGGCGCCCAGGTCGTCGCCCTACACGGGCGACGGAGAGCGACGTGGCACCGCGACGGCCCCGGTGCAAGGGACGGGCCCGCGGACCTCGAGGCCATCCGCCAAGTGAAGGAGAGCGTGGGCGACTCCGTGATCATCGTGACCAACGGCAACGTCCGGAACTATAACGAAGCGGAGGACGCCTTGAAGGAGACAAACGCGGGGGCCGTCATGTCCGCCGAAGGGTTGCTCAACAACCCTGCTCTTTTCGAGGACGCCGTCGAAGACGACGTCGGCGAAGAGCGCTTGCGGAAGCTTGGGTTGGCGCTCGAGTACCTGGACCTCGTCGAGGTCCATGGCAACCCGGCGGGCTTCCGGTCGGTCGCCTTCCACTGCCGCCGCATCGCGCGCGACGCGCTGGACGCCTACGACGCTCTAGATGAATTGGTGGACGGGCCCGACGCATCAGCCGCGCGCAAAGTGCTGGAGCGGTGCCGCGAATACTGCACAGGGGAAAAGAGTTACGAGGTCGATGCGGCGCGAAAGGCCGAAGCCAAGAAGCGGGCCGCCGACCGCCTCAAGACGCGCGAGGCCCGGAAGCGCTTCGTGGGGCGCATGGTCCGCAAAGCGAAGCGCGAGGGCCGGGCCCTAGACTTCTACGTGAAGCAGGGGCTGGACGCGCCGTCCGTTGCGGACCTGGCACGGCTCCGGGCCATCCCCGAGGACGCGGCGCGGCTCGAGGCGTGGAACGCGCGGCACCGCCAGCACTGCATCGCGTTCCACTTCAAGACGTGCCCGCGGGGCAACTCGTGCGCCTTCATCCACGGCGTGGCCGTGGAGGCGGCGGACCTGGTGAGCGGCTAAACTGTTTTGTATCAATTCGCCCCCCGCTCGATAGCGTGACGACTAGTAGTACAACGAGGTTTGGGTGGGAGTTGCCGCCGCCGGGGGCTGGGGATTAGACCAAAGGTTGGGTGTACAGGCTACGCCCCGAGTACAAAGAAACCCCTTACCGCGCGCACGTCGTCCCGTTCGCCACGAGCAACGCCGGGTCCAGGGGCATGCGCCTTTCCAAATCGCGCGCCAGCTCCCCGAAGCGGTCGAACTGGTGCACGACCGGGTACACCGCGCCGTACTCGTCCCGGACCTCGCCGAAGCGATCGTAGGCCACGTCCAGGGAATTGCAGATCATGCCGAAGACACTTCCAAACTCCGTCGTGGCCAGACTTACGGCGTGGTCCAGCCGGTCCAAATAGATGAGCTCCGTGAAGGTCCCCTGGTCGTAGCCCGCGCCGCACGCCTCGACGACGGCGTCGGACTTGCGCACGATCTCCAGCATGGTCTCAACGTCCGCGAGGAAGGCCCCGGAGTTTATTGGAGCGAATTCCTTGAACTGTTCCCAGCCCGTGGGGCAGTGCCGGGGGTAGTGGTCGGCGTGGATGTGCTTCCGGTCTTCGATCGTTAAAGAAGCCGTTTCTGTAGATGCACTTAAACCCACGCAGCTCGCGTGGGCGAAGGGGTCCCGCTGGAAGTAGAGGTCTCTGACGTCGGCGAACATGGCTCGGTCATACTTCGAACCAAACTCTAGCAAATAACAATACATGAAGGTGAACTTGTAGTTCTTGATGAGCGGCCCGGGGAAGGTCCGTTTCAACTCCCGCATGTGCGGCCGCGCCATTATCCCGGCCACCTGCTCGTTGTCCGTGAGGCTCGCGAAGTACTCCAGGACTCGGGCGCCGTATTTGCGCCCGACGCGTAACAGCGCGGCGTGGGCCCGGTGCGTGAACACGACGGCGTCGCTCGTGCTCCCGGCCTCCCTCAAACTACGCATGAACGCGTACAACGTCGTCGCGTCGTCGTAGTTGTAGACCGAGAAGATCACGTCCCGCGTGCGTTCGCAGCGTTTCGTGGCCGTGAACAACTTCGGTCTCAATGAGACCATGCGCTTGGCCATGTCCGTGCGACCGCTCCACCGCTCCCGGCCCAGACCCAGCGCGCTCCACTTCCTCTTGGTCTTGGGCGACGTGTTCCGCGCGCGGTTGCCGTTCTTCCTCAGTAAAAATCGGTCCCAGACGCGCTTGGCACGTACGCAGCCGGCGTCCGCCAGGCGCTTCGCGCCGAGCACGACGGGTAGCACTTTGTCGCCATGCACGGCGTCGCCGAACGCGTCCGCGCAGAACGCGTCGCACTCGGGAATGAATGACATATGCTTCGCGGCGCCGTGGGCGTACAAGGTCGCGCAGGGGCCCGCTACCCTCGCGCAGTCCAGCGATCCGCCGCGACCGCGCTCGAACGCGTCGCGCAGGGCGCCCTGGAAGACGACGCCGCGCACGGTGGAGACCACGCCGCGGCCGGCCTTCGCTTCCTTGATGGCGTCGGCCGCATCTCGCGTCAGGGCGCACCAGGGAAAGAGCGCCGCGACGCGCGCCACGGCGGCCGACGGCGGCGCGTCCAGGGCAATCAGTGCAGTTACGTCGGTGCGCGCAATGGTGTCGCCCTCAACTCCCACGGTGCCGTATGACGCTGAGCGTAAAAAGGCGTAGAGGTGCTGGGCCGCGTCCGGCGCCGCGGCGTCTCTGAGGCTGCCCACTATGTTCACGCGCTCCGCGGCGGCGTGCTGCAGCATTGCGACCAAGAGCCATGCTCGGCGCATGTGTAAAGGCATTTATGCTGCGTCCATCGATGGGCAGCCCCGGCCTGTTAAATTTTGTGAGGGCTTAAACCCGTACCTAAAACCCGCGTGAAGAACCGTAACCCGAACCCGTGCAAGTGCCAACGCACTCACTCGCGCTTGGCCCATTGAGCTCCGCGTGCGCACACACAGTAGTGAACAGCACTACTTGTCACCACCATGGCGACGGTCGACAAGAAGGTCTCGCCTGGCAAGACCGACCCCTTCGGCACGGGCCGCATCCTCGTGACGGACTGCCTGGACAAGTTCTCCAACGAGCGGACCGACCCCTTCCTGATGCTCCACCACTTCGGCCCCGCCCACATCACTGCGATGCCCCAGTTCGGCATGCACCCGCACCGCGGGTTCAACGAGTGCCCGTACCTCAAGCAGGGGCGGTGGCTCGCGACGGATCCGTGGAACATGGAGGCGGAGGGCCAGGACGCCGTCTTCGAGGAAGGGCAGTTGCAGTGGGGGAAGAGCGGCCGAGGCATCGAGCACGGCATGAAGTTTGATCCGTCATACGACGGGCCCGTGCAGGGCTTCCAACTATGGATCAATCTCAGAGCTGCGAACAAGCTGGACCCGCCCGAGTTCCAGAACGCGCGGGCGGACGCGATGCCGCTGATCGATGTGGGTCCCGGCGCCAAGGCGAAGCTTCTGCTGGGCGAATTGCATGGCAAGGCGTCGCCCGTGGAGACGCAGGGTATTTCGTGTCAATATATCGACTACGAGCTCGACGCGGGTGCCGAGGCGATACACCCCCGGGCGGCCGGCATGAGCACTCTTTTTATCTACGTCTACGAGGGCTCCGGCGCGTTTGGCGGCGTCACAGCAAAGAAGGGCGAGGTGCTCCGCATGTCGGCGACGGGCGACGTGCAGGTTCGGGCCTCCACAAAGCTGAGCTTCATGCTCCTCGCCGGCGCGCCCCTCCGGGAACCCATCGTGCAGCACGGCCCCTTCGTCATGTCATCGCAAGATCAGATCATGCAGGCGTTCCAGGATTACCACTCCGGCAACTTCCTCGCGCAGGAATGCACGTACAAGCTCCACACAAAGGGCAAGACCGTAACAACGAAGCGGCGCATCGAGGGGCGCCGATGATAGAGTAAATATGACCTAAGTTAAGGTTAAAGGCGAATCGCTCCGCCTACGTATCTCCTTGTCGAGCTGCTTGTGCGCCTGGCCGAAGGCGCGGTCGAGCTTCTCGAGGAACTCGGCGAGCTCCGCATCGCACGCGCCCAGCGCGCACGCCACGGTGAAATAGGGCATGGGGTAGGCGTCGCACGACGCGCCCCAGCCGACGAAGGCGTGCCCGCCGATGTCTTTTGGTGTCAGATCAAGCGCGACGACGCGCGTGCCGGACACGCAGCGCGTGAAGAGCATGGACCCGAACTTCGTGCATTTGTCGCGAATAGCCGCCTCGTCACTATGGATCCGCCGCGCTTTGGCCGCCAGCGTCGACAGCGTGACGCCGAAGGAAATGCGGTTGTGCGGCGTGTCCAGGACGCGCTCGCCGTGGCGCCGGGCCACGTCCGCCAAGCGTACCCGGAAGCCCTCCAACCGCGCCTCCCGGTCGTCCAGGAGTTGCCGCCACCCCGTCCGGCCCAGCCCGAGGAGCGTCGCCAACAAGTCGACGCAGGGTGACGCCGAGGCCCGCCCGGGGTAGGACTTGGCGATGCGGTCGACGACCGCGGCGTCCGGCCCGCCCACCACGGCCCCGCCCACGGGCACCAGGAAGTTCTTGTCCGTCGAGCACACGACGCAGTCGACGCGGCCGACGCGGCACGCGCGCGCGATTTGAGCGCAGGTGCGCGCGCACTGCACGCCGTAGGCGTTGTTGATGACGTGGTGGACGTTATATGTTTTGCACAGCCGCGCGACGCCCACGACGTCGTCCGGGCACCGCGGCGCGAAGCACGACGCGCAGGTGACCACGCAGAACACGTCATCATTTACAATGCGCTTTTCCAATGCGGCGAGGTCCGTCCTCAATTCGTCCCGGGACGGGGGCGGTTGACGTTTGCTCTTGTAGGCGTGGTCCGGGGCGCTCCCCTCGATCGAGGTCTCTATGACCTCGGCTTGTAACCCGGCGAGCAATATGCCCTTGAAGCAGGACTTCTGGTCCACCCGGCACCACAGGGCCTTGGACCGCCGGTGTCTCTCTGGTTCGGGCAAGGCGTTCCGCAGCGCCAACAGACACAGCGAGAGCGAGAGGCCCGTCGCGCAAGGGAGGACCAGCGCGCGCTGAAACTCGACGAGGCCGGCCTCGCGCAGCGCGTCCAGGGCCAGCGCGTTCGCCAGCTTCGCTAACAACGAGCTCCCGGCGGCCTTGGGCTGGACCGCCGCGACGTCGCCCGACCGGCCGACGCCGTGCGCCAGCCCAAAGTGCCGCCGTCGCACCACGCCGCTCACGACGCGCGCCTCGCGCTCGCCGACGCCCACGTTCTCCGCGAAGTTGTTGGAATCCATGGCCGCGCAGTCGCGTAATAACTTCTCGACCGCCTCGTCGCGCCAGCCCTGCTCCGGGAGCCTGCGCTGGTCCACGAGGGCCTGGACTGGCCGCTGCGCGGTCTTGGCGACCTGGCGCGCCTGGTCGATCACGTGCGCGTCCACGAGCTTGGCGGCCGCGTCGCAGAAGGCGGCGTCCGACGCCATTTGTGTCTGCTCGCGGTGTGCCCTATCTGTTCGAGCTATGCGAGCACGGACGTGTGCTGGCTGCCAAAACTTGCAGCAGTGAGGGTATTGCCCGTGGATCCTGTTGTTTTTGCCTCGAACCCGTTTTGACGCGTGCGGGTTTCAAACAAAAACGAGCTTAAGGCTTTAGCTAGCCCACCTGTGTCCTTCCACTGGTCTTCGCTGTCGCAGGAGTGGTTAGCGTCACTTCAGCAGCGCTCGCTAGGTCCAAGTCCGCGCAAGTAGTGCTGTACACAGCACAGGCCATAACAGTGCTCGACGCGCTACACGCCGCCGACGCGATGAGCGAGTTCGACGCCGAGTTCGACGGCGCCGCGCTCGAGGAGTACTGGCGGTCCGTGCCGCAGGAGGGCCTGCAGGTGCTCGTCGTGACGGCGCGCGACGGCGCCACGCTGCGGACGTTCGACCGGGGCGGCGGCGCCGGCGCGGCGCCGCCGGCGCGCCTTATTGCCACCATCGTGGCGCAGGCGCGCAAGATGCGGCTCGGCCGCCTCGAGTCGCTCGTGGCGCTCTACGACCGGCTCTGCCTCGTGGTCCTCGACGCCCCGCCCTTTTCCGCGACGGTCGTCGCGGCGCCCGGCGCGGACGTGGACGCGATCCTCGCGCTGCGGCCCGCGGTCGCGGAGGCGATGTGGCGTAACACTGTAAATTAGAACAATCAGAACTTCTCGCTACTGACAATGATGAATTTTGGGCTGCCATTCTTGCCCTCGAGCGCCCGCACGGACGTTGTCTGGTACTGGGGGTAGCCCGTCTTCGCCGTCGCCTTGCCGCCGACGGCCTTGGCCCACGACTTGTCCAAGTCCCCTTTTTTCAGGTAAACGTACACCTCGCCGGACGGGGCTGCCAGGCGTGGGTCGAAGAACAAGGGTAGGTCGTCCGGATCGGCGCTGGCGTTGGCGATCGCGCTGGCGTCTTCGCGTTCGCCTTTGCGCGCGGAGAAGCGGAACTCGCCGCCGAGCTCACTCGCGGGTTGGCGCTTAAGGTCCAGCGCTTCGTTCAGCGGTAAACTCATCACGACGGCGTCGTCGACGCCCTTTAATGATTTGAGTTTGTCTTCCGCATCGCGTCGCTCCGCGAAGAAGGATGCTCGCGTCCCCTCGGCGTCCGTGAAGAGCGGCGTGCTGCCGTCCGCGGTGGTGATGACGAAGAGCGGCACGCGGTCCGCCGACGGTAACGCGGCGGCTGCTGCGCGTCGTACCGGCATCGCAGCGGCCAGCAGTGCGCCGGAGGTCCACGCGCGAAGATTGCGTCGCGACACCGACATCGACGATGACGACCTCGACGGCGCAGGGCGCAGCGCACGTACTGACGTGACTGCTGCGATCGCTGTGAGCGTCAAGCGGTATGAATAGACCATGCGCTAGAGCACTGTGCTGCTGAGGAGCACAGTGCAGGAGCGCTTGCTGGGGCTTTAGAGCAGAAGTTGATTAGCGCTACGCACAGCGGTATTGCGCAGGTGTGTTGCGCGTAGCTGAGGCCGTGGCTCGGCGCGGCTCTGGCAGAGCTTGGCAGGTCGCAATCTCCCTGCTGCAGGCAGCCTTGCGGATGCTTCCGGAAGCCTCCTATATTCCTATGAACGAGCTCTCCAAAGAACGGTAGCCGCGGCGGGCGTTGGAATTCCTGCACGGGTTTACCAAGGTCGATGTTGTACCTCCCGTTTTGCCCGTCCCAGGCAGTCTCGTTTCGCTGGCATAAGCTGCTAGCGGAAGCCAGCGCACGTCGGCGACGTTGTCGCAGCGACGCAGCGCCTTGGAACGCGGCGTTTCAAGAGGTCGCGGACGCGCGAGCTTTGCCGGACGGCGGAGTAGAGCAGCGTTAGGCGCGCTCACCCCGGCGCCGCCATGTTCCGCAACACCTTCCAGTCCGGCTTCCTGTCGGTGCTGTACTCCATCGGCAGCAAGCCGCTCCAGATCTGGGACAAGAAGGTGCGCAACGGCCACATCAAGCGCATCACCGACCAGGACATCCAGTCGTCCGTGCTGGAGATCATGGGCACGAACGTGAGCACGAACTACATCACGTGCCCCGCCGACGCCAAGAAGACGCTGGGCATCAAGCTCCCCTTCCTCGTGATGATCATCAAGAACCTCAAGAAGTACTTCACCTTCGAGGTCCAGGTCCTCGACGACAAGAACGTGCGGCGCCGCTTCCGCGCGTCCAACTACCAGTCCACGACGCGCGTCAAGCCCTTCATCTGCACCATGCCCATGCGCCTCGACGAGGGCTGGAACCAGATCCAGTTCAACCTCTCGGACTTCACGCGCCGCGCCTACGGCACCAACTACATCGAGACGCTGCGCGTGCAGATCCACGCCAACTGCCGCATCCGCCGCATCTACTTCTCGGACCGCCTCTACTCGGAGGAGGAGCTGCCCCCGGAGTTCAAGCTCTTCCTGCCGATCCAGAAGGATGCGGCCGGAGCCGCTCCCCCGGTCGGCCCGTAGAGAGTTCTCTCTTCTGCAGCGCGCACCGCCCCCGGGTGGTGAAGGTCAATGACCGACGTGTGCCTGGTCCCAACCCCCGCCACGCATACGATGTGCTGCCGCGGCGCCCAAATCGCGTCGCCACCCTTTTTCCTCCGCGCCTCGGCGCACCGTGTATGCCCCAGCAAAGCGGGGCGCGCGTAACAGTTTTTATCGGCAAATTTCACGTTACAACACTATGCGCCGATGGCGCCACGAGACGCCGTCGACGCCGAGCTTCTTGGCAGTCCCAGGGCACGAGACGCCTTCGACGCCGAGCTTGGCGGCCGCGGGACGCGCCCACACGCGCAACACACGCCGCTGCGACGGCGTCGGGCGCTACGACGCTGGCCACGCGAACGCGGCCGCCGCGGCCGGCCCCGACTCCTTCGCGCACGCGTCCAGGAGCGGTCTGAGTTCGGGGCAGGTCGCGCCGTACCCCTCCGTTCGCCGGAACGGGTTCCGCGCCGTCCGCTTCGAGGCGAGCTCGCCCTCACAGCCGTATGGGTCCCGCTCAAACGCTTCTGCAGCCTTCGCCTCGCCCTTGGCCGCTGATGCAGCGTCGAAGCGGCCCGCCGGCTCTATACCCACAAAATGGATCGGTACGTGGAGGGCCGGCGCTAATAACTCGACGAAGCGCCGCCGCTTGAAGGCGTAGGACACCACGGTCACCCTCTTTGGATATCTTCCGACCACTTCCTTGAAGCGGCACGCCGCGAACAAAACGTTCTCGAGCGAGTCCCTGGCGTACTCCTCCGTCGTAGAACGAGCGCCGGCGCCCGTGCCCCACCAATCGAAGTGTTCTCCAACTAACCAGTAGCTCTGGGCCTCGCTCCGCGGCCCCGCGTCGCGGCGCGTCTGGCCCCCCGAGAAGACCAAAAGGGACTTCGGGTCTCTCGCGGTTATACGAACGCCCGCTTCAATATGCTTCGTCAGGGACGCCGGCACGTCCACCCGCCGCTGGTAGTCGAGCAAGTACCAGCTGCTATCTAACACGTCCACACCCTCTAAACTCTCGGCCATCGTCACCGCGTGACTGGCGACCACGACCAAGTGGTCGGCGTCCTTTCTCGGTGCTAATGCTGCCGAGCGCCGCTGCGGGAGCGTCTGCTTGTAGCGCGCCGAGCCTTTGACTGGAGTGATGACCTCTTCCCGGAGCGGCGTCGCGAGGCCCTTCAAGGCTAGCGCGAGGATGACCGCTTGCCCGATCCATTTGAGCACGCGCCGCGACGGCGACCGGCGTCGCACGGGCGAGGCCGGCTCTCCGAAGTGGAGCGGGAGGTCGTGGGAGGGACGGCGCTGCACCATGGCTGCAAGGCTGCGTCGCAGTTTTCTCGTGCTAGGCTGCAGTGCGTGTACGCACTGCTTGATGCACGCGTGCGCAGTTGTACACCCAAGGCATGGAAGCCAAAATTTTAACAGGTGCACGGGTTTTTCCTACGGGTTTCCAGGCTCGGGTCGCATTTTGAAGTCGCAAGGTACCGCGGGTGGGGCCTCGCACGATCACGTGATCTGTATCGACGCGACAGAGGCCGCTGACCTTCGCCGGCAACAACTAAACCTTGCGACCACCGCGTCAACTGCACGAAGTCTGCTTTTGGAAATCTTTGACCAGTACAAGTGCTCGTCACTGCTCGATGGCCGAGCGACGCGCCACGCGTAGCAGGGAGCGTTTTGCGGACGACGCCCGCTGGCGCGCCGACAACCGCACGCGCGAGCGCGCCGAGGCCCGGCAACGGTCTCCGCCGAACGCCGCGCTATACGGGCCCAGTGCGGCCCGCGCAACACAGATAGTCTTATCAGGGCCGCTGTTGACGGGCTGTGAGCTGGTCGTCGCTACCAAGGAGCGGCCGTCTTCTGCGCATTTTGGGCCAAATCGAATGGGACTCGAGGTCTGGCTCAGGAATTACGGCATCGATCCCTCCGCCGATTTCGTGCGCCGGGCGTGTTTAATTGCTCCAGACGTCGAGAGACTCGTGAAATATCCAATCAAGATGTGACGCCCTCGACCCCGTCGTCCGGCGCACCTTTCTCGCGGCTCTCGCGGAAGCGCAGGACGCCATTGCCGCGGATCGTTTGCCGGCGGAAGCGGGACCGTTCGTGAAGTGGTGGCCGGGTGCCTCGGAATACCTCGCCGGGCGCGGCGCGGCCCCGGCGGGGTTGTGGACGTCGCGTCTTCCCGACGACGCGTTGCGCTGCGTCTGTGAGCATCTGGCGCCGGTGCAATCTTCCGCCAACTTCGCTGTGCAAGATCTCGTCGACGAGTCACAGGAGTATTGCGACGACGTCATCCCCGACTCGGTCGACGACCTCCGGCGCCTCAACGCGGAGGCACTAGATGAGGTGGCAGGGACGCTGGACAACTACAGTAATCAGTTGATGAGTTGCATCGGGGCGGAAGATAAACGCGTCCGCGCCGCGAAGGAACTCAAACTTGTCTGCAGTCGTTGGCGCCTCGCTCTCAAGAAGAGCGCGTTTTGCCTCAACGCCAGGTCGAAAGAGTACATAGAGCATGCCGATATGATCCTGAGCACTGCGCATACGGCGCGTGAGGTTCGCTTAGCCGTGCACGGCGACCCGAACGACCACGGTGGCTGATGATGAGGCGCGGACTACTAGGTCACCTAGTAGTCGTCGATCATCCGAGCCGCCGGCGAACGGCACCTATGACGAACGACGACGCCCGCGAAAGCACATCGTCGGTCCGAAATGTCGCGTCCGCCCGCGCGCGCATCCCACAATAATATTCTAACTCCAATCATACAATAGTTGAATACAGGGGGGGTGCTCTGAGTTCACCTCAAGTAGCAATTGAAAATCCAAAACGGGTTTATACTGGACGGGTTTTTCAGCAGAATTCAGGGTCGTGACCTGAGCAGTAGCCCACACGCGTGCACGCCGCAGCGGATAAGGCGCGTGTCGCCTCTCAAGAGACAGGTCCAGCTCTGCGGCTGCGGGAGCGCAGGCTTGCGCCAGTGTGTTCGACTGCGCCGCGCGGCAGAGTAGACCCACCATGGCGAAGCCCGCGCCGCGCGCGCCGACCGCCGCCGCTGCACCTACGACGAACGACAACGACTCCATCGCGAAAGCTCGGACCCTCGTCGAGTCGTACACGTTCAAGGAGCTCCAGCGCGAGCTCAAGTCCCGCGAGCTACGGGCCATGGGCAAGAAGCAGGAGCTCAAGGCCCGCCTCGAAGGCGCACTAGTCGCGGAACTCGAAGCGTTAGAGGAAGCGGTCGTCGCCGCACCTACGGAGGAGGCGGCGAACGCGCGCAAGCTCCCTCCTAAAAAGAAGAAAACGAAGCGCCGCTTTGGCACGGACTGCTCCTTCGGCGCAAGGTGTGAGCGTCCGTGCTGCGAGCCCAAGACGACGGGGACCCACCCCGACTTTCTGGCCGCGGTGCCGACGGAGGTCGTCACGGCGCCGAGTCCTGCGCCGGCCCCGCGCGCGCTCTACGGTCCTGTCCGATGGCCTCAAGGAAAGCCTCGGGACGAAACGAGCAGACCCGTCGCGGGCGCGACGCTTGTCGCGGCCCGCCAGCAGGGACTCGTTAATCCTGCGTACTCCGGCACGGACCGCTTTCCACTTAAGCCGTGGTGCAAGAACAACGGCGTCGAGCACCTCGCGGTGCAGCGCCTGGGCACTTATGGCGGGTCGGTCGAGGCCTGCGTGAGGCAGTCGCCGCGGTTAGATCTCGAAGGAGACCGCGCACTCAGCATCTTGGGCGCCGGCCCACAGTACGTCAAGGGCCATTTTATCAGTATCGTGGAAGAGGCGCGCATTGCCTTGGCCGCTGGTCGCGTGCCGCACGGAGCGGTCGAATACGTGCAGTGGTGGAGCGGTTCGACGCAGTACGTCGAGGGCCGCGCCCCTATGGCTCGGATGCCCGACCTACTACCGGAGGACGCGCTGCGACTCGTGTACGAGCACCTCGTTCCCATGGAGCGCTACGAAGCCACGGCCCAAATCGAAGGCGCGCGGACCCTGCTCTACGGGAGCGACTCGCAATCCGACGATGACGGGGGCACCGACGCTGATGAAAACGTGGCACTGGCCCCGCCTCAGCCCGACACCGTGATTCTCGTCGAAGGAGAGCTCGTGTCCGACAGCGAGGCTGTGTCGAATTACGATGGCTCGAGGGACGAGTCGGACGACGAAGAGGACAGCTCGGGAGATGACGAGGACGACGAAAGTGAGGAAGAGCTTGACTTGGACGAGCTGAACGAGCGGCACGAGGAGCTCGAGGAGGTCATCTCCGCGCTCAATTCCGTGGACGAAACTCTCATGATGGAGATGTGGTCCACACGCGGTTTTTCCGAGATCTCTAGTCACTGGCGTGCCGCCCTTCGGAGGACTCTCCTAATCCATCGCGGTCGGCACCAGGAGTACTGTGCTTTTGTAGACGCCCTCACGGAAGTAAAGGAAAGCACGGACGAGCGCCGCCGGGACCTCGGCTACGAGTCCGACGATTACCACGGAGGAGGGTGATGATAGGCGGCCAGCTGGTGGCCGCCAATAGAACCCAAAAGAATGCCCCCCGCGACCGGCACCC
>Ga0114994_10001330_pt1 | contig 17666 bp, 19 predicted proteins | sample ArcticOcean_MG_C_9_FD_87043 | JGI IMG/M metagenome (GOLD analysis project Ga0114994, IMG submission 87043) | Marine microbial communities from western Arctic Ocean - ArcticOcean_MG_CB2_152 | ecosystem: Environmental > Aquatic > Marine > Oceanic | place: Arctic Ocean: Canada Basin | collected...
GGTACTGAATATCTCTTATTGGCTTGGCGACCACTTATTTTAGAATTTTAGAAGAACTTCATTCACGCAACTTTTTTAAAATTCTCAAGAATAAGATTTGACAGATGACACCCAGATATGATCATTATAAGAGAACCAAAAATTGTGATATTTCTTTAGGCGAGCAAAAAAAAATCTTTTGTTATTAAAAAAAAACGCTTTCTTTGCCATGAAACTTCACGTCCGCCCATATCTACATTTATTGAAATGGAGCATTTATTTCAATGCTCCAGTCCAATCGAAACTAAATCTCCTTGATGAGATCGAACTCGATGTTCCAGCATCAATGACCGTAGAAGAGATATTAAAGCTAATCTGGGATCAACAAAGTTACGAGTGTAAGGGAGACCTGGGTGCGATCGCAAATTTCGAAGGGAAAAAAGAAAGATTATTTCTCGATGGAAATGAACTCGATTCATCCAATCGACTCAATCAAAGTTGCACAGAAGACTGTGAACTTAACCTAACCTCTACTAAAGTTCAATTAATGACTGAAGGTATGTCTCATCGAATCTGAAATAATGATTTTGTATATTCTCGAGCACAGGTTGGAAAATAGTGACAGGAAACGAAACAGATTCCTCAACAGATGACCATGACTTTTAATCCAATTGCTCTTCCGCTAGTTGAACTGTTCTTTTTTCATGACTTCTCAATGCCCTATTAGTTAACGAACCGCAGGGTAATTGTCTACCATATTTTTTTTCTTTTTCCTTCCTCTACTTATGAGCTTGTTCGCGTGGTTTCGGGGAGCTCTATTCCAAAAATATTTCATTTCCTTGCCTGGTCAAAGAATGCAATAAACAAAATGGGAAAGTAAAAGTTCAGAGACAATACGGGCGAAAATATTCTCAGAAATAGGTGTGAGTATCAGTAGTTATGACCAGTACCAGGTACTAAAGTTGTATAAATTCGTACCTCTTCACCACGTCGGAGGATCTGGCTATGAAATAAAAGTCACTAGTTCTAAGATCTTGTCCTCTATAGATAAGAAGAACATTATTATAATACTCATATCTTTGGAAACAAAAAGTATTCTCAGTTTGCTCTAACTAGACCAGCGGTTCTATCCCATTCCTCAACATTCATCACTTTATCGATAGCATTTGAGTCCTTCTGAATTATTTTATCAATAATGCCATACTCAATTGCATCTTGTGCACTCATGTATAATGGCCGCTGAATATCCTGTGAAAGTATACCTTTGAGATACCTATAGTAAAAAATAATTTTCTTTTACCTTATCAATTTTCTCGGTGCTATGGCCAGTTGTTGAACTCAGTATATTCAGCATTGCTTTCTTCTGTGTTAGGACTTCCTTCCATTTAATACTAAGTTCTGTTGTCTGCTGTTGTCCAGTTGATGGAATCCTGGGTTGGTGAAGCATCGCAGTGGCATGAGGTGTCATAAACCGTTTTCCCTTATCTCCAGCAGATAAAAGAACACAAGCTTGCCCAATTGCCACTCCAGTTCCAACTGTGTAAATCTGATAACAAGAAAATCAGAAGATTCAATCTGAACAAAAAAAAACTGACCTCATTCCCAATATATTTCATGGTGTCGTATATTGCTGTTGCTTCAGTCTCAAATCCAACAACTTCTCCATCTGCGCGACTGCATCCAGTTGAATTTAAATAGATATAACAAGCTTTATTTGGATCAGTATATTGCATATATAATAGCTCCGATACGATTAGCTCAGTAACGGCTGGAACAAGCTTTAGTAAAAAAAGTTTAGAAAATAATCTTAATGGGGAATAAACATCAATACCGGCATTCCTATGTAAACTATGCGACTGTCGAGGAGAAGCGAAGGAAGATCCGGCGGGGGAGTCTTTGGTTTATGCTCATCATATCCAGATCCTGGATTTGCACTGGCAGGAGAGGAAGACGCATTCAAACCCAAACCTGTAGTGAAGTTTCGAAAATATAAGATTAGTTCATAACGCCAAACAACGAATACGGAAAGGTTTCAAAGTGATTCGCCGAATGCCAAGATTATAGTTCACTTACTACTACGGCGCACGTGTACTGCGCGCTTATCCCGTATCAAGCGTGACCCTGATATGAATTTTACTGTTCTCGTTCTCGTCACACCCTGACCGGAAACTGGTATAGCGGTATTATCTGCGTTTCTACAGGGATGAAAGTGCGACGACATTATTCAGACACAAACACTACTATTCTAACTTTGAGTAAGAACGATAGTCCTCCTTTTACAAATCTTATACAGAAGTTCTGACCCGAGTGGTGTGAAGGAAAGTACAACATTTTCTGTGTTTTCTTGCAAAAGATACACAGAACCCTAAATTACAAGAATAAAAATTTCACGAGAGCGGTAGCGCAGAACTCGTATGCTCACTCACAAGAATGATGCAGTATTTGCTTTATCCGCTATTGAATTTAAATTTATCTGGTTTGTTAGCTTTTACTTAAGCGTTAAGGAAGGAAACTTTTCTTTATGCAAAGAAAGCATCGGACCAGCTAGAAAAGGCCTACGCGGCAGATAAGATTTAACGTTTTTGTCCGTTATTCGTCTATTACTTTATGCAAAAGTTCCTGAATCACCGGTTAGACAGTCCCAAATAATACATATGCAAGGTAGCCATTACGATGTACTCGGTTTGCCAACGAGTGCCTGTTTGGAAGAAATCCGAGCTGCTTACAAGAAAAATATTTTAAGTCATCATCCTGATAAATCTTCATCAGATAAATTCGAAATGTTTCAGCGAACGAAGGAAGCGTGGAGGGTACTCAGTAATTTTGAAACGCGAAAAAGTTATGACGAGTCTTTAAATCAAACAAGTTCGCGCCTGAGAGATAGAATAAAATTCTCTGATCTTGTTATTGATAGTGAGCAGACGAACTGTTTCCAGTATGTTTGCCGCTGCGGTTGCACCTTGAAAGTGAGTTGTAATGACATCAGAGATCTGAAGCATAAAGATGTTGGGGAAATCGTGATATTCTGCGATGATTGCAACTTCGAGCTAACTCTAAGTTCATGAGTGCCACCAATTTCTCACTCTTCATATATTTTACTCATGTTTACTTGATTAAAAAACTTTTACGCAGCAGAAAAGGTATCAAGTCGAAAGTTTTTGACGAAGCGAAGTTAGGTATTCCGCTGAATTTGACTGGAGGAAAGATGTGCGCACATCAAGCAAATATCTATGAATATGGTATCTATTATGAACTTGGAGAAGAACCTCGGCCGTAATTTCATGAACCTGCAGTAAGTGATGAATATAAGAACAAGAATGCCTGCTGCACGTATTACAGCGACAATCGATACTCAGTGGTCCAGAAGTACGCTGAAATCTTGTAGACCATAGATTCTTTTTAAACTGATCACCTCCAAGCCTTGCATGAGGCTTTTTTGAATAATCTTTCTTTAGTCTCAGTTGTACACTATTCTGGGGGCACAGTGCTAATGCACATCCACAGCGTGCGAGTCCATCTGCCCACGCAAATGGAATTAAATTAATGCCTCTCTCCATGTCATCTAACATATCTTCCAGAATAGTTAGACTATTAGTGTTGATCGAAATATATATTTTAGCAGTTTCCAATTCAATCCTGTGTTGAATTCTGCTAAGAGAATTTTGTTCCGTTTCTTTTTCCTCGCTTTTTGTGTGATTCATATCTTTCACTCTTGAGAATCTGTCAGACACACTTGATATATTCAATACCTCTCGAAAGCTAACTTTGTTTTTCTGAAATCCTGAAAACTGACTTAGACGAAGCTCTCTTGTCAAAAGTGAGAAGTAGAAAAAACGAAGATTACCCGCTTTGCTTCGAATTCATCGGTTCTTTGTCTTAGAGAGAGAGCGAAGCACGATGTGACTAATATGTACCTATTTCATGCGGGTGCTCCTCAATATTCACACTCTTGACAATTTTTTAAGTATAGATGGCCATTATGACCCTGCTGTGTGTGGTACATCATGTACTATCACACGAAAATAACAAAATAAGGGAGTTTTATTGCCTTTCACTTTAGGGTGTGCCGACGCGGTCTCTGTTGATATCTAGGGTGGGGTGTTTGGTCTTATATTTCGAGTGAGGCCGTCGTTAGAACGACGGGTGATATTATATGTCGTGGAAAAGAAGAGTCGATCAGAGACGCGGAACCGAAGAGGGAGAATTATGGGCAGTACCCTAAATAATGTCAGTTTTTGAAAGCTGCCGACCTGCCATGAAAAAAAGAGAACATTAGAAGATATGCATCCTACAATACATATGATCATAGGTCATAAACAGATATCTATGAAAATGGGGTACTTATTTACTAGAATATTACGCTCGGAGAAGATTCACAAAACGGCAACAAAAAACCTCGAAGATATTTTTGTGAAAGATTTTTGTGAAAGTTGAAGAGAGTGTAGAATCTAAAAGAGAAAAACCAATATTTTCCGCACTTAGACCTCAGAACCAAGCTTCAATGCTTCAATCTTCTTAATCAGCTATATACACTATTCTCATTTTCACTCTTTCCTGTTCCGAGAATTCCATTAATACAAGATGAGCTCATAATATTTGATGACAAACAGTGATAATATGCGCGTGTGCTTTCAAGATATTCTACAGAAAGTATGTAGGAATTAAAAATTGGTAGCATCAGCTCAAAGTGCGATTATGTCCTACTGTTCATATCCAAACACAGTAGAAAAAACTTCTAGAACACGACTACCTTCGTCAATTGAAGCCATCGGATCTTTGCGCAAGCGATGGCGAAGACAGAGGGTAATAACTGAGTATACGTCCTCATCGGTGACAATTTTTGAGCCGCGATAAGAAGCAGCAGCACGAGCAGCACGAGTCGAAACAAGATCGCCTCGAAGGCCATCAACATCGAGCTCCGCACACACTTGGGAAATTTTAAGTCTGATTTCCATAGGAACCTCCACCTCTGGTAATAAAGATCTCGCAAGTGTGATCTTACTGATTATATCTTCTTGCTGCTCTTTGTATTTTGCACGAAACGCTTTTGGTTCGGTATCAAACTCTGTGCGCTCTTCGACAACACGAACTCTTTCCTCCGGAAGTTTGACCGTTTTGATTTGGGCATGCATTCCAAAACGATCAAGTAGCTGCGGTCTGAGTTCACCCTCTTCTGGATTTCCAGATCCAATTAGAATAAAGCGTGCCGGATGGCAAATACTAATCCCTTCTCGTTCCACTGTATTCCATCCAGAAGCCGCAGAATCTAAGAGCACATCGACCAAATGATCATCGAGAAGGTTTACTTCATCTACGTACAATATACCACGATTAGCTTTAGCTAATAAACCGGGCTCGAAAGCCTTCGTACCTTCAGTGAGTGCCTTCTCAATGTCAATGGTGCCACAGACTCTATCTTCTGTGGCACCTAGCGGTAAATCTACCATATTAATGGGTACCTTCTTTATTTCAAGCTCATTTCCAGCGCGAAAATCACTTAGAACGTCAGGAGACATCAGGTTTGGGTCAGTCGGGCTGCTCATAAATGGATCATCCTTCACTATATCAATATATGGAAGAAGATCTACCAAAGATCTTACAGTCGTAGACTTTCCTGTACCTCTATCTCCCATCACCATGATACCACCAATGTTGGGATCGATGATATTCATAATTGCGGCAAATTTCATTTCCTCCTGCCCGATAATAGCCGTAAATGGATACACAGGCCGTGCAACATTCTCTTCAGCACTGTCCGTATCATTCCCTGACACTACAAGAGGAACTGAGTCTTTTGCCTTGCATAAATCCAAAATAAAATGTTACCTTCAGTCGCGGATCTCGTGAGAATTCTTCTGCTAGTTCTATCGATCTGCTTCCTCGAGCAACTCCTAATTTGACACAGCATTAAAACAATGTTTGATACTTTCCAAATACAACGAACCTGGAGGCTTTTATTCCTATTTAGTTTAGGAAAGGAGGAGAATTTTCATCAGTTTGGAAAAGTTGAAAAAAAAGCGTAAAATCGGAATGGATTGTACCATATTTGTCGGAAAACTCGACGTAATCCACACGTTGTGAATACAAGATTTAGCAAGAAAAAACCATGCGGTCGCACTTCATCTCGAATTTCGTAGCGCGATCAGGAGGTGGAAGGATGAGAGAGACTTTAGCGCAAAAAATCAAACGCGTTGTTTCGTACCTGCGAAACCAGAGAAGGATATTAATGGTGCGGAAGTAGATGAAACAGCATGCGAAAACATTACTGAGACTTTGAATTCTTGATTTGGAACAGCTTTAATGTCGTATTGTGGTGATCTCAGCGTTTTCCTAGACAAGTTTGGATAAATAGAGGTGAAATTTAGTTTTTTCTCTTTTTGGGCAGACAGGGGCCGCAAAAAAGCCGCTGTGAGAAAAAAAAAGATCTTCTACGAAGTACCCGCGTGTAACACCTTAAATTATGAACAAAAAATCCTCTTGCCTTAAAACAAACCAAACCGCAAGCAAATCCAAGTGCTCGCTCAAGTGCAGAATATCAAAGTCAGAAGTTTTTGGAGGTTTTGATTTAACTTTCTTTAATTCTTCTCCCATTTCAATCTTAAAGTACCTTGAAAAATGATGTTCCGTTCAGTTGCGGCAGATGTGCTCTACTTGCAACGTCAAAGAACGCGTCCAGTGAGAAAGCAGCTGAAGAAAATAGTGAAAAGTCGTTCAACAAAATCTAGTGTTGGTGACATCATTACACCTGATAATCCTCTCAATGTCGTCGTTGCTGGTGGAGGACTTGCCGGTTTGTTAACTGCTATAAGCTTGCGTAACGCTGGCATGAAAGTTACTGTCGTCGAGAAGGCTAGATCATATCTTCCACTGGGAGGTCCTATACAATTGGCTCCAAATGGACTTGGTACGCTGAAAGCTATTGATGAGAAGTTGTATGACGAAGTTCATAAAGTAAGCAGACCGTTTTGGGGAACAGAAAGTGGTTTAAATGATGGTATCTCGGGCGAACCAATGTTCAAATTTGATGCAATAACAGATTTACCAGAAGAGTTCGACTTACCATTTGCAGTTTGTATAGATAGGTCTGACTTACAAAAAATACTGCTTGCAAATTTGTTAGAAGATGCCGAAGTGCAGCTAGAAATGTCTTCCACTTTTGTATCATACAAAACACTTGCATCTGGTCAAGTGTGTGTTAACCTTGAAGATGGCCGTCAACTAAAAGCTGATATATTGGTCGGTGCTGATGGTATCTGGAGTAGGGTAAGGTCGCAAATGTTCAAAGAGTTACCTGGTGTTCGGAATGCTAAAGTGTCAGCTTCTTTTACAGGATTCAAATTGTACAGTGGTTTGCCCCTGTTGAAAACCAAAAACTTCTTTACAACTGGATATTGTGCATTTTTGGGACCTGATAATTACTTTGTTATATGCCCTGATAAATTTGGTTTTGTACAGTGGTATGCTTTTGTGAAAAGCCCCCCAAATTCAGAAAACAAAATCAACTGTAAAAACTTTTTGCAGAAAGCATTTGAAAACTGGTGCTCTGAAGTTACTGAGCTCATAGAAGCAACTAATAATGATGAAATAGAACAAAGGGATGTATGGGATCGTCCCCCAAGCGTACTTAAAAGTTGGGCATCTGATAACATTGTATTAGTGGGTGATTCTTGCCATGCGACCATGCCTAATATTGGGCAGGGTTGTGGTATTGCATTCGAAGATAGCTATTTATTGGTGAAGATACTAAAGAAAGCAAAATTCAGAACTGAAATTCCTAAATTATTGCAGGTCTTCTATAGAAAGCGCATCGTTCGTACGGCAATCATTCAAGGGCTTGGGAGACTCAATAGTGAAGCAATCAAAATTCTCACACCACTACTTCCTATACGTAGTGTAGTAGATATAGTATTAGGACCAATTTTGCCGCTGATCTTTCGAATACAGTTTGCATATTGCTATTTGTTTTGCCCTGAAAAGGTAGCAGCGGATGCTAGTATAGAATTAGCAAAAGAAATGAATAATAGGCACGAGAAAGATTCGGAAGCATCGTGGTGTAGCAGTAAGGCAACACAACAAGTATAGTTATTTATTCATCTACTTGTAACTTTGGATAGAAAGAGAATATTCCCTTATATTCACTACATAATCAAGACTCGTCGAAAAGCTTCGAAAGAAAGAAGGCATCGTGAAAAGCAACGAATTTCGTCAGAAAGTACCTGGCTTTTGCGCTGTATAGCATCATTGAGTAAAGATTTCCATGCACTCTCCATCTGAAGCGTCTCGAAGTTTCCCAGGATCCAGAGTGAGTCTCTAGCACGTGTTAGTCCCACATTCATTCTACGCTCATCTGAAAGAAAACCAACACTATTCTTGCACCCCCTCACGCATGATAACATCACTATATCACTTTCTTGTCCTTGGAAGCCATCAATAGTACTTACTCTGACCTTTCTTGACGAAAACGCTCCCAAGAAAGGTTTCATTACGTTACTCAAAAAAGAGCACTGTCCACTGTAGGGTGATAATATTGTCATGGTATAGTTGTTATCCCCATTACATGACGAAATGTTCATCAGATATTTTAATAGGCACAGTATGACGATGCTTTCTGAGAAGTTCATAAGAGAGCCTTTCGTGCCATGGAACTCTATTCCTTCGCAGATGTTGAAGATGTTGTATGTATACAAAGGCCAAAAATGTAGACAAGAATGAAAATTCCTGTACTTAATTCTCGAGGCATCTTTTAGTCTATTTTGATAAAAATACATGGATGGAAATTTGCGAATATCAGGATGCATTCTGTACTGTATGGAAAGAAGAAAGTATTCCACACCAGACTCAACGAGCCTCTGAAAAAGTGAGCGTTGATACCCGTGCTTTCGCGCGCTCTCTGATACAACTACAGATTGAAGTTGCTGCGGATCACCAAGAAGAACACAATGCTTCACTCCATGAAATAACGCTACCAATAGCTCAAGCTCCGTCGATTGGGCTGCTTCATCCACCAAAACAAGATCAAATTCATGAGTAAGATTTTCAAATATCTTTCGTCCACTCGAAGAGAGTGTTCCAAAAACGATTTCAGCTTCATCTACAAATGATGCTTCAAGCTCTCCGCACATTCTCATTTCTGCAGTAGTGTCTACATCATCATTTTTTTTTTCTTTTTCCATAATATACGAACGAATCCTTTCTAAACGCGAAATATCAGCGACCAGGCGATCTCTACATTCTTTCAAGCGTATTATTTCCGCAATTCCTTCCAATTCTATTTTTGAAGCAACAGTAGTTTTAAGAAATTCGCTTCCAAATATGATCTCGATCTGATTGTTTGTGGTGGCTATTTCATGAGAAACCTGGCCATATAAATTATGCCATTGAGAAACTGTCATACTAAGAAGTGCAGAGACTTTGCTTTTCGAAGCTATGATTTGAACACTTTCCTGTATTACAGCATCATCTGCAGACACCCTTACCATTGAGGGGTAATAATGCGAACAATCTAGTTGCACAAAGCTGTCCTTCAATATTTTTATGATCATACTGTCCACAGTAGCGTTACTTGGAGCACAAAACAATATATGTGGTTTTCTCATAGTTGCATTCACATAATCTGAATACAGCTTAGTCGTGCTCGATTCAGAATCTCCATTTCTTTCCTTTAAAAGTTCAGAAACCATTGCATGGGTGAATTGAAAATACTTTTGAAATATATGTAGATGAATCATATTCAATATCCCTTTCTTTTTAATTCACAGCGTTAATAAAATGTTTTTGATAAAATAAATACATAACTTACTGCAGTATATGTTTTCCCTGTACCTGGAGGGCCTTGAATTAAAGTAAAGGGAAAACACGCCTCTGATTGCTTCAAGCTTTCCGAAATATCAACTAAAGTTGATTTTATGGCCAATGCTTGCGGTTCATTGTATGTCTTTTCCAGATATTTAGAAATTCTCTCGTCACAATTAAAGACAGTTTGCAGGGTTGGTAACTCTTTTTTCCCACTCGTACATTTTGAAGTTGGTTTCAAAATAGAATTAATTAAGTTCTTGAAGGTAAAAAAAGAATATCAGTGCAAATTTATTCGATCAAATCAATCATGTACCTTCGAAATTTTATTCATGTTGTACAGGCTCTTATAAGCTACGAGCGAGCTCGAGATTTTCCCTCCTGATATAGCCCATAACACTTGCTTCTCCTTCGACAAATTACGTAGACGTGACTCTGCCCATCGCATATCCACTTCCGCTTTGCTATTGTTTTCCTTTTCGAAAAAGTTCGGTCGACGACTCTTTAAAGACGGAAAGCGAACAGTCATAGTCTTTTTTCCTTCGTCATAAGAGATAAAAAGTCCTGCAATATGAAATTGAGATGAAATACTACTTTTCCCTAAAAAATGCTTCTCGTTTGAAAACAGTTCTGTACTAAACAACACAACAGAGCCCTCATGAAAGCTTGTGGCTATGGTACTTCGTTCAGTAGGCAATGCTAATTCAAATTCAGCCCTGATATCTCCATGGAGGCTTTGGAAGTCTTTTATGATGAATTGAAACTGTTTCTTATCAGCTATAAAACCATGTTAATTTTAATGGAGAAAGTATTGGTAGAATTTCGTACCCACAGCACGTTTATAATTGGCACGGATCGCTTCACATGTCTCTGCCATTAGAACAGGAGCGAATTTTTCCTGATACTCTTCGATCGATGCGTATGATTTCGCATGAATATTGATTCTTGCACACGTGACGTTGGCTTTCCAGGGTTCAACCTTGAAAAGTTCATATTCAAAAGCTTCTATGTTTTTCATATTTGTGATTTTCAAGTGTTTTAGAGAAGAAAAGCCTCTACAGAGAATGTGAAACTTGTTTTCTTTTCATGAACGTTGCTTAAATGGTCCATAACTAGTTCTTGAGATTACCTCAGCCTGGAATAGGTTTAGATGCGCAGGAACGCATGGTATTAGTAGAATAACTGCTCGATAATCTTGCACTTTCTTTCCGCAGTTCTCGCAAACTTTTAAAATTTCAACAGAGAAAACTTCTGAATATGTGTATCTGTAATGGTATACGCTTATACACGAACGAGGAACCAGAAATGTAATCAGACTAATTACAGGTTCTTCTATTCGTTTGTTTGCTTAGACAGAGGCGACGGAGTAAGTGAACATAGTGAGGAAAGGTTGTAGTAAAGTGGTAGTGAAAGTGAACACGATCCTCGAAAAATGGAATGACGAAATGTTAAGTCAAGCAGACTCGTACTTCAGTTTTAATACAGTTTGATACAATAGAAGAAAATACAAGTGAAGAATCTACACCACAATACGCGTAAATACCCTCAAGGTAAAACTGCGATGTACCATACACATCACTCATAAAAATTTCATAGAAATGTGAATACTGTAATACTGCGGTGGTATGCACTGTATTTAAATTATCATATATACTGTCCAACTATCCAGAACAGTCCAGATCTTATTTTTATTGCCTTCTATTCGCTTCAACGATGCCTAGGTTGCCTAAAATGCCTAGAATTCAACCATATTTCCATCATACAGTTGAACGCATTTATCATAATCAGCACTTCACAAGGGCCGGAGAATATGACTGATTTTTACTAAATAATAAACTGAGACGCTTTAATACTTTCGCGAGGTCTCGTACACTGAATATTATATGAAGACATCTTCTTTTAAATTATTAATTCATGTCTCACAGCCCACCGCACACGTTGGAAATAATATAATTTAAAGTTGCAAAAATATTTTGTGAAGAGGCACCTTCCCATTTATCCACAGCACTCCATTTTCCCCAACTGTTAACTCGAACTGGACATTTTTGAAATATCTTTCATTGAAGAGAATATCATACACAGGCGAGAGTAAGCGATGCATAAGTATTTCTGGGATTTGATAGGTGTAACCAGAAATTCCTGATGTTGCCATTTTCTCCTCGAATAGTTTGCATGAAATCTCAATTCCAGATTTTGAGGCGGTGGAAATAACTTTACCATAAACGAGGCTACCAGTCGGCAGTAAGTGCTTTGGAAATATAAGTCTCATAGGTGACAAGTATACATGATGTGTATTCCCGACATTTATTATATATTTATCTCCTCGTTTTCCAATTATAGTGCCTACGAGGAAATCCCCTATTTTAAGGGAAGGCGATAACGATGATAACCTTCTTTTTCGCATGCTTCCTTTGGTTACCTTCAGCAACCACAATACGACTTTCACGGAAGTTGAGCAGCTAGAACCCTTAACGACTTTAGCAGTGCAATTTAACCTCTTTAGTTAATCGCATAGCTACAAGATATTTGATAATTATCTCACGTAGTAACTTCTACGAAGCATGCAAGACCTGAAGACTAGAAAGCTTCTGAGACCAGCTATGAGATGTTATTAACTAGAGAACTCTTGGTTTCTTTCCCGTTGCTTGGTTTTTGGTTTGGTTAGTTAAATATAATGACTACTTTTTTATTTATTTTTTCACGTTTCAATAAAAATCGTACGCGTACTCGTAAAACGAAAAAAACCCGCAGCGACAAGTTGTACTCGTATGCATATCATAGTATTTGAAAGTTCATACTGAAGTTTTCCGTATTGGTTGTGTCAATAAAGGTGAAATCGTGCGTCTATGAGATTAAGTTTAAAATACGAGAATAAAACAGAGAAGTTGATATAATTTCTTGCTTTTATGTACAATACTAGTATTTTGAGTCACGTTCCGTCTCTACAGCTGAAGTGTTTTCTTGCACACTGCATCACTGCTGCTGTTGTTGCTGATTGTATTGCTGCATGTTGCGATAGAAGGAATGAATCTAAGAGAAAAAAGTCAGAGAAAAAAACACATTCTTTTTGTCACTTACCACTTTTATGCTCGGGGCATCTACCGAGCGAGATAACTCTTCTATCTCTTCATCCGTTGGGTATGGTTGCTTCTCAAACGCTTGAAATAATGCGAGCTGTACCTTTTTTACCTGGCTTCAGAGGATTTTGTATTAAGAAAAAGAGAGCAAACCTCATCATTTTGATTACTAAACCATAATCCTGGAGTTGGGTAGAATACCTTTTCAGGAACAAGATTACCGATGTAATTGACTCTTCCTTTACCTTCTTTATCGAAAAAGGTTATTGAAGGTGCAATTGGATCCATTGGTGAATTCCAATAGGACTGATAGACCAGAAACCATAATTCTTTTTTTCTGAGAGAATTTGGAAAAGAAGCGTTTTTTTGATGATGTGCCTTTTTATGATCACAGAAATAACCAAAAAAATGGAAAGAAGAACATTTAATTAAAAATATGGAAGAAAGAGCCCCTAAAACTCCCTCAGGAGGAGATCAAGTTATAGCATTTGAAAGAAATGCTTAAACGATGAAAATGTAACTATGGTTGAGGTAGGTATACTTTGATATTATAGAACGCCCTGTGCTCATAGAGTGCACGCAATATTATCTTCAATTATTCAAAAATAGATAAGCCAATTTTTTAACCAGATGCTTCTTTAGCTAGTGAAAGCTGCATTCTACTTGTTGCATTTATTCGAAATCCTTGGAGACCGACTAGGGCACTACCTGCCTCATTAGCAGTACCGAACTTCGCAAAAGCAACACCCGGTTTCTCCTTATCTATTCTTATTTCAACAAACCCAACAAACTGCTTGAAAAGAATAGACAGCATTTGCTCTGTAGTCGCACCTGTGCATTTGACTGTTAGGTGTATTTTTTTTAAAGTATAGCTCAACTTACCTGGCAAACCTTCAACAAGCAAGGTGCTGCTTGGACTTTCAGCATCTTTCCTAGTAGATGAGCTGTTCTCCCTTGGGACCTTTTCCACAATACCTTTAGACTCATTCTTTTTATCTTTCGAGTTTTGAAGTGGGGAGCTCTGCGTGCTGATTTTGCTACTCTGAGCTTTAGTAGAATTTGCAAAAGCCAGTTTCTGACAGAATAGTATGACATTGTCGAAAAAATAAAGCAGAAGAAAGCAACAATACCATCGGTTTACTATAAAGCAAAAAATTTTGCATCGTTGCGAGTGCCTCTGATGCAACTAAATTATCACCAAAAGCTATCCAGGCTTGTCCCCGTGCCCTATATGAAGTTGCCGTGGAAATTTTTTCAATTCTGCCGAGGTGAGAAAATGCCGCATATAGTGATTTTCTAAGTTCTATATATACTATATTAGTAACATGCAACTCGCTGAATTGAAGGACACGAAATTTTACCTGTTTCATTTACCCTCTCGTTCAAGTTATTTATATACAATGTGTAAGCTTCTTTTTCCATTTTAGTCAAATTTTTCGGTGGTCTTTTTTCTTGACTTCGTTTAAGCCCTCGAAGGAAGGATATCTATAATCTTTGAAGTCTGTTAATGAAGTATTACTTATATGTAGCTAGAGTTTAGACTTTGGAGATACACGATGAAAGGTTTGAGTTCGTCTTGAGTTCGTCTTGTTCTTATTATGGGAATACGAGCTACCGTTCCGTTTTCTCGAACTCGTATTACCCTAAACCCACATCGTTTAAAAAAGTTCACCACCCTGCTTACCATTTTCCTTTTCTACTGCTCTTTTGTTATTGTGAATTGTCTAATTGTGTCTAGTCTCTATAGTGTCTTTTTGTGTGGCCCCTTTGTCACTCTGTGCAATACAAAAAACCTTCTTTGTGTTTCCTTTGGGTTCTTTTGTGTTTCGGTTTATTCCGCGGTATCAAATACGCGGGTGCTCCACAGCGGTATATTATGTCAGTCTGTATGTGTGTATCTCTTGGATCTTGAAATCTTGATACTTGTACCTTCTTGGAGGTTCAGCAAGGCACTAGTCGAAAGAATATTGTTCCTCAAATTAGGGCAGTAAAGAAACTGACACAAATGTCAAACTGCGAACCTGTATTCTCATCTTGTCGCTGTGACAGGTACTTGTTTTTTGCATAGAAATCTAACTTTCTTCTAAAAATTGAAAATTGTTTAGCTCACTTGGCTTGTTAACAAACAAATTCGTGCAACTTCTAACTAGTAATGTTGGAAACATGGACCTTAATCATGCGGTGACCACACTGCAAGTGAAGAAAAGAAGAATGTACGACATAACAAACGTGTTGGAAGGAATTGGCTTGATAAAGAAAATATCAAAAAATAGCGTGAGTTGGGTTCGTGACACCACGAGGACTGAATACATTCAGTACACCCCTCAATTTAGTTTGATATCAGAAATCGTACGTATCAACGCTTGTATGCAATTTATTTCAATTTAGTTGATAGGAAGAGCATTTGGAACAGCACATAAAGAAACTTAAAATTCTTCTACATTCGCTTGTTTGCAGTAAAACGGTTGGTCTATTTTCGACTCAACGTCTAATTAAACTTTTCACTTTAGGGATATTTATTTCTTCTTAAAGAAGATGTTAGAAGTGTTGCAAGTCTGAGGCACTCTACTCTTGTTGTCGTGAGATCTCCTTGCGGAACTGCCCTTGAAATACCTGATCCTGAGGATGATAAGGATTACTCCAAAAGACATTTTCAGTTCTTCTTAAGCTGTATTATGGGTAAAATTGAGGTTTTCTTAGTACCTTCTGAAGTTGCAGCAGATCCTCCTCTAGAACTGGGTAAACTAAAGAAAATACGTCTGAATTCAATTGTAGATAATCACATTGAGAGTGTTCCGCAAGACTACTGGTCTATTGAAGAAGCGAATGAAAATGCAATTGGACTTGTCGACTTATTCACAAAATAAACCTGAGCTCAGATTTCTTTATATCTCTTGTCAAACAGTTTATATTCTCATAAATATATTTATACGTTTTATTTACATCGTAGCCTATTTGCATCGTCCCTCATCGAAAACTCAAATTATGAAACAGGAATCTGTAGGAACATTTTCTGTCTATCACATTTCTGATCCTGCTTAACAAGGGATGCAAGAAAGCAATTTAACACGAAACGACAGATTTTTTTCAACTCTGCGGTTGGGCCAGCCCTGAAATTCGGATTGAGTTTTGAAGTCACAGTAAATCCATGTAGACAAACGAGATGTCGGAACGTGAACAACTTTTCTACGTGACCTGCATTGACTAAATTTTGCAGGTAGTTACAAACTGAATCCAGAACTGCCTCTGCTTGATTTTCGTTCTTGAGTATTTGCACATGGTGATGAATTATAGAATCGTCATGTATATTCCAAATATCTCGAAGTTTATCAGATGTATGATAACCCTGCTGTATCTTCAAAATCTTCATAGAAGAATTTAAGATACAAATAAGTGAAACCAAATATGTTGAAGGAAACTTGTTCTTATTTTTTTTTAAAGAACTGCAAGTTTGTTCCAAAAGACTCTCAGATTTTGTCTTAAAGAATAATTCACGAATAAGAAAATTACTCACGTCCTTCTCAACTTGAGTGCCAAAAACAGATAACTTTTGAATGATTGATAGTATTTCTACAATTGCGCCACAAACTAAATTCGCTCCGTAATAATCTTTTTTTTGTTCTAAGGCTATCCACTCCATTCTTAACCAGTGAATGAATGAAGATTCAAAAATGTCTGCTACTGCTTGTATACTTGTCTGCATTTTGCGTTCACTGCTGTGATGGAGTAATTTTGAGAGAATTTGTAAACCACAAGTTGAGAACTGTAACAGATTATAACATCTCGTTTGCCATTCTGTAGCTCTTTGGTCAAGATCCCCACTTGTTCTCACGATATCTCTCCATGCATGATATATGAACGATCCAAAATGTGTAGATTCTAGTAGAATGTTCCAAAAACATGATGCACCATCGTCAAGTAAATATGACGTTTCTTTGTGAGTTGCACGTTGATTGTATTGTGATGTCATTGTACCTTTCATCAATTTGTTTTGGTGAAGCATACTTACCTGTTCAAATTTCCCTTTAAACCTATATGACTGAAATTTAAAGTTCAAAGCTATCTTTAAATCTGCGGTCTTATTTTTATCTTCACTAATATCTTTAGCACCATCCAATTCTGCAATAATTACCTGCGGTGGGATGCCTCGAAATAATAGCTGCAGAATCTCGATAGTTAGAGCCATGTCTTCATGACTGAGAATTTTCTTATGATTCTGCACCAATACTAGTAAAACATCCAAAAAGCCATATTTCAAGAGACAGGAGGAAAGAATCCTCTTAACTCGAGTGTTATTTTCTTCTTCTGCGATTATTAACAAGTTCCGATAAAATGTTAAAACCAGCTGAAGAGATTTTGACTCGCTATTTTTGAAATTTGCTCCTCCAGTTGACTCTAGTTGCTGCAGTGGTTCTATTATTAAGCCTAAGACTATCGCAAATATGTGTTCATTTTCGATAAGAGCATTCAACTCGTTAAGATGGGCCCTATTTTGCTCCTGCACATTAGTTGCACTCTTTTCAGTGGGCAATGTCAAGAATGCTATCAGTTTCACTTCAAAGAAAGGTGAGAACATATTGACAAATGAATGATTTTGTGAACTCACCTGCGTGGTAGACCAGATTCCGTTCCTGACTGTAAGTAAGTATAAGTGGAATGAGATCTTTATGCATGATATTCCAAGCTGACAGCTGGAGCATCACATATCTCTCACTCGTTGAATCGCGACGTAGAAACCGTATTAGATCTTGTAGAGTTTCTTCGAGCAAAAACTTGATGAGAAGGTTTCGTACAACAAAAATTCAAATAAAATACCGA
>Ga0114994_10001331_pt1 | contig 17662 bp, 17 predicted proteins | sample ArcticOcean_MG_C_9_FD_87043 | JGI IMG/M metagenome (GOLD analysis project Ga0114994, IMG submission 87043) | Marine microbial communities from western Arctic Ocean - ArcticOcean_MG_CB2_152 | ecosystem: Environmental > Aquatic > Marine > Oceanic | place: Arctic Ocean: Canada Basin | collected...
CCTAAAGCCGTTCTACCCGGTGACGAGAAGGCCGACGAAATTGAAAATGAGGATGCGTCCTGATGGCTGAAACAGAAATCAAAAATTATAACCTAAATTTCGGCCCCCAGCACCCAGCTGCCCACGGTGTGTTGCGCATGGTTCTTGAAATGGACGGTGAAATCATTGAACGTTGTGATCCTCATATTGGATTGCTTCACCGCGGCACAGAAAAGTTAATTGAACATAAAACATACGTTCAAGCTGTTCCTTACTTTGATCGTCTTGATTATGTGGCTCCCCAAAACCAAGAACATGCATTCGCATTAGCGACGGAAAAGCTTTTAGGCATTAAAGCCCCGCCACGTGCTCAATACATTCGTGTTCTGTTTGCGGAAATTGGCCGTATTCTGAACCATTTGCTTAACATTACATCCTATACAATGGATGTTGGCGCTATGACCCCAATGCTTTGGGGTTTTGAAGAACGCGAAGTGTTGATGGAGTTTTGCGAACGGGTTTCCGGTGCACGGATGCACATGAATTACTTCCGCCCAGGAGGTGTAACTGCTGATATGCCTACAGGTTTAGGTGATGACATTGCAGCATGGGCCGATAGCTTTGTTGGCTTTATGGATGATCTTGAAACTCTGATTACTGAAAACCGTATTTTCAAACAGAGGACCGTTGATATTGGCGTTATTTCAGCCGAACAATGTTTTGATTGGGGGTTTTCCGGCCCCAACATCCGGGCTTCCGGTGTGGCTTGGGATTTACGTAAATCCCAACCTTATGATTGCTATGCCGATTTAGATTTTGATATCCCGATAGGTAAAAATGGTGATTGTTATGATCGTTATTTGGTCCGTATATGGGAAATGCGCGAATCGTTGAAGATTATTCATCAGTGCATTGAGAAAATGCCCGGTGGACCGGTTAAGGTTGAAAATAATAAAATTACTCCGCCGTCGCGCGAATCGATGAAATCATCAATGGAAGCGATGATCCATCACTTTAAATTATATACCGAAGGTTATCATGTGCCCGCTGGTGAAACGTACACCGCGGTTGAGGCGCCTAAGGGAGAGTTTTCTGTATTCCTTGTATCGGATGGCACGAACAAGCCTTATCGATGTAAAATTCGGGCCCCAGGATTTGCCCACTTGCAAGCCATGGAGTTTTTATCAAAAGGCCATATGCTGGCAGATGCTGTAGCAAATATTGGGTCGATTGATGTTGTATTTGGTGAGATTGATAGATGAGCGAACAAACGATAAACTTCGGTTTCAGTTACGAAAACGCAAAAGCAGCGGAAGCTATTATTACAAAGTATCCCAAAGGCTGGCAAGCCAGTGCGGTTATGCCGTTGCTGGATTTAGCCCAACGCCAAAACGATGGTTGGTTGCCGCGCGTTGCCATGGATTATGTGGCTGACATGTTAAACATGCCACGCATTCGGGTTTATGAAGTCGCAACGTTTTATACTATGTATAATCTCAACCCTGTTGGTAAGTATCACGTACAAGTTTGCACCAACTTACCTTGTTGGTTGCGCGGCTCAGACGCGATTGTTGGCAGCTGTAAAAGCAGGCTGGGTATTGAATTTGGTGAAACCACCGAAGATGGATTGTTCACGCTGAGTGAAGCGGAATGTTTAGGGGCCTGTGTTAATGCACCCATGATGCAAATTAACGACGATTTTTTTGAAGATATAGATAGCGGTTCCACAGAATTTATTTTGAGTGAACTTGCTGCGGGTAGCAAACCCAAAACAGGTTCACAAATTGCCCGCGTTACATGCGAGCCAATAGACGGTTTAACCACTCTTACTCATCAGGCCGAAGCCCGTGCCGCAAAATTGGGAGATGCCTAATGCTTGCAGATAAGAATCGCATTTTTTCGAACATTTATGGTTTAGAAGATCCATTTTTAAAAGGCGCCAAAAAGCGGGGCGACTGGGATGGAACGAAAGCCATTTTAGAGCTTGGTCGTGAAGAGATTGTAACTCGGGTAAAAGCATCTGGATTACGAGGGCGTGGTGGTGCTGGTTTTTCAACTGGAATGAAGTGGTCCTTTATGCCCAAAGAATCATCGGATCGGCCTCATTATTTGGTGATTAATGCAGACGAAGGCGAGCCCGGAACCTGTAAAGACCGAGAAATCATGCGCCACGACCCACACAAATTGATCGAAGGTGCATTGATTGCATCATTTGCAATGGGTGCAAATGCTGCGTATTGCTATGTTCGGGGTGAATTTTTCCGCGAAACAGAAGCCTTACAACGGGCTGTTGATGAAGCTTATGCAGCGGGCTTGATTGGCGACAATGCCTGTAAGTCTGGTTTTAAATTTGATTTCTACATTCACCGGGGCATGGGCTCCTATATTTGTGGTGAAGAAACCGCGTTGATTGAAAGTTTGGAAGGCAAAAAAGGCCAGCCGCGCCTTAAGCCTCCGTTCCCAGCGAATGTCGGACTTTATGGCGCACCAACAACGGTTAACAATGTTGAGTCAATCGCGGTAGCTCCAGAAATTTTGCGTCGTGGCCCTGAATGGTTTGCTGGCTTTGGACGCCCTAATAACACAGGGACCAAATTGTTTCTCATTTCTGGTCACGTCAATCAACCGTGTTTAGTTGAGGAAGAAATGAGTATTCCGCTTAAAGAACTAATCGAAAAGCATGCGGGTGGTGTTCGTGGCGGTTGGGATAACCTAAAAGGCGTTATCCCCGGTGGAGCTTCCGTTCCGGTTCTTCCAAAACATTTATGTGAAGACGTATTGATGGATTTCGATTCGTTACGCGAACAACAATCCGGCTTAGGAACTGCGGCCGTTATGGTTATGGACCAATCGACTGATATTGTTCGCGCAATTACACGCCTATCAGCTTTCTATAAACATGAGAGCTGTGGACAATGTACACCCTGCCGTGAAGGGACGGGGTGGATGTGGCGAATGATGAAGAAAATGTCTGCTGGTACAGCTCAGCCCGATGAGATCGATATGCTAGAAGAAGTGACACGGCAAATCGAAGGACACACTATTTGCGCGTTGGGCGATGCTGCAGCCTGGCCAATTCAAGGTTTGATCCGGCACTTCCGGCCCGAACTCGAAAAACGAATTGCCGAGGTTAAATCCGGCAACTCCCAGGCGGCATGAGGACGACTGCATGGTAAAACTAACCATTGACGGAAAAGAAGTAGAAGCTGAAGGCGGCATGACTGTTATGCAGGCTTGCGAGCAAGCGGGCATTGAAATTCCACGTTTCTGCTATCACGAACGTCTTTCTATTGCGGGTAATTGCCGCATGTGTTTGGTCTCTTTGGAACGAGCACCAAAGCCGGTTGCATCGTGTGCAATGCCTGTAGGTGAAGGAATGGTGATTACGACCAATTCCCCAGAAGTGCAGAAAATGCGCAAAGGCGTTATGGAGTTTTTGCTTATTAACCACCCGTTGGATTGCCCCATATGCGATCAAGGCGGCGAATGTGATTTGCAAGACCAAGCAATGAGTTATGGTTCTGACCGTAGCCGTTTCGAAGAAAACAAACGCGCCACCAAAGATAAATACATGGGCCCATTGATCAGCACGACAATGACTCGCTGTATCCATTGCACCCGCTGCATCCGTTTTGCCAGTGAAGTTGCTGGTGTGCCTGAATTGGGCGCGACCGGTCGGGGCGAGAACATGGAAGTAGGGACTTACGTTGGTAAAGCGCTGACGTCTGAGCTTTCTGGTAATATGATTGATTTGTGCCCGGTTGGCGCCTTAACCAATAGCCCTTACGCCTTTAATGCGCGTCCTTGGGAATTGAAAAAAACAGAATCGTTTGATGTAACAGATGCTGTTGGCTCAAGCATTCGTATTGATGCCCGTGGACCCGAAGTAAAACGCATTCTTCCTCGCCTGAATGAAGACGTAAACGAAGAATGGATTTCCGATAAAGCACGTTTTTCATGCGATGGTTTGAAGAATCAACGCCTTGATACACCATACGTGCGGCGCGACGGAAAATTGATTGCCGCCACATGGCCAGAAGCGTTCTCAGGCATTGCTGATGCACTTAAGCCTTTAAAGGGTAATCAGATTGCAGCAATTGCTGGCGATATGGCCGATTGCGAATCAATGACATTACTTAAAGAGTTGATGTCTGATTTGGGTTCTGAAAACATAGATTGTAGGCAAGATGGCGCTAAATTAGATTCTTCGAGCCGTGCAGGATATGTGTTCAACTCAACAATTAACGGCATTGACCATGCCGACGCGATTTTGTTGGTTGGAACGAACCCACGCCGCGAAGCCCCGGTTCTAAATGCTCGAATTCGCAAGCGCTACGTATCAGGCGGAGTTCAAATCGCATCGATTGGTGACGATGCTGATTTAACCTACCCTTATGCAAACTTAGGAAATAGCGTTTCAATTTTAAAAGACTTGGCCGCTGGTAAAGGCGACTTTGCAAAAACCCTTAAAGACGCGGAACACCCAATGATTATTATCGGGCAGGGGGCTTTATCCCGATCCGATGGTGCTGCAATCCTCGGCTTAGCACGAACAGCTGCTGAAAAGCTTGGAATGATCAATAAAAGTACGGGTTGGAACGGCTTTAATGTGTTGCACACAGCTGCTGCACGGGTTGGTGGGTTGGATTTAGATTTTGTTCCGGGATCAAACGGCCGCGATGTGGCTGGGATTTTGGATGGTGCCGAAGCGGGTGACATTAAAGCGGTTTATCTTTTGGGCGCTGATGAAATTGATACATCAAAGCTCAGCAAAGCTTTTGTGATTTACCAAGGCCATCATGGCGATGTCGGCGCACATTGTGCCGATGTTATTTTGCCGGGTGCTGCCTATACGGAAAAATCAGGGACTTATGTGAACACGGAAGGCCGGGTACAAGTGGGCCGGTTAGCCGTCTTTCCTCCAGGTGAAGCGCGCGAAGATTGGACAATCATTCGTGCTTTGTCTGAAACCGTTGGCAAGCAGCTACCGTATGACAATTTACAACAAGTTCGCGGTCGCATGGTCAATGTAAATGGTATTTTCTCAAATACAGATGACGTACAAATAGCCAAATGGGGCAAGTTTGGAACGAAAGGCAAAATGCATGATGCACCGTTTACATTGCCGATAGACAATTTCTATATGACAGACGCCATTAGCCGCGCATCGGTGACAATGGCAAAATGTGCAGACGAGTTCTTGGACTCAACAGGACAAAAAACGGGAACAAATGGCTGAGTTTTTCTATTCATTTATTTGGCCAACACTTTGGACGGTCATTAAAATTGTCGCAATTGTGCTGCCAGTCTTGCTGTCTGTTGCATACCTGACCTATTTCGAGCGCAAAGTTATTGGCGCCATGCAATTGCGCCGTGGACCCAACATAGTTGGCCCATTTGGCCTGTTGCAACCTATGGCTGACGGCTTGAAGCTGTTCTTAAAAGAAACAATCATCCCATCAGGCGCCAACCGTGTGGTCTTTATGATTGCACCGATGGTCACATTCATTCTGGCTTTGGTCGCTTGGGCGGTTATTCCCTTTGATGAGGGAATGGTACTGGCTGATATCAACGTAGGTATTTTGTATTTGTTCGCAATTTCATCGCTCGGTGTTTATGGTATTCTAATGGCCGGTTGGGCATCTAATTCCCGTTATGCTTTTTTGGGTGCAATCCGCTCCGCTGCGCAAATGGTATCGTATGAAGTCTCTATGGGCCTTATCATAATTACCGTATTGCTGTGTGTTGGATCTTTGAATTTATCAGATATCGTTATGGCGCAAAAAGGAATGTGGTTTGTTTTCCCCTTGTTCCCAATGGCTGTCATCTTCTTTATCTCTACATTAGCTGAAACAAACCGACATCCGTTTGATATGCCGGAAGCGGAAGCTGAATTGGTCGCTGGATATAATGTTGAATATTCAGCAATGGGTTTTGCCCTATTTTTCTTAGGTGAATACGCCAACATGATTTTAATGTCAGCAATGACGTCGATCCTGTTTTTGGGCGGTTGGCTCGCACCTTTTGGATTAACCTTTATTCCAGGTCCAATCTGGTTAGCTGTAAAAATTGCATTTTGCCTGTTTATTTTTTTATGGGTGCGGGCAACTTTCCCGCGATATCGCTATGACCAATTGATGCGCTTGGGCTGGAAAGTCTTTTTGCCGCTATCGTTGGCTGGTGTAGTTATTGTTGCTGGTGTTCTTGTCGGTTTCGACATGGTTCCTGGATCAAAATAAGTAAGGAGATGAGCATGAGTTTTATTCGTCAACACGCACGCGCTTTTTTCTTGACTGAATTAGTAGCAGGAATGTGGCTAACGCTTCGCTATATGTTCAAAGCGAAGAAAACCATCAACTATCCGTTTGAAAAAGGTCCGCTGAGCCCCCGCTTTCGAGGTGAACACGCATTGCGCCGTTATCCAAACGGAGAAGAGCGTTGCATTGCCTGCAAATTATGTGAAGCCATCTGCCCGGCTCAAGCGATCACAATTGAAGCCGAGCCCCGCGATGACGGGAGCCGGCGGACAACGCGTTACGATATTGATATGACGAAATGCATTTATTGCGGCCTTTGTGAAGAAGCATGCCCGGTGGATGCAATCGTTGAAGGACCAAACTTTGAGTTTGCCACGGAAACCCGTGAAGAGCTCATGTATGACAAAGATAAATTGCTGGCCAATGGCGAGCGCTGGGAAACTGAACTGGCCGAACGTTTACGGCTTGATGCACCGTACCGGTGAACAAGTAAGTTCGGAACAGAGGAAGACCTGAGATCATGATCGAAGCTTTGGCATTTTATATGTTTGCAGCCATTACCGTCGCTTCCGGCGTGTTGGTGATTTCTATGCGCAACCCGGTTCATTCCGTATTGTTTTTAATTCTGGCCTTTTTCAATTCAGCAGGCCTGTTCGTACTTTTGGGCGCGGAATTCTTGGCGATGATTTTGGTCGTCGTTTATGTGGGCGCTGTTGCTGTGTTATTTATGTTTGTGGTGATGATGCTTGACATTAATTATGTCGAAATGCGCCAAGGGTTTTTGCAATACTTACCGATTGGCGGCGTGATTGGGCTGATATTGTTGGTTGAACTGATTGTCATGCTGGGCGGTTGGCATTTGGAACCTGAGTTGATAGCGACAGGAGCGGCCCCAATGCCGGTTCCCATTAGCGTCACCAACACACAAGCTTTAGGACAATTGTTGTACACGCATTATATTTACTTGTTCCAAGCTTCTGGCATGATTCTTCTGGTTGCAATGGTTGGGGCCATTGTTTTAACCCACCGCAAACGCACAGGCGTTAAAAAGCAGGTTATTCAGAACCAATTGGCACGCACCGTTGAAGATAGTGTTGAACTTGTCAAAGTTGAAACAGGGAAGGGTATCTGATGCTCGAAATCGGACTAGGCCACTACCTAACGGTAGCCGCAATACTGTTCACACTGGGCATATTTGGGATTTTCTTAAATAGAAAGAACGTCATTGTTATTTTGATGTCAGTTGAATTGATGCTGTTAGCTGTAAACATTAACTTTGTTGCATTCTCAACTGAGCTTAACGATATGGTCGGGCAAGTTTTTGCCGTCTTCATTCTAACCGTCGCTGCTGCTGAAGCGGCTATAGGATTAGCAATTTTGGTTATTTATTTCCGTAATCGCGGCTCTATTGCCGTCGAAGATATTAACATGATGAAAGGCTAGAGATTAGATGATCGAAAAGCTTGTCGTCTTTCTTCCTCTTATCGGTGCGATTATCGCAGGCGTTATAGTGTTCATGCCATCCGATGAGAAGGAAAAGCAGCATCAACGCGACACCTTAGCCCAAATTATTACCTGCGCTGGATTGGTTTTGTCCGCGGTTTTCGCGATTGCCGTGTTTTCTGATGTTGCTTTGGGTGGAAACCCAAAAACAATTGAATTGTTCACTTGGATTGATTCTGGATCGTTCGAAATTTCATGGGCTTTGAAGGTTGATACCTTAACCGCCGTAATGATGATTGTTGTTACCGTGGTTTCAGCTATGGTTCATATTTATTCTATCGGATACATGCATCATGACGGCTGTATTCCGCGTTTTATGAGCTATTTAAGCTTATTCACATTCTTTATGTTAATGTTGATAACCGGTGACAACCTGATCCAGATCTTCTTTGGTTGGGAGGGCGTTGGCTTAGCGTCTTACTTGTTGATCGGTTTCTGGTATGAGAAACCCTCTGCTAATGCAGCTGCAATTAAGGCTTTTGTGGTTAATCGGGTTGGTGACTTTGGTTTTGCACTTGGTATTTTTGCGGTATACTTGCTGTTCGATACCATTCATTTAGATACAATATTTGCTGCTGCGAGCGATAAAAAAGACGCAACAATGATGATCTTTGGTGGCGAATTCCACGCTTTAACAGTTATTTGTTTGTTTTTATTTATTGGCGCCATGGGGAAATCAGCTCAGCTCGGCCTGCACACATGGCTACCTGATGCCATGGAAGGGCCAACACCGGTATCCGCCCTTATTCACGCAGCGACCATGGTTACTGCTGGCGTCTTTTTGGTCGCCCGGATGTCGCCTTTATTTGAATATTCAGATACGGCGTTAATGGTTGTGACGATCGTCGGTGGCTCAACGGCCATATTTGCAGCAACCGTTGCTTGTGTGCAAAACGATATCAAACGGGTGATTGCTTATTCCACCTGTTCTCAGCTTGGTTATATGTTCTTTGCTTGTGGTGTTTCCGCTTACTCAGCTGGTGTTTTCCACTTAATGACCCACGGTTTTTTTAAAGCATTGTTATTCTTAGGGGCTGGTTCCGTTATCCACGCGATGTCTGATGAACAAGACATGCGCCGGATGGGTGGTATTTGGAAATTGATCCCGGTGACTTATGCTTTAATGTGGATTGGTAGTCTAGCCTTAGCAGGCGTTGGAATTCCGGGCACAGCTATTGGCTTTGCTGGATTTTTCTCGAAAGATGTTATCATTGAAGCTGCTTATGGCGCATATACTGGGGTTGGCATGTATGCCTTCTGGATGGGCATTGCCGCAGCGTTCCTAACCGCTTTCTATTCATGGCGCTTATTAATCATGACCTTCCACGGAACTCCGCGTGCAGACGAGCGGACAATGGCACATGTTCATGAAAGCCCAAAAATAATGATCATTCCGTTGCTTGTTTTAGCAACAGGTGCGATTTTTGCCGGTTTGGTAGGCTACGAAAGTTTTGTAGGTCATAACGCTTCCGAATTTTGGGGCAATGCAATCTTAGTCCTTAAGGGCCATGACGCCCTTGAAAACGCTCATCATGTTCCGGTCTGGGTAAAAATTGCTCCGATTGCAGTTGGTTTTGTAGGGATTGCGATGCCTTATTGGTTCTACTTACTGACACCAGGAATTCCACCAAAGATTGCTGGGCGTTTTCAGAGTATTTACCAGTTCTTATTGAACAAATGGTATTTCGATGAACTTTATGATCGCATCTTTGTGCGCCCCGCCTTCGCTTTAGGCCGCACACTATGGAAAGTTGGTGACGGAGTGTTGATTGATGGAATAGGGCCCGATGGTCTTTCTTCAGCAGTTCGCGTTATTTCGCGAAGAGCTTCCGCCCTTCAAACAGGGTATCTCTATCACTACGCCTTTGCCATGCTCATAGGCGTAGTGGTTCTTGTAACTTGGTACATTTTGGCACACGCAGGGTAATACGACGATGAACGAAATACCTTTACTGTCGTTATTGACGTTCCTGCCGCTTATCGGTGCAGGTATGATCTTGTTTTTAGCGCGCGGCTCAGAAGTCGATATCGCACGCAACTCGCGTTGGGGAGCCATTTGGACCTCAGGCGTTACGTTCGTGGTTTCAATTCCCCTTTGGTTCAAGTTTGACCAAACATCGGCGAAATTCCAGTTTGTTGAAAAGCTCGAATGGATGCCACAGTTTGGCATTAGCTATCATATGGGTGTTGATGGCATTTCTTTGCTATTCGTCATGCTGACAACGCTTTTAACGCCAATTTGCATTCTTGCCAGTTGGGATTCTATTAAAGATCGGGTTAAGGAATTCATGATTTCCTTCTTGATCCTAGAAACCTTCATGATAGGCATGTTCTGTGCGCTGGACCTATTTGTTTTCTACATCTTCTTTGAAGCTGTGTTGATCCCCATGTTTATCATTATTGGCATATGGGGTGGTCCGCGTAGGGTTTATGCGGCGTTTAAGCTGTTCTTATACACCTTATTGGGTTCTGTGTTGATGCTGGTTGCTATGATGGCCATGTATTTCGATGCAGGCACAACAGACATGGTTCAATTGATGGACCACAGTTTCCCCGTTAGCATGCAACCTTGGTTATGGTTGGCCTTCTTTGCGTCATTTGCAGTTAAAGTGCCGATGTGGCCGGTTCATACGTGGTTGCCCGATGCCCACGTTGAAGCGCCAACAGCGGGTTCTGTTATTTTGGCGGGTGTCTTGTTGAAATTTGGCGGATACGGATTCTTGCGCTTTTCGCTCCCTATGTTCCCAGATGCGACAATTCAGTTTGCAACCTTGATTTTCACCTTGAGTATCATTGCCGTTATTTATACGTCCCTAGTCGCACTTGCCCAAACCGATATGAAAAAGCTAATTGCGTATTCATCCATCGCACACATGGGATTCGTGACGGCTGGAACGTTTACGCTGACAACCCAAGGCATTGAAGGTGCTATTTACCAAATGCTGTCACATGGTGTTGTCTCAGCCGCCTTGTTTTTGATCGTTGGTGTTGTTTACGACCGGATCCATAGCCGTGAAATTTCAGATTATGGTGGGTTGGTATACCGAATGCCTGCATATTCTTTGGTCTTTATGCTGTTTATGCTGGCGTCCGTAGGATTACCAGGGACCGGTGGCTTTGTTGGCGAAATTTTGGTGCTGGTTGGATTGTTCCAAGTGAACCCATGGCTTGCAGCCTTTGCAGCAACAGGCGTCATTTTAAGTGCTGCTTATATGCTGTTTTTGTATCGTCGCATCATCTTTGGTCAATTGACCAAAGAAAATTTGATGAAAATCAAAGACTTGAATGCACGTGAATGGGCGATTTTTGCCCCCTTAATCGTATTGACGTTGTGGATGGGGATTTATCCATCATCCTTCCTCGATTTCATGCATGTTTCCGTCGATAACCTGATTAATCAGGTAGAGACAGCCCTGGCCGCGCATGGCCAATCGCTGCTCGCAGGACGGTAGGAGTAGCCGCTATGCCAATGGCACAAATCCCCAATTGGATCCCGGCCACGCCGGAATTATTTATTACCTTAATGATTATGGCATTGTTGATGTTTGGAGTTTTCCAAAAGCAATCTTCGGCTGCTGATGAGATTAATACATCCCGCGTTGTCTCGTACATGAGCGTTGCAGTTCTGGCCTTAGCTTTGCTGATTACTGTTGCTTTTGCTGGTGATCGAGTTGTGGTCTTTAATAATCTATTTGTCACAGACTCATTTGCCGTATTTACCAAAGTTCTGGTTCTTTTTGCATCAGCAGTAACCATTCTGATGGCTCAAGGCTACTTAGAACGCCATAAAATGGCGCGTTTTGAGTACCCAATCTTAATCCTTTTTGCCACGCTCGGCATGATGATGATGATTTCATCTAACAATTTAATGTCGCTGTACATAGGTCTTGAACTTCAAAGTTTGTCTTTATATGTCATAGCATCTTTTCAGAGTGAAGATTCTCGTTCTGCTGAAGCGGGACTTAAATACTTTGTTTTAGGTGCGCTTGCTTCTGGAATGCTGTTGTATGGTAGCTCTTTGGTTTACGGCTTTACAGGGTCCACAGACTTTTTCCAAATTGCTGCAGCAATAGAACTGAGTTCTGAGCATGGTTTAAATATTGGAATTATATTTGGTATTGTATTCATTTTGGCTGGATTGGCGTTCAAAATTTCGGCTGTGCCGTTCCACATGTGGACACCTGATGTTTATGAAGGCTCACCGACGCCTGTTACTGCATTCTTCGCTGTAGCCCCTAAAATTGCTGCTCTTGCGTTATTTATGCGGGTGATGGTTGGCCCGTTTGGTGGTTTGGTCGCAGAATGGCAGCAAATTGTCATCTTTATATCCATAGCATCGATGCTATTGGGCGCTTTTGCTGCTCTAAACCAAACCAACTTCAAACGGCTGATGGCTTATAGCTCCATTGGTCACGTCGGTTATGCGTTGATTGGTATTGCAGCGGGAAGTGAAGCCGGTATTCAGGGTGTGCTTATTTATTTGGTTATTTATTTGGTCATGAACTTAGGCACATTTGCATGTATTTTGAGTATGCGCCGTGGCAATCAAATGGTTGAAGGTATCCACGATTTGGCCGGTTTAGGTAAAACCCATAAACCGCTGGCGTTGGCATTAACGATCTTCATGTTTTCTATGGCTGGAATTCCGCCGTTAGCAGGCTTCATTGGTAAGCTTTACATCTTTTTGCCTGCCATTGATTCCGGTCTTTATACATTAGCTGTTATTGGTGTGTTAGCCAGTGTTGTAAGTGCCGTATATTACTTGCGCATTGTAAAAATCATGTACTTTGATGATGTAACAGAGACTTTGGACCAGACTTCAGAAAAAACCATTAGTTGGGTCTTGGCTTTAAGTAGTATCTTTATTGTTGCTCTGACCTTCTATCCAGCCCCCGTCATGACGAACGCAGCAAAAGCTGCATCCTCGTTGTTTGCGGGCTAATGCTAGAAGCAAAAATTTCGAGCCTCTATAGGGTAATCAAATACGATACCATTGGCAGCACCAATGCTGAAGCGGCATTACTTGCCGGTAAAGGCGAATACTTTGCGCCTGATGGGACTTTGGTTTGGTCGTTAGAGCAAACCGCAGGGCGTGGCCGGCGCGGCCGCGATTGGCAAAGTCCGACAGGTAATCTATATACGTCCTTAATTCTACGTCCAGAAGTCTCCTTACAAGATGCTGCACAATTAGGGTTTGTTGCATCCCTAGCTGTCTATGATGCGTTAGGGAACATTGGCTCAGCCGGTCATCAAGTCCATTGTAAATGGCCCAATGACGTGTTGCTTAACGAGAAAAAAGTAGCAGGTATTTTAATGGAATCCCAAGGCGGCGGCGGAGATAAGCCACCCGACTGGATAATTTTGGGTATGGGACTAAATGTTGCGTGGCATCCTAATGATACTGAATTCCCAGCAACATCCCTTCGTTTTGAAGGCTGGTCCATTACTTTGGACGAGATGATTACTGCCTATACCAAGAGCTTTTTATCGTGGACCAGCCGATGGCTGGAAGATGGCTTTGCTCCTATTCGCAAAGAATGGATTTGGCGTTGTAAAGGAATGGGCGAACAAATTGAGGTTCGCCTTGAAAATGAAACATTGATAGGTATCTTTGAAGATATGGAAGAAGACGGTGCGTTACGGCTGAACGTGGATGGGAAAACCCATAGGATTACGGCCGGTGATATTTTCTTTCCAACAAATAGGCTTTAAGGAAAAGACCTTGGTTATATGCTTTTAGCAATCGATTCTGGTAACACCAATATTGTTTTCGCAATATTTGATGAGGGTGGCGCGGTCAAAGGTGAATGGCGGTCCTCAACCGACACCAATCGGACAGCCGACGAGTTTGGTGTTTGGTTAGAGCAGCTTTTGAAAATTGAAAACATTAGCCGCACAGACATTAACGCAGCCATCATTGCCACCGTTGTTCCAGCAACCCTATTTGCGCTTAAAAATCTCTGTACTAAATACTTCAATTGCGACCCCATGGTTGTTGGTGATGAGGGGGTTGACTTGGGGCTGGACGTTCAAATTGAAAAACCAAATGAAGCCGGTGCTGACCGGCTAGTAAATGCCGTTGCAGCACACGAAACCTATGGGGGGCCATTGATCGTTATCGATTTTGGCACCGCAACAACATTCGACGTGATTGGCAGTGACGGCAGTTATCAAGGCGGAGCTATTGCACCCGGAATTAATTTAAGTATGGAAGCCTTGCACTTAGCAGCGGCTCAATTGCCCTGCATTGAAGTTAAGCGGCCTGATACCGTAATTGGTAAAAATACAGTTGATTCGATGCTTTCCGGAACTTTCTGGGGTTACATCGGGATGATCGAAGGATTGGTCGTCCGAATACAACAAGAAATGAGAGTTGATAAGGTGCGCGTGATATCAACTGGCGGGCTTGCCCTGTTATTTTCTGAATATTGCGATGTTATTGAAATTGCTGATGGCGATCTGACACTTCGTGGATTGCTATCTATACATAGGCGAAATAGTAAATGAACGATGACGAAAAAGGCGATCTGGTTTTTATTCCCTTAGGGGGTGCCGGTGAAATCGGCATGAACTTAAACCTGTATGGATACGGCACAAAAGATGTGCAGTTTTGGGTGATGGTTGATTTAGGCGTTACTTTTAACGATGGCACCCATCCTGGCGTAGATATTATTATGCCCGACCCGACGTTTATCGAAGAACGAAGCGACGATTTGTTAGCCTTGGTCTTAACCCACGCCCATGAAGATCATTTAGGAGCTGTTCCACACTTATGGCGCCGTTTGCGGTGCCCAATTTATGCAACACCCTTTACCGCATCATTGTTGCGCTCAAAACTAATTGAAGCGAACTTAATCGATGAAGTTGAAGTGATCATTGTTCCTTTGCAAGGGCGGTTCCAAGTTGGGCCGTTTAATTTCGAATTGATAACCCTAACCCATTCAATCCCTGAACCGAATGCATTGGCAATACGAACACCGGTCGGTACTATTCTTCATACCGGGGATTGGAAGTTTGATCCGGACCCCGTTGTTGGCGATTGCGCCGATGAAGATGCTTTGCGCGCACTCGGTGATGAAGGAGTGCGGGCGATCGTTTGCGATTCAACAAACGTGTTCAATCCCGGTGAAGCGGGCTCTGAATCCGATTTATTGGAAAATATAACACGATTGATTGGTGAAGCGACGGGGAAGGTGGCTGTTGCATGCTTTGCCAGTAACGTTGCCCGCTTAGAAACCATATCCCAAGCTGCCCGTGCCAATGGCCGCGATATTGTAATTGCTGGGCAATCATTGATTAGAATCGAGAAAGCAGCGAGGGAAAATGGGTATTTAGAGGGTACACCTGCGTTTATCCAACAAGAGCAAGCAGGGTACATACCGGGCGATAAAACAGTGATCATTTGTACTGGAAGTCAGGGCGAGCCGCGCGCCGCGTTATCGCGCATTGCAGCCAATGATCACCCGTATATTTCATTAGGGCAGGGTGATACGGTGTTGTTTTCATCGCGCGTTATTCCGGGCAATGAAACTTCGATTTCTCATTTGCAAAATCAATTGGTCCGTTTGGGCGTGAAAATGATTACTGCCCAAGACGAATTTATTCATGTATCGGGCCATCCGGCACGTGATGAATTGTCGCATATGTATCAACTTGTTCGTCCAGAAGTCTCGATCCCTGTTCATGGTGAATTGCGCCATTTGCGTGAACATGCGAGGTTGGCTAAAGATTGTCAGGTCGACACCGCAATTGTTGCTGAAAATGGAAGCGTTATTCACATCGGGCCTGATGAAGCACGTATCGTTGATCATGTGTTCTCTGGGCGGTTAACGCTCGAAGGTAAACGCCTTGTTGCCCTCGACAGTGAAATCGCCAAAAGCCGAAAACGCGCCATGTGGCATGGAACAGCGACAATTAGTGTTGTTATTGACGCAGATGGCAATTTAATTGCCACGCCTCAGCTTTCAACAACCGGTTTGTTTGAAAGTGAAAACGACCCGATAGGTTTAGAAGCTATTCAAAAGGCCAAGGATTCTGTTACTAGTCAATCGAAGAAAAACGTGCGCGATGATGCTAAAGTGAAAGAAGCCATTCGCTTAGCAGTCAGGCGGCATTTTCGAAATGAGCTGGGTAAAAAAACAGTGACTGATGTTCACTTGACGCGCGTTCGATAATAAATGAGGATGTTTTAATGTTAGGTCGATTAAACCACGTAGCCATAGCCGTCCCAGATTTAGAGGCGGCAACCAAAAGCTATCGCAATACTTTGGGTGCCACGGTGTCTGCCCCTAAAGACATACCTGAGCACGGTGTGACTGTGGTGTTTGTTGAGCTCGAAAACACAAAGATCGAGCTACTTCAGCCGCTGGGCGAAAACTCACCGATACAAGGGTTTGTTGATAAAAACGTAAGTGGCGGAATGCACCATATTTGTTATGAAGTTGATGATTTGACAGCTGTGCGGGACCAATTAACCGCTGATGGTGCCCGGGTATTGGGATCGGGTGAGCCCAAAATTGGGGCCCATGGTAAACCTGTTCTATTTCTTCACCCCAAAGATTTTTCGGGTACACTTATCGAACTTGAACAAACCTAAAGGATTACACATACCATGTCTTTAACTGAAATCGTTGTTGTTTATATCATCATATGGTGGCTCGTACTCTTTATGGTTTTACCGTTCGGTATCACGCGCGTTGATCCCGACACCTTACTCCCGGGCCAAGACCCCGGGTCACCCGCTAAAGGTAGAATGGTCTTGAAACTGGTTATAACAAGTGGGATTACTGCTGTTTTGGTGGGCATATATTACTTTGTTGCCACAACCGGCCTTATTTCGTTTAGTTAAATGTATAAATGAGTAGCTACTGCGATATTGCCCCTGGTCACGAATTTCATGGCCCATACCACGATACTGAGTATGGGTTTCCAACCACGGATGAGACGATCTTATTTGAGCGTTTAGCAATGGAGATTATGCAGGCGGGCCTGTCGTGGATTTTGATTCTAAAAAAGCGCCAAGGCTTGAATACTGCATTCGCCAATTTTGAAGTCGATACGGTAGCCAATTTCGACCAAAATGATATCGATCAATTGCTCCAAGATGCGGGGATTATACGTAACAAACTAAAAATCAACGCGATCATCGAAAATGCAAGACGCATCCAAGCCATGCGCGTTTCTGAAAATGGTTTTTCCAACTGGATTGCAAAAAACCACCCTTTACAAAAAACTGATTGGGTAGAGCTTTTCAAAAAAACATTTAAATTCACGGGTGGTGAAATTACCGGCGAGTTTTTGATGAGCATTGGGTATTTACCTGGTTCGCACGATGAAAACTGCCCCGTTTCAAAGAAAATTAAAACATTGAAACCTGCATGGTTTGATCAACCAAACGGTTTCTACGGATAAAACCGCCTAACTCTAACGCCCGTTCATATAAAAAATAAGATATGTGACATTGGTCACTGAGCTCCTTTGAAGCGAGTGCTATGTATTTATAACAATATGTATCCTTAATTTATTACCCAAAGGACCTAGCGTAATGGCTATCGAAATAAACAGAAATAACCATATGCCATTAGCTAAAAAAACCCAGAAGTTAGGAGTGGGTTCGGTGTAGCGCTTCGCATGCATGGTTACAAGAACGTAGAGAAAACCAGCGATTATAAGGATGTTGCAAGTACTGTTTCACAAGGTGAAATCGACCTACTATTGACTGATTCGTCATCAAATGACGAAGACATTACAGATCTTTTATATAAAATTCGACATCACCAATTAGGAAACATTTTTTTTAGCAGCCATAATGCTTTCGGCTGATCATACTTCAAATTATATACATAAAATAATCAACAGTGCTGCTGATGATATTTTAGCAAAACACTTAGCACCAAACATATTAATTAATTTAATTGATATCA
>Ga0114994_10001332_pt1 | contig 17652 bp, 16 predicted proteins | sample ArcticOcean_MG_C_9_FD_87043 | JGI IMG/M metagenome (GOLD analysis project Ga0114994, IMG submission 87043) | Marine microbial communities from western Arctic Ocean - ArcticOcean_MG_CB2_152 | ecosystem: Environmental > Aquatic > Marine > Oceanic | place: Arctic Ocean: Canada Basin | collected...
CATGACGTCCGCATATAACTTCGACCGCCACTTGGGCTTTGGGATGCCCGCGACGTACCGCGACATGTTTTGGAGGGGTGCGCGCACGAAGATGATCAGGGCGAGGAAGCCTTCGGTGAAAGGGCTGGACGCCTACGCGCACTTCCCGCTGATCCGGGGGTGCGCGACAAAGATGCTCTCGGGCGCCGCGTGCGTCGGGCTGCCAAACCCCTCCAACGGTCCGTTGTGTTACGTCGTGCCGACGAACTGGTCGAGTCTGTGCGGCCTGGGCCAGGCGAACGCGCTGGTCCGGCGAGTGTGCGCGGAAGGCCTGCATTGCGCGGGACCGGGCGAGGCCCAGGTGGCCGAGGCGAACGCCAACCTTCAGAGGATGGCGTTTGCAGGCATCACGGAGCTCTGGGACCTCAGCCTCTGCCTCTTCCACCGGCTCCACGGCGGCGAGCGCTCGCCGGGCGACGCCCGCGTGTCGAACGCCCACGTGTCGAACAAGCGGCGTCGGAAGCCTGAGTTGGTGTTCGCGCGCGTCCTAGACCGCTTCGAGCGCGAGATCCCGTGCGTCTCGGATAAGCTGGCGAAGGACCTCCCGACGGAGGTCTGCGCCGAGTCGCTGCCCGCGTACAAGCCGCCTCACGGCCAGAATGCGAACGCGGCGCTGGCGCCCGCGGCGATGGCGCCCGTGGCATCGCCGACGCATGGCCCACGCACCGGTGCGGACGAAAGCGTCGCCGCTGGGCTCGTCGCCGATCTCCGAAAAGGTAAGGACTCCCGGCTCCCGGGGCTGCTGGACAAACCTCTTGTCGCGGCGGCGGCGAAGCAGGCCCGCAACGCGTCGAAGCCACCCCTCGAGGAGTTCCTGACCCGTATCCTCGGGTCCTAGCCCCACGCCAAAAAAATGGACTTAAATTTACCCACTTAGTGCCCTCCCCAGGACCTCCAAATCGACGTTCCCCCCGCACGCGACGACCGCGACGTTCGTCCAGCCCTCCCTGTCGCGCATCGCGGCGAACTCCGGGGACAGCGCCGCCGCGAGCGCCACCGCGCCGGCCGGCTCGACGGCCTGTTTCAATTCCACGGCGGTCACGCGCACCGCCTCCAGGATGGCCGCGTCGTCCACGGTGAGCACGTCCTCCACGAGACCAAAGACGAGGGGCCAGCTCAGCGTCTCCCCTAGGAGCCGCGTCGGCATGGCGTCGGCCACCGTCTTGAGGGTGGGCGCCGCCTCGAGCTCGGCCGCGGAAAACAGGCACCGCTCGCCCGCGGCCAGGGCGTCCCCCAGCCGCTTGCCCACGGGCTCCACGGCCACGACCTTCGTGGCGGTGCCGGCGCAGGCCGCCGCGATGCCCGCCAGCATGCCGCCGCCCGACACGGGCACTAAAATCGCGTCCAGCGCCGGCACATCCTCGAGGAGCTCCAGCCCGATGGTCCCCTGGCCGCAGATGACCCGCGCGTCGTCGAAGGGGTGGACGACGGCCGCGCCGCCCAATCTTTCAGCGGCCGCCTCCGCCGCCTCCGCCCGGGCCCGGGGCGTCGGCTCGCACTGCACGACGTCGTCGCAGTAGCGCGCGATGTTGGCTAACTTCGCGGCGGGCGTCGTGCTCGGGACCACGATGCGGCAGGGCGCGCGCCGCGCCTTGGCGGCGCGGGCCACGGCCGCGCCGTGGTTGCCCGTCGAGTGCGCGACCACGCCCCGCGCCGCCTCCGCCTCCGTCAGCGAGAGCACGGCGTTCAGGGCGCCCCGGTACTTGAAGCTTCCGGTCAGTTGGAGGTGTTCCGCCTTGACGTGGACGGCGCAGCCCGCCCGCGCGTCGACAGCGTCGCTCCGGAGGACGGCCGTGCGCGCCGCGTGCGGCGCGATGCGTTTCGCCGCGGCTCGTATGAGTTCCGGGCTCACGCTCGTTAAAGCCTGCTTGAGGCCGAGGACCCGCTGGGCGGTCATGGCCATCGTTGTGTGTAGCAGGAAGAGGAGGGCAACGACGCGTGCGAGCGCGTGCTGCATGCAGCTGGTGAGCTGGGCAAGGGAGCTGTGTGCTGTGCAACGCGTTGGTGGCACAGCGCGCGCTCTTGTTCGCTAGGACGGTGGCTTGTGGTAAGTCTCGCAGCTGTCTGGGCGATCGAGTCGCCGCGCAACAAGCCTTTTACAGCTAGCTCCCCGGCAGCACCTCCGAGTCTAAGAGGGTAAAACGGGCCGCACAGATCGACTCACCACGTCGCACGACGTGACGCCAGCGCGGACATAGAGACTTGAGCACTGCTGCTTTGACACGGCGCTCCGCTGCCTTAACGGCGCCGCAGCGTCATGCCGAGCAGCAAGACGCAGAGCACGCGCGACAAGAACCTCCTGAAAATCTTCATCACCCTGCCCCTGCTCGTTACGTTTATCATCGCGGCGCTGCGCCACGTCGCGGGCTCGACGCTCGGCGGCATCGGCTTGCTCACACTCTTCTACGGCGGCGCGCGCATCGCGGTGGCGCTGCGGGGCTGGACGCCGCGCTTCCTCCGACGGCCGCGCGCCAGACGCCTGAAAGCCGAGGGCCGATGCGTGGAGGGCGCGGCGCTCGTCACGGGCTGCACGCAGGGCTTGGGCCGGGCCTTTGCGCGGGGCCTCGTCGAGCGCGGCGTGCCCGTGGTGCTGGTGAGCCGGGACCAGACCAAGCTCGAACGCCTCGCGAGCGACCTGCAGCGCGAGTTCCCCGGCGCGAGGTGCCGCATCCTCGCGCACGACTTCGGCGGGCCGGGGGGCGGCTTCTACGCCACGCTCGCGGCGGTGCTGCGGCGGGACGTGTCGCTCGTGATCAATAACGTCGGCGTGGTGCGTGCCGGCGTCCGTCGCGGCGACGGCGTCGAGAGAGCCCCATGCGCCATCGACGCGCCTCGTCGACTCGACGGCGTCCGCGAGCCCACCCCGCGCAGGGCGTCGACTACCCCCTGACCCTGGACGAGGTCGACGAGCCCGTCCTCGAGAACATGATTGCCGTGAATTGCCTTGCGACGGCCAGGATGTGCCGCGTGGCGCTCCCCTTGCTCGCGGCGGCCGGCGGCGGCACGGTCATCAACGTGGGCTCGGGCGCGGCCGCGCAGCCGACGCCCTACCTCTCGGCCTACGCCGCGACCAAGGCCTTCGTGGAGCACCTGTCCCGCAGTTTGGACCGGGAGTGGCGCCCCCGGAACGTGCGCGTTTTATGCGTCGCGCCGTACTACGTCGCGGCGACGGGCCTGTACAAGTCGAGGGCGTCGTGGCACGCGCCCCCGGCGCCCGTGATCGTCGACGGGGTCTTCGCGACGTTGAACGACCCGCGGTCGAAGGCGCTGGAGCTGACGCGCGCCTGTGCGGCCCACGAGATCATTGGGGTCTTGTTTACCTCAATCGCCGAGGACCCGGTCCTCTCGGTCGTCTGCGCGCCGGTCGCGTGGTGCCTGGGGGCGAGCGGCTCCATGCGCGAGGTCATGGCGAGATCACGGGGGCGCTACCTCGCGTCGCAGGCCCGGTGAGTAATGATGGCTGTATTAGTATTGACAATTAAATTATACGATGGCCTGGCGGCGTCGCGTCGACGTCCACGCCACGGATACGACGTCTGCGCGATGGCATGGCGCCGGGGCAGGTCTGCGCAGCCCTTGAGTTATTGAGCGTTCGCTCGACGAGCGCCGGCAGTGGACACGGCGCGAAGACCGCGGGCGTCGGCGCCTCGAGCATCTGCAGGAGATACGGCGACGCGAGGACGCCACCCGGCGCGAGCCATGTGTGTGCAATTCGTTGTAGTTCGCGACGACGTCCCGCAGGTCCTCGGACGCGCGCTTCTCGCCGACAAAGGTGGCCGCCTTCAAAAGCCACCGCTCCTCCACCCCGAGGAAGCGCGCGACGCGTCCCAGCGTCCCTTTTTCGTTCGCCTGGAGCGCCTCGCAGCGCACTTTGAGGACGCGGGACACGTCGACGCGTCGCCGCTCGTCGTACAGCGCGTCGAGCGACCGGAGCTGCGCGGCCTTGTAGGCGAGCGTCCGCGCGAACTCGTCGCACGGGGGCCGGCTCCTCACGAACTTGCCCTTCCGGTCCTTGAAGCCGTTGCTCGAGAAGACCATTTTGACGACGTTCGTCCGCGCCCAGATGATCGTCTTGAACGGGATGGTCTGCCGGAAGACGGCGGCGGTGACGCCCGCCGGGAAGCCGTAGGGCGCCTCGGATTTCCTGCGTGAACGAAACCGTCGTGACGCCATCGACGCGTGACACTGAAGCAGCACATGGGGCACATCGTGCGGCCGAGCACGGCCAGTTCGCAGCCGCCGCAGTCGAAGTGCTTTGCGCGCGGCGAGTAGGCGTGCTTGCCGTTCCGGGACGCCACCATCTTGTCCGTCGGGCGGGCGAGAGACGTCCCCACGTGCCGGCGGATCGCCTCCGGGTTCACGTTGTTCGACCGCGTCTTCGTGATCGACTCCTCGCGCACGAACGTCCGCGGGAAGCGGTTCAGGAGGGCGGCAAACCACGTGCTGCCCGAGTGCGGCATCTTGAGGACCACGACGCGGGTCGTGTTGGGTGTGACGACGTAGGCCGACTTGCGCTTTGCGGGGTGCTTTATCTCGCCCTGCTTGGGCCGTTTTTTGGAGCTGCTTTTTGCCAATGCGGTTGTGACGATGAGCTGGAAGAGGAGTTTATGCCGCATGGTATGAGCAAGTGTATGAGCTGAGGCTGAGCAGTGTAGCCGCACGGCTGCCCCAAGCTCTTTGACTTTGATTGAGAAACCCGTTTAATGCGAATTGAATTGAATAATTGAATTAATTGAATTGATGCGATGCGATATAATGTCGTTTGTATCGCTCGGGCGGGGACTGGTCCTAGCGAAATGAATGTACGACGAGTGCTGAGGGCGAATACCCGCACTTAAATCCGCAGAGCAGACAGAACACCTCAGATATAGCTTCCCGAGCGTCGCGATCGGCGTCTCAGCGTCTCCGGCACGGTGTAAACGCCTTTCACACCCCGCCGGCCCTAGGGGGAGTCGTAGTGGTCTGAGCGAGCAAATTCTGGTAACACACCGGTAAGGTAAAGAGAGCAAAAGCATTCTGACCAGCCAACAATGGCAGCGACCGAGAAGGACGACTTCGTGACCGCGGCCGCTAAGTTGCGCACGAAAGGCCGCCAGATCGAGCTCGCCGACCAAAGGGAGCGCGCGGCGTTGGCCCAGACCTTGGCCCAGTTTGCCATGACAAAAAAGTAGTGAGAATCGATTGATTTTGATTTATGCCCCCCAAATCGACCGAAAAAAACCGGCGATTTTCATCCCCATATAATTGAATTAGACCATTTTCTACTTCTGAATGGAAGCGAGCGGGTTTTCCCGTGAATTTTCATTCTGATGTAAAAAATGGTCTAATTCATATGCTACTAAGTTCAGACGAGTAGGCATGCGACGTACGTAGAGGCGTACGTAGACGGCGTACAAGTCTCGAAGCGTCTTACTACAATGAACTACAATGAGACAAGGTAAGTATGCGAACGCCGAAATTTATAACAACTTCCGGGAGGGTCGCGCTGGGTAGCCACATTGACAACAGGGCAGACAACAAGCTGGCCGCGGCGATAAAACCGGCTCAGACCGTGAACTCGTTGAGCGCCGCGTCGAAGTCGACGGCCGCGGCGGCATTCTGGGCCGCGCGGGCCGCGCGGAACACGAGCTTGCGCAGGTTTCTGACGCGGCGCTTGTCGTGGCGCGCCCGGCGCACGGCGCGCGCCTTCACTTCCTCGTCCTCGGACGCGTCATCCTCGGAGGCGTCGTCGTCGGTCACGATGGCGGCGACCGGCACGGCTTTGACGGCGACCGGCGCGGCTTTTATGGCCACCGGCGGCGCCTCGGCGCTGTCGTCGACGAGCGCGAGTAGGTTCGGGACGACGTCGGCGAACAGGCCGTCGCTTTCGTCGTCGACCTCCTCGGAGACGACCGGGGTGCATGCCGCGTAGGCGAGGTTGATGCCGAGGGCGGACCATTGGAACGCGGTGCGGCAGGAGATGTTGTCGTCGTAGTCGTCCGTGTCGGCCCTCGTGTGCCACCAGCACGAGGCGGTGGTGGAAGACGAAGACACGGAGCTGAATGAGCTGGAGCGCGAGCGTGTTGTCGTTGCAGTGGCTGACGCCGCAGACGAAAGGTCGCTGATGGCCGAGATGGCCGAGCAGACCGATTCTTCGTCGTCCGACACGTATGCGGCGGCGATAGCGCGCTGGCAGGACAGCGCCGGCCACGCCTGAGGCGAGGTAGAGAGTTCAATTTCAACCGAGCGCATGCGGCGGTTCCTTCTCCTGCCTCCCCGGCGCGTGCGCTTGTGTAGCAATGCTGCTGAAGTGTTCGCAGACATGTTTTGAGACGTTTCGTAGCGTTTTGAGGTTTTTGCGACAGTAATTGATTGTCTGCGTTGGTTGTTTTTGGCTTTAGCTGGTGTGAGTAGCTCGAGGCAGAACAGCTCAGAGCCAAAAACAGAACTTTGAGAATTTTTTTAGCGGTCGCGGGAGAGGGTACAGGCACGACTGAGCAGCGCTGGGGCTAAAAATTAGGACGCTTGGGCAAAAAATTCAAGTGAGGCCACTTGAGCCGCCACTTGGCAAAAAAAAAACGCCAGCAGGCCGTCCAGCGCCACCCCGGCAGACCTCCGGACGCGCATGGACCACCCCTGGCCCAGCTAACGGAGGTGTGCGCGCGCGGAGCATAAAAAATTTCAAAGCTTGTGATGTGAGAGGCATGCAAAATGGGCTGCGCGCAGAGGCTGCAGCAACCATCTTGGTGCCCTCTCACGCAGCCTGAGCGCACCTTTTGGTAGTCGGGATGACCCGCAGCGGGCAAAAATGAACCTCTTCGTCGCCACCTTAAATGTCGGCAACAAACCATTGGAGCCGGACCAGCTCAACCGCTGGCTCCGGGAAGCAAAAAGCGCGGACGTGTGCGTCGTGAACCTGCAGGAGGCGCACGTCGTGACGGACCGCGACCGCGAGCGGACCAAGACCGCCGGGGCGTTATTGGCCGCGGCGGCGTCGGCCTGGTGGACCTTCGGCATCTCCTGCTGCCTGGCCCTGCCCTTCGTGTGCCGCCAGCGGGACAACCGGCGGCGGCGGCACCGGCGCGAGCTCGAGGAGGCGCGCGCGCTCTCGAACCCCTCCTTGTCCCCGCGCCAGAAACGGGCGCGCGTCACGCTCGGGTCGTCAAGACGCATCCGGGACTGCATGGCCCAGCTGGGCTTCGGCGTGCGCAAGAAGCCGTCGCTCGCGTGGGGCCAGCTGCGGCTGCTCGTCTTCGCGAAACGGGACGTGAGCGTGCTCTCGCAGCGGCGCAAGGTCGCGCGCGTCGGCGGGCGGGCGACGAACCACGACTTGCGGACGGGCGTGCTCGGGAACAAGGGCGGCTTGATCTCGACGTTCGTGGTGGAGAAGGCGGGCTTCGCCGCGACGTGCACGGCGATCAACGCGCACCTGCCCGCCCACGAGGGCCGGTTCCCCCAGCGCATGGCCGCGCTCGAGGAGATTCTGAAGAGGGCCCGGGCGGTGACCAGCGACGTGAGCGTGCTGGCGGGGGACCTGAACTGGCGCCTCGAGCTGGACGAGGTCTGGGACGGGGGCGTCGAGCGGTGTATGCAAAGCGGGGACTGGCGGTCGCTGCGGGCCGCGGACGAGCTCGTGCGCGCCCGCGCGGAGCACGGCGTGCTCTCCGACTGGACCGTGCCGGCGTGCGAGTTCCCGCCCACGTTTAAATTAAAGCCGCGGAGCCGGGCCTACGACCCGAAGCGCCTGCCCGCCTGGTGCGACCGCGTACTCTTCCGCGGTGCGTACGCGTGCGACGTGCTGAGCCACCGGTCGTGCCCGGGCGTGGACACGTCGGACCACCGGCCCGTGGGCCTGATGCTCCGCGTGCGGGACCCCGTGGGACCGGAGTCGCGCATGCGACGCTTCGGGACACGCATCCGGCGGAGCTTCGGGCGGAGCCTCCTGTGGATGACCCCCATCGACGAGGAGACGAGCTCCGGGCGCAGGGCGGCGGGCGCCTCTTCACGTCGACCGCCGGCCCGGACGGCGACGGCTCCGACGGCTACGAGACCGACTTTAGCGACGCGGGCGCGGTCAACGCGTCGAGCGACGACGAGGTCGACCTGGACGACGAGGCCCCACGAACCGAGGCCCCGGACCCACTTCGGCGTCGTCAAACGATGTGATTATGTTAACTAAGCACAGTCTTGTATATTACTCGGGCCCGTCGGCGGCGTGCGCGTCGGCAGCGCCACGGACACGCGCAGGTTCACGTGCGCCTCAGTCGAACTCGTCGTCCATGTCGTCGCCGCCCTTGTCGCCGCCGTCGAAGGACTGTGTGTCCGGGCCGTCGTCGTCGGGGGCCGCCGGGACGCCCCCCGCGAACGGCTCCTGGCCCTCGAGCGCGTCCTCCCAGTCCGGGTTCTCCACCTTGGAGTCCGCCACGGCCCCCAGCAGGAAGGCGTCGTATTCGCCCTCGTGGCCCCCGGCGCAGACCGCCCGCAGCCGCCTCAGGCAGCCCAGGCCCTCACGGACGTAGGCGTCGGACACCTCCGCGTCCCTCGCCAGAGCGACGATGACCGCGTGCAGGTCCGCCCGGAGGATGTCCCGCTGCCCGTCGTCCTCGGCCGACGCCCTGCGCGGCGATGCCGTCACGACGAGTGCGTGAACCTCCACGCCATCGACGCGATCTTGTCTGCTCGATGGCGTGCGGTCGGTCGTTCCGAGACGCGCGCGACGCCACCAGGGACACGAGCCGCGTCGGACGCAAATTCAAGGTTCGAAACGCGGATAACGCACCACTGCGCCTCGAAGTCCGCCAGCGCGTGGCGCTTGCGGAGCGTGACCTCCGCCGGCGGCGGCGGCGGCGCCTCGCGCGCGGGCTCGTCGACCAAATCGAGCGACGCCGCGGGCACATCGAGCGAGACCGCCCCCGGGGCCTCCCGCGCCTGCCCGTCCGCCTGCTCGCGCCACGCCTGGAGCGTGGTCCGCCAGGCCTCGTCGGCCGCGACCAGTGCGAGCGGGTCCGCGTCCCGCGGCGCCGGCGTCCGCAATCGCGCGAAGCGCGCCTTCTTGCGCAGGTGCAGCGCCTCCTCGTCGCCCTCCACGCTCCGCGTGCAGGCCAGGTCCTGCAGGTTCAGGACGACGGGGTCGTCGGCCCGTCTTAGCGTAGCGACGTCCTTGGCGCTCAATAACCGAGCCGCGCACCAATCGTGCGCGGCCTCCTGGAGGGTAGCAGGCACGTCCACGTCCCGAATTTTAGTCGTCGGCTTCACGTCGTCCAGATACGGTAAAGGCGTCACCACCAAGGCCGTGGCACAGGCGTCGGGCGCCAGGCACGCGAGGCGCCAACTCTGACTTCTCTTCGTCTGCTTCCAGGAGCACACGGCGACCTGCTTCTGGTCCCTTAAACTTCGAGCGAAGGCGCTCAGTAAACTCCGGTTGCGGTCGCCGGCCCCCCGTAAAAGTTGCGCGCGGTTGCCTGATGCTCCCCCATTATTCCCGCAGGCCCAGGGCGAGCCCAGGGCTTCATCATAGCAGCCTAAAACAACGCCCCCGAACTCCTCTTCATCATCAAAGGCCGCGGCTTTTGTCAACACCTCGGGCGGGCAGTTCTGGAACTCGCCGCCGTAGTAGTAAGCCTTGCTCAAGTCCTCGCGTTCCAAGGGGACGGCCTCGTCGTTGGCCGTGCGCACGTACTCGTGCGTCGTCTCGACACGCGAGCCGGTTTCTCGTACCTGTTGCTTGAGCGCCAGGGGCTTGGCTTCGTCGGCGAGCGGGCGGTGCGTCACGTAGCAGGTCAAACCCGGCGCGAGCTTGAGTTCAATTGCTTTCGTGGAATCTTTGGCTTTCGACGCTTCGAGGCGGCCGCAGGCCTCCTGTGTCAATAAAACGATGTCCGCGGCCGGGCCTCTCACGAAGAAGGTTGATGTAGGGCCCCTCTTGTGCGTGATGGAGCAGGCCTTTTTGAGGAGCTTGGCGCCCTCCACGGCCTCCGGGGACCTGGCGCCGCCCGTCTCCACCATGATAACGCACAGCCCAAAGGCCACCTGCGACACGAGGCGCTCCACCATGCCCTTGAAGTCGTCCTTGGCTTGCCTCGCGTCCGCGCCCGGGGCCCACAGCGCGCACGACGCGTCGTCCGTCACGAGCACGAGCCGCTTCTTGACGGCCGGCGTGCAGCGCTTGTGGGCCTCGGCGACCATGGCGCCCACGCAGTCGACGACGGCGGCCGAGGCATCGCAGGGCTCCGGCCACTCTAGCGTATTCGCGGCTCTGATGAGACCGGGCGCCGACGCCTTCTCGCACCGGAGCACCTTCACGACGTGCAGGCCCAGTTCCGCGTCCTCCGCGTGCAGCTCGTTCTCACTCCTGAGAGTGTTGAAGGCGTACACGGAGGCCTCGGTCGTCTTCGCCGGCGCGGCCGCGCGGCCGAACAGAACGTACTGGGCGACCTCGGCCGCGCAGCGCCGCACGGCGGCGCCGGCGGGGCCCCGCGCCGCGCGGGCGTCGACGCCGAGGCAGACGGTGGACTTGCTCATCCGGCTCTCTGTGCTGGTTTTGGTGCGGTACCTTGTGGCGCTCGCGCGGTGCGTAGAAATGCGTGGACGCGCGAGCAGAGCTGCGCGTCGTCTCTGAAAAGCTGTCGCTGATCTCTGACGCCCAACAAATGCACAGCAGTGTCGTTGGGCTGTGTAATTTTGAGATGGACCGGTTTTTAGCTATTATTAGTTAAACGGGTCTTGCGAACCGGCCCGTGCGACCGTGCCAACTTCTTCCGTCTCGGTGAACGACCAAGATCAAGGGCTCGGCGTAATGGCAAGTAGCGGCGATCGTGACGGTGGAGTGCTAGGAGCACTTGTTTCGACGATACCGCCCGCCGAGTACGCCACCCCCACGCCATCGCCGCGAGGAACTCACACAAAACGAAACTTACGACGGCGGCGACTCGTCCTCCGCGCGCTCCCAGCCAGAAGCCATCGGCAGCGCGGGATTACCCGCGGCCGCGTAGGCCCGCGCGAGGCGTCCGAGCAAATCGCGCAGCGAGCCGATCGGGTCGATGACGGGCCGCAGGGACTTGGCCAGGCGGATGGCCGTTTCGACCGTGAAGCGCCCTTCGCGCATCATGAAGCTGACGCCCGTCGTGCCCGCCCGGTGGGCTCCGGCCAGGCAGTGCACGAGCACGTTGTTGCCCGCTTGGAGCTGCTCGGCGATCCAGGCGTGGCACCCCTCCTCGAAGAACCGCAGCACGCCCGCCGCCGTGCCCATGTCCGGCGCCTCGCGCCACCGCGACACGGGGAAGCGCCGGTACGCGAAGCGTGCGTCGTCCTCGAAGAAGTTGGCGCTGCTAACGTCCTGGGTGTTCACGACACGAAAGATGTTCTCCGCCTCCAGGAGCCGGACGTTCCGCGCGGCCATCAGGTTGCCGACGAACAGCTTCGCATGCGTCGTGGGGTGCCGGTAGATGCAATCTACGTGCCGGTAGGACTCTCTATTGTCGTCGCGCTGGACGTTCACCCGCGCCAGCAGCGTCCTCGCCTCCGCGTCCCAGTCCTCGTCCCGCGAGCGCGGGCTCGGGCTCGTCCGCACGGAGAGGGCGCGCTTGGCAATCATCTTCTTCTTGTTACTGTGTCTCACTTGGTTTGGCAGCCTCGGTTTGTTTGTTATGAGGGCGCGACGGGGTCTACGCGTCGGCCGCGGCACCACCTGGGCTACACCGGGCTGCTACCGGAACGTTGTGCGCAGCGGAGCGCATTACGTTGTGAAGGTTGAAAATTCTTCGCGAGCACCGTCAGTAAACCATTCCGGACGGAGACGATCGCTCTTAGTCCTCGCTACCTAGTCCTGAAGAGCCTCCAGGCAAAACTTTGGTTTCACCGACGCCGACTTGATGCTCTGTGTCGACCGCGATCGTCACCTCCTAAATACTCTCTGTGCACGCCCGCGTACTCAATCGCCAGCCGCCGCGCGTCTTTCAAAAGGGTCCCGGCATCGCCGCGCTGCGCGCTACGCAAGTGCGATTGCAAACGCGTCCTCGCTCGGCGCGCAAGCAGCCTTGCAGTCGCTGTTGGATCCAGCACGCCTTGCGCCGCGTGGCGCGCACCGCGCGCCCGCGCGCCGGCGCAGCGCGGCCGCCCCGGCCCCGCGCCGCGCGGTGGCAAGAGCCCCCGCGCGGCGCGCGCGCAAAAGGGCACCCACCCACCGCCGCCGCAACCCGGCCGCGACACGCCTCGCCACTCGCTCACCCGCCCTCCCACCGCAGACTCAAAACCAATAAACAAAATGCAGAAGATCATCGCCGCCCTCGCCCTGGGCTCCGCCGCGGCCTTCGCGCCCGCCGCGCCGGTCTCCGCCGCCGTTAAGATGAACGGCGCGGGCAAGTACGAGGGCCAGGTCTTCGGCTTCCCCGAGAAGAAGGACCTCTGGGAGTCCTGGGACCCCAGCGCCCCGCGCTCGGAGACCAACTTCAACCCCTTCGAGCGCAACTCGGATGGCAACTCGGCCGACTGCTCCGGCTACTTCCCGGGCGAGGGCAAGTACAACGACCCCGCCCGCCCCGACGTCGACTTCGCCACCATGATGGCCGAGAAGACGCTCATGGCCGAGGTCGAGGCCGCGCCCAAGGCCGGCGACGTGCCGGGCGCGCCGGGCTGCCTTTAAACAGGCTCGCCCCTAGCGAGATGTGTATAACAAGACTATGCTCATGCTTCTAATTTAAGACGGGCCGCGCGCTTCGGTCGTCGCTGGGACTCGCTGTTGCCTCTCTGGAGGCGTGCCTCGCGGCGGGGCCCCGTCGTTTGCGGGTGGGTCGCGGCGATAGCGTGCCGGCGAGGTCCCAGTCACACGTCCGCGTCCGAGGCGGGTAAGGACAAAGGAGTCGGTCGCACCGACAAACCCGAACAGTATCACTTTTTGGTCCACTCCTCAGACGGCTTTACTGGGCCTCTAGACGTGCGCACTGTTACGGAGCACGATATTCGCACATAGCAGCACTCGGAGACCGCGCAGTGCGAACGCGCGCGCCTCTAGAAGGGGTAAGGCATCTGTAGGGGCCAGGACCAATTTGGCACCGCACCGCGGTTCTTGCGTCGCGAGACGTTAGCGCTGCTCCACGCGGTTCTTGCGTCGCGAGACGTTAGCGCTGCTCCACGTCGCCGCTCAGCATGGCGCCGCCCAAAAAACACGAGAAGCCGCGCACGGTCATCCGCTTACTGATGATCGGCGACAGCTCGGTGGGCAAGACGAGTCTTGTCGTGCGCTACGACGAGGACTCGTTCAGCACCATGTTCATGACGACGATCGGCGTCGATTATAGGGACAAGCTCGTCACGATCGACGGGCAAGCCAATAAACTGCAGATCTGGGACACGGCGGGCCAGGAGCGGTTCCGGTCCCTCACCGCGAACTTCTTCGGGCGCGCCGACGGCTTTGCCGTGTGCTTCGACATCGGCGCGCGCGCGTTCTTCAACCATGTGAGGCAGTGGCTCGACGACGTCGAGAAGAACAAACAGGGGCACGTTGATTTGGCCCTAATTGGCTGCAAGTGCGACCTCCCCGCGGAGAAGAGGCAGGTGTCAAAAGCGGAGGCCGAGAAGCTCGCGGCGGAGAAGGGCCTGCCCTACTTCGAGGCGTCTGTCAAGACGAACCAGAACGTGGGGGAGGCCTTCGAGGACCTCGCGGCGCGGGTCCTGCGCCAGAAGCGCCCCGTCGCGTCGGACGGCGTCGTGCTCCTCGCGGACGCGCCGCCGGCGCGGCGCTCGTCGTGTTGTTAGTCGTGTGGTAAACTACTTACTGTGAAGTGAAACACTCACTTGTCTATTACCCTATACGCCACCTCGGCGCCGGCATCGACGTCGAGCGCCTGCATGAGCACGACAGGCGCGGCCTCGGCGTCCTCGGGCGGCCGCGGCCGCTGCGCCGCCAGATCGGCGACGGCGGCGCGGAACGCTTCATCGGTTAAAGCGGAGACGGTCGGCGCCGAAGGCCCGTCCCAGCCGTCGTCGTGGGAGAACGCGTCGTATTCCGCGGAAGCGGGTTGCTCCGCAGCGGGCCGCACCACGGTCACGGCCACGTCCGCCTCCTTTACCAAGGCGTCGAGGACACCGCAGGCCACGGCGAGGGCGTCGTCCAACGTCCACGGTGCGGGCTCCGTTGACGAGGGGAAGGCGAGGCCCCGCCGGTCGCAGAGGGCGCGGAGCTCGGCCTGCAACCGCGCGTCGGCCTCCTTCCCGTGCTGGCCGATGGCCTTGGCGCGCCAGCGGCGCGGCGAGGCCGCGGCATCCACGAGCCAGACGCTATCGACGCCGGCCAGCAAAAAGGCGGCGCCCAGCGGCCGAGCGGGCCGCTCGTCGTCGTCGTCGTCAGCACCACGCAACAAGGCGTCCAAACCGGCGTGTCTCGAGGCCTCGTCCGCCAGCGCGTCGGCCAGGCCGCTTAACGCCAACCGGTCCCCAAACTCCAGCCAGTGCGCCACCGCCGCGTTCCGCGCGGCTTTTAACCCAGCGCGGCAGTCGCCGTTGAGACCGGCGAAGCCCAGGGCGGCGTGGGGCGCCACCTTGGCCAGTTTTTCCGACGCCGCACCCTCGTCGAGCGACGCCCAGCTCGGACCCCGCGCCTCCGTGGACACGGCGCAGACGACGCACCCGTCGCGCGCCTCGACCGCGAGGACCAGACCGCCCCGGTCCGCGGCCTGGAGCGCGTAGCGCGTCTGGGTCAGCCGCGTGCCCGCGTCGCCCGCGACTACTACTACCAAGAGTAAGCACCTCATTGCTTGGCCTTGGGCGCGTCGCGCGTGGCCTTCTTCGGCGCCTTGGCGGGCGCCTTCGTGGCGGTGTAGGTCTGGCGTGACTTTTTCGGGCGCTTCTCGACGACTAAAGAGCGCTTCTGCACGTTCTTCTTGTGCGTGGCGAAGTTGCCTACCCTCATTATTTTCGCGGAACGGCCCATGGTGCGGATGCGCGGCGGCGGCGTCTCCTGGGGAGCGATGTGGCTATGCTGCAGTGCTATTCTCCTGGGGAGCGATGTGGCTGGTGCTGCTAGTGCTATGCTTGACTGGCGCGGCGGCTGCTGCGATACGCGTCGACGGAAGGGCTGTCTCGGCGTCCTCTGATGTGAGGTGCTTGAAACGTCTTTTGCAGCTGGAGGGCGTTTTGTCGATCCGGCGTGAGAGTAGCGTAAAACCCGTGCAGCAAAACGCCGACGCGAGGCTTATAGAAGTATGTCATTATAAAATAGGGGCCTAAAACATCAGTTCACGAGCCGCTGCGCCTCCGCGGGCCGGCGGCGCCGGATGCAGCAGCAGACGGTGTCCTCGGGCTGCCGGCCCTCGCTCTCGAGCGGGCTCTTCTCGAGCTCCGAACTTCTCACCTTGTTCAAGCCGCTGACCCACTCCTGCGCCGTGGCAGCCGTGTCGGCCCGCATCAGGTAGCCGGGGTGCGCCCCGTCCGCCGAGACCGGGACGATGCAGAAGAGCCCGGCCACGCCGCCGTCCACGAGCTTGATCTCCCGCGTCTTCCTCAAATCGAGCATGTTGATGACGCGCGCCTGGGCCGACTCGGCCGGGCAGGCCTGGTAGCTGTAGAGCACGTGGCGATTGACTTCGAGCCACCGGCGCACCCATTTGTCGTTCTGCTTGACCTTTCGCAGCACCCAGCCGGACGTCATTGCGTTACCAGGGTCCTCAACCAATGGCCGCGGCTCGGGGGGCGGGGAGGCCTGCGGGGAAGGACGCGTCGGGGACCGCGTCGGGGGCCGCGCGCGGTCCCTAGTGTTGAGTGTGGCTTTTCTTGGGGCAGCGGTGCGGCGCCCCATCCCTAATCCGCGAGCCGACGGGGCTGCGGTGCGGCGGCGCCCCACCGGTGGTCCACAGTTTCCAAGGGAAGTATCAAGCTGGTTCGTATTGTTGCGGCGCGCTGCGAAGGCACGGCTGCGAGGATTGCGGCGCTGGCGACTCGCCTAAGCTACGATGGGTCCGCCTCGGGCCGGGCTTGCGTGTCCGTGCCCCGGACGCGGCTTTTGCGAAGCGATGCGATGGCCTGGAGCCAAAAGGAGACCCCCTCCTCCGCGCAAGGCCGGCGGCGCGCGGGATACGGAGTCGGTGGGTCACCGCGGAGGCCTCGCCCGACGCTTATTGCGGATGAAGCCACAACGAAACTCTCATCATCAACTATGTCAGTCTGACTACATTCTTACAGCTACATTTTTCATTGGTGTTCCGACGACATTCACCGCCGTTTACCGCGAGAGAGACTGAGCACGCCCCCACGGACCGCACCACGGCGTGCCATGGCCGCTGTTGACCTCCTCATGGCCCTGAAGGGCAGCCACGGCACCGTCGAGGCCTTTAGGCAAGGGCCGCCGGCAGACCATGTGCCCTGCGACGAGCAGAGCCTGTCCCTCGCCAAGGGCTATGAGGTGAAGTACCCGCGCTCCCCATCAAGCGTCCACCTCGAGTGGCTCGTGTTCTTCGACCACGAGATCATGCGCCAGGCCGCGCGGAGCGAGACGGTGAGCGAACGCGCCGACGCGTCGCGCAAGTTCGCGCAGCTCTACCACGTGCGGCGCGCGGCCGTGCGGCTCCTGGAGGAGGCCTACGTGCGGGAGGCGCTGCACGCTTGAGCACGTAACCTCGTGCCGCGGCTCGCGGCACCTGCTTGCGGCGGGAAGGCGCGAGCCGCGCTTGCCACCCGCGCGATCCGCCTCCCCCGACGTCTGTTAACCACAATTATGTACTCGCTGTGTGGGGGGTCGTCGTTGGGCGTGCTTTCGTTTGAGAAAACCCGCAGAGGCTTGGCCAACAAACTCCATGCGGCTTTTGAATCAGTGCGGCTCGGCTCAGAACACCGAGCGTGAAAGGGTTGATTGTTACGCGTTGCGAATCATCCCTGGTCCACGGTTGCTGCTGCACTGGCACTTCTGCTGCCTGCTCTACGCCGTGGCAACGCATCGCACTGGAAGCCACTCTGCCAGCGGGCTTAGAGACGCCGTGCAAGTCGCACAAGGGCCAGCCTCAGTAACCAGACCGCTCCGAGCAACTGTGCCGCAGTAGCAGGCTGCCGCGAGTAACCGCGCGACACCGGCTGCCTGCGAGAACCGACATGCGCGCCTGGACACTGCTGCTGGCACTGCGGCGGGCGGCCGCGGAACCTTGCGCGCCGTGCATGGCCGCGCACCCGATGCATCCGTTCAAGTGGGGCGCCTGCATGCCGGCGCGCGACCGCTGCGCCGCGCCCAACGGCGTCGAGCTGCTTGTGGTGCGAGGCACGGGCAACAAATGGTACGCGGAAGACTTCCTCGACCAGCTCCGGTACTTCGCGCACGGAAGCCGGCACCTCGCGGGCGCCTGCGACGCGTCGTCGACGTGGCGCTGGTCCGAGGCAAGAACGACCGTCTTCGTGGCACCCGGGACCCGGACGCCGCACGGCCTCTTCGCGCTGCCCATCGCAGAAAGAGAGCGCCAGAGCTACGTCGCGATCCTGCGGCACCCGGTGATGCGGGTCGTGAGCCGGTACTGGTTCGAGGGGATCTGGGGCCAGCACCAACCGGAGCCGGAAACCAAGCTCTCGCTTGGTGCTTGGGTCAACAAGACGCGGTTCCCCGTGTTTCAGAAGCCGAACCACCTGTGGAATGTGCCAGACAATTTATACAGTAAGACG
>Ga0114994_10001335_pt1 | contig 17647 bp, 14 predicted proteins | sample ArcticOcean_MG_C_9_FD_87043 | JGI IMG/M metagenome (GOLD analysis project Ga0114994, IMG submission 87043) | Marine microbial communities from western Arctic Ocean - ArcticOcean_MG_CB2_152 | ecosystem: Environmental > Aquatic > Marine > Oceanic | place: Arctic Ocean: Canada Basin | collected...
AGACGATCGAGCAGCGCACGGGGGGATATGAGAGAGGGAGTGACTGGAAGACAGCACGACCCTTTGATGGGGGGGGGGGGGGGTGCAAAGCGAAGACCGAACACACCAATGGCCACCGCTAAGATTGGTGCTCCAGTCAGGGTCCAAATGGATAAGCGCCGCGCGCCTCCACCGCGCCGCACGCGCGACGCGACGCGAAATCAAGTAGTGGGCAGTCCTTTGAGGCGACAACACCATAGCTTTTGCCGTCGCGTGGCCGCAGATATATTGGGTACAGCTCAACATACCGGCCTGCTTCAGCTTTGGGCCGATTTTAAAAGCGCACTCCGAGTCACGATATCACTGGCACGGCCTCTAGGGGCGTTTAGGACTCGCCAGACGATGGCACGAGCCGCGGAGCGTGCTCTTTTGTAGTTATGTGCCCTCGGATAGTCCGAGTCCGTTAGCGGCCCCGGGCCGCAGCGCGTTTTCGGGAAACGGCGCCGACGAGGGCAACGCAGTCGCCCGGAGCCTGAGTGCCCACTGGCACACTCAAAAGCAATACGGTACACGACTCGGCGGGCCCTGATCGCTTCAAATTGGCATTTCGACCTCGATTTGGCATGCTTTTGCCTCACCGAGACCACGCCCGAGATCCCGGTCCTCCAGCAAAACAATTGTCCTCCCCTATCATTGACCTATCATCTACCTACGGTATAGGGTACATGTAGGTTGTGTCTATAAGGAGATAAGCTGTATCTCGCTGTGCTGCTGCTAGGACGCTCGATGTTTGCCAGTGACGACGAGAGCACAGGAGGGCAGTTCGCGCGAACAATTTCTATACTGCCGGGAGGTAAAGTGAATGGTGTCAGATCGTCGCACGTTTTTGACTCGCGAGAGGTGCCGCTCAAACATATCTACAAACTTATGATGGCCGACGACAAGCCAGCCCGATTAGTCAAAGAAAAACCAATGGTCACACCAATTAAAGCGGCGGTTTCTGACGCCGTACCGGTTTGTGTGCTTGTGATGGGCAGCTCAGGGTCAGAAAAACGTGAAATGTTTCAAGGATCGTATCCAGGTGATAGGATAACGACACCAGCACAGACCGAAACCGAGCGAGACGCCGGACTCGCTGGTCTGATTGCAGAAGATTTGTTCACAGCGTTGGCATCCGACAAAAACACGTCCAAGGAGTCAATTGTTGCAGACTCGAAATGCGCCGTGACAGTAAAATTTGTTGAATTCTATGACGAGCTTGTGACGGATCTTCTTCGACCAACCACAAGTGAGGACATATTGCAGCGAGAGCCAGTTGTTGTCATTAATGATTTGTGTCAAGGTGGCTCTCTAAGAAGTGCATGGGCCCCACGGGTCTACTCGGCTTACGACGTACTGGAGCTCATTCGAAAGGGAAAATCAAGGCGCGACGAGCGCGCAAATAAAAAAGCTTCGGCCGAGTGCGCAGCATGCTACCTTGAGTTGGAATTGCACCACCTTTGCTTGGTGCAAAAAGACCATGTCCACCCTCCATTGATCAAACCGAGTACAGTCCTAACCAAGGAAGAGCTTTCTCGCGGCTGGGAGTGTGTCGCAGCATCAAGATTGTCCCTCGTCGAGGTTCCCTCAATTCATAAACTTGCGGAAAAAGAGCTGATAGTTCGAGAGGGGACTACGAGGAATCGATCCTTACTGTCACTTGCTACCTGCATCAAAGCGCTTAGCCAGCCGTTGTCCACTAGGGGAGTTATTCCATTTGGAAACTCGCAATTAACTTCGTTGATCGCTGAGGCTTTGGAAGGAAACGGCTTCTTGATTTCGCTTGCTTGTGGCAGTTCGACGGATAGTCCAAAGACCTTGTCTGCACTACTCAGTCTACAGCAACAGCTTCGGGAAATTCGCCAATTTCCAATTTCTCGAAGACGGACGCATGTCACAGGATTACTAATGCGACATAGAGCACACATTGCCGCACTACAAGAAGTGATCAGCAGTTGCCAACAAGAAGCTCAAAGCCTCCGGTGCGCACTTAATGAAAAAAGCGGTGGTTTTTTTGTCTCTGGCGACGCACACTTGTCGCACTGTGAGCGACATCGGGCGCTCGAGCTGTCTCTTGCAGATAGCAAGATGGATGCCATGTCTGCGAGGGAAGATGGTATTAAGATGTACAAAGTTCTAGAGCTCCTCAGACAAAAGTATAAGAACCTTGCAGAGCAAAAAGCAAATCAGGCAAAGGAACTGATTGCTACACAGCAAGCAAAGCTTAATGTTTCCAAGGCATTTCTAGATCTGCAGCTACAGATGTGTAGAGCCAGGGAGTCCTCTGAGATACGAGGTTTTGCGGCTGAATCAGCGCTCGCTAGTGTCACACAAGAGGCCAACTATCTGGCAAATCAGTGTGGTATGCTACGAGCTGGGGAGTTGCGAGCTCAAAACGAGGAAGATATGCTGGCTGCCAAACTGAATCAGAGTCGCAAGGTCTCGGAGAAGTGTCGTGTTGATGCTGTCAAGTGGAGAGAAGAACTGGACGCCTTGGAAAAGCTAAAAACTCTGGAACAAGCTCGTAGCACTGAAATGTCTGCTGAGCTTCTCAAAATAGTCGCTCAGCAAGATACCATTAGCCACCGTGTAAATGAACACGGGCGTTTGACTCAGGAGGTAGCAACAGCAAATGCCGACACAGCAGCAAAAAATGATGAATTGATACAATCAATATTAAGTATGCGGCATGAAATTAGCGAACTGAAGGAGAAATATTTGCGCTCAAACGCACAGCTTGAGCATGTTCAAAGAGATGCTGGACAAGTATTGTTGGACCATGACTATGTTGCTGCTGACTTTTTTGCAAATAAAGAAAAAGAAATCCTCAACTTGAAGCGCCTTATAAACGAGGGGCTCTCTAAGCTAAGAGCGACAATGAAGGATCAAGAGAGGATGGCAACTAAAACGTGGTCCGACAAAAGAGCTGCAAGTAGGCGCATAAAGGGACTGAAAATTGCTCTGGAGAGATATGATGTAAATGTATTGCAAATCAAGATAGAGCGGGACAGTATAGCTGACCGGATTAATGCCATTGAGGCGAGCTTTTGTGCAAGGCTCAATAGAGACCTGGCGGCAACTCTAGTTGGTTGTCCAAGTGCAGGGCGAAAAAACAACATAAACCCCAGTAAATCACATAGTATTATTATCGCCACATTTGTTAGCCAATTTGTCCACACAAGAGCACCGTTAAAATTAGACAGTATCTCTCTATATTACCAAGATTTGGTGCGCAGTTATAGGAACACAGAAGATAGTTTAGTCTCCGATATAAAGTACCTCAAGGTTTCTGAACAGAGGGCAACTACTCAATCTTACGCGCTTTATGACTACTGCCAGCGGCTTGAGGGCGTTGTTGCGGACCTTGCACCATTGACACTAGAAGAAATTCATTCAAGTGCGTGTAATAATGGGGTTAAGGCAGCAGCATTCATGACATCGAACACGGATCATGACAACTATCTTCGTTCCCTCACAGATTTAAGGAGGAAAATTATACGACAACAGGATTTAGCCATTTCCGCAATACGCAGCGTGCAAATCGCCTGCAAAGAAGAGCAAGATCACAGCGCAGAGCTCATACGGGAGCACTATGAGTTAAAGGACCGAGGTAGCCATGAGCACAAGCCCAGGGCAAGATCAGGCCGTTTGAAAGTTCAGGAACCCAACCATGTACTGTTCGCCAGGCGACACACGTTCGATGATGTTAACAAGGCAAACAGAAGATTCAGAACTGTACAAGAGGCCACTGTTTCCACTGCCGTAGCCACAAGGTGCTGCAAAAGTGGTCATTATCATAATAGGCAGGATACTATTTCTCGGGCGCAGTTGTCACTGGCCCACAACCAAGTTAAAAAAGTGCACTGCCAAATCAGTACTACCTGCCCTGAGGCAGTACTGCCTGGTGAATCAATAAGTGCCAGCAAATTCAGTTCTCACAAAAAGCTACTGATGGTCGAAGACACATGCACTACGTTACTCAATACACTGGAATCTCTCAGCAATGACCCCGAGGCAGCTATGTTGCTTCTTGCCCATGCTGAGAAGCGCTGCATTCAGTTAAATTATCGAGTTGCGGCCCTTGAGGAGGAGCTCATGAACTACCAAGTGTACATGAGAGAAGAATCGTGTGTCAAAACTACAGACACACACCAGCAAGAGGGGGAAAACGATTTACCTAAGCGCACGTACATTAAGGGTACGGGAGGGGTCGTTTAAGTCAGGGGGGTACCTAGGAAGGATGCGCTGGTGTGGTGTCCCCGCCGTGGCGCATCAATTTGGAGACGCTGTGGTGGTCCGTCTCCCCGCGAACGTCGCCGCGGACGAACCGAAACTGCCAAACGGCAGGGACACGCGACAAAAGTATGCATCGTCCGTATTGTAGTCGGTCCTAGAGCGGGGGTTTGTCTCATCGGGACCACTGCTCTTAGATAAAATCGGCTGAAGTTGCCGTTTTTTAGCTTTGTTTAACTAAAGTTGGCTACCCAAAAACCCTAAAAAATTGGCGCTGCCGCCCAAAAAGGTGGCGCACCGCTGAAACTGGGCTTCATCCAGAGCACCTAGGTACCGACCGCCCGGGCAAACACAAATTACTCTACATTGCGGGTTTTCTATATATATACGGGTTTTTAACTCGACCCAATGTCGCCTAGCACGCCTGTATTCTGTCCCCACGACGCCGCGCTTATTTCGGGGAACGCGCCACACCCCGCCGGAGGTGTGGGGCCCAAAGTTGCGGAGTGATTGGGGGAAAGCCCGTCGGGATATCGTCGCTTGAGCTTAAGTAGGGGGATGCTGGTGTGTGCCCGGCCTGTAGTGCTTCCTATGACTCTGAGTCAAAGTTTGAGTCTCTAGCTAAGAAGCCCAAACTCCGGAGTATGCAACTCGGCGCGTGGACTCCTACGTCACGCTTTGTATTCGCTGCGGAGCAATCCTCAGGCTGGCCTGCCAGTGGCTTTCCCCCCTTCTCACAGTGTATTCCTTCCTTTGGATCATCGCGGCTACAGTGCCACTATGGAAAACATGGCTAGCCCACCGTGACTGCCTAGTAGCACCTAGCCTGGGCCTGGAGGCTATCTCGGCGAGTTTTGGGGCTTAGAAAATTAGTTATTTTGTCATGTCTCGCGGGTTTTTCTTTTGAAAAACTTTTATACCTACTGGGATTCCCGATGTGTTAGAGGCTCGAGGCGGTGACCCTGACCCACAACCCGCGAGATAACGGTCGGCTTTTACGCATTTTTTGCGTTTAGCTGCATCACGGTCTTAATTCATGCGCGGCTCGTTTTGACGGCTTTTGGTTTTTATTCGGGTTTTACACAACCTATAATATCCTTTATAAACCAGGGTTTTGTATATCCTTTATAAACGAATAATAAAAACTTTCGGCTAAATATATTGACCGTAGTTTGTTGCCCTTGGCACCGCGGAAGCGTGTAATGGAAGGGTCACTCGGAGTCGGACCGTCTAATAGGGCTTACTTTTTGGCGATTAATCGGCGATTCCTTTCGGGTTTCAGGGCCAATCAGATTTTGACCCCGGTTCTAGTGGAATAATCTTGCGCTAGTAGGGTATATGCGGAATAACTTTCTAGAAAGTTATTCCGTCACGGTGGTCGGCCTCTGGGGTAGCGGGATTAGGTTGTGGTTGGAGAATTAATTGCTAGTAAAAGACCGCGCTGCTTCGCCACTGGTGTTCCGTCGCTCCCCCGAGTGAATTTGTACACCGCCCTCTGACTTCAACTTCTGGGCTATATACATCCGCTGTCTTGTTTTTCACCCTGACGCCGGCCGGGGCCACTAGGCAAACGCACGGCGTTCCATTGCCCGGGCTATGCTTGTAGTGTCGTAGTAATTAATGGATGATAGACGCAACAAGAAAATAGAAAATCCAATGGCGCGCGTTCCATAACCTTCTTAATAGATCCAATTAGCGTTCAATAACCTCCAAGCCAAGCAAAGTCTCAACAACGAGCGCTTTTTCCTCAGCAAATTGGGCATCAGCATCCTTGTCGATGTGGAAGTTACGAAGGTATGTAACTAGCTTATCTCGATTCTTGTGCAGAATATGGGTAATATCTACAGGCTTCCGAGGATTTGCAACAAATACCTGTATTATCTACCATGATGACTCATTAAATGAATTTGAAAAACTACCTTGAAGACATGGAAAGCTTCAATTTGGATGCGTTTTCGTTTGCATCTGAGCAGATTCATAAGTATCTTGAGGTTCTCACGGTCTGAAATGTAATTCATCATAATACTGAAGTTCTCACGCTGAAGGAGGAGCTCGCCCAGGAGCCGGATACTTTCACGGCATGTCACATAATTACTTGATTGAAGCAAAAGATTGAAATGACACACAAAGGCTGTATAATTCTTTTGGATAAATCTCGCCGCCAGGACACCATGTCCCATGAGGAGGATCTTTAGCAACTCGAATGCATCTGATGTTACCTCAAAACTTTTTAGCCGCACTAAGTCCTAAAAAGAAGGATCGGTACTTGGATCCCTGGAGTCACAAGTGGCACTGCTTGAATGCGATGAAAAAGAAAAGCCAGAAATTCGGGGCCTCTAAAAGTGACTTTGCCACTATCGCATGTCGCGCTGCTTCCCGGAGCCTAATTTTATGATAAACTTCAGATTTGGTCGATGAGCATGCTTATTCTGGTGAATTTGGGCGCTCACTCACATCATACCGCGGATCAATGCGAGATCGGCGGTCTCATCTTTGTAGGCATTTGTAAGTGAGGAGATGATTATGGGGCTCTGTGCAATTACTGTAGCAAAGTCAGTTGTATCTGTTCGATTCACTAAGTTGGCGAAGACGTGCGCTGCACTTTTACGTTGTTCTAATGGCAAAAGGTCAAGGCAAGAGACCAAGCCTGCAGCAAAGCCAGGTTGCGCAGCAGCCGCGGCTGCAACCCGGGCTCCTCTGCTCTCATCAGGATCAATCTCAGCGTCACCTATGATCAAATGGCATGAAGTTAGTCGACTGCTTGTTTCTAGATGTGATACCAATCAGAATTAAGCCGAGTTCTTGAAGGTGCGTGGCCACAACTGTCGTAGCCCTGGTTGCAATCTCTAGCGATATTTTGTCCACGCCAGCAGTTCCCTTTTGAATTCTCGCGTATCTCGTGGAAGTCAATTCCAATGTTGCGGACACCAGGCCTGAGACCAACTCTTCAGGAGGCACCTGTCGCTTTAAAAACCACATGTGCCTCTTGACGAGCTGAACAAGTGCTAACTACTAGATCAAGCCGATTCACAGGTTATTTTTTTGGTACATCCGAGTCTCCTCCATATACCAAAACCCCGTTTCAAACTGCCAGCGGAGTCGAACAACAGGCCCGAGGCCTGGCCCGGCTCCGCAGGTGCGATCGACCCCCTATCCTGACTCTATTCACGTTAATAGGACGCTATCGGACGCTATCGGGGAGTAAGCGAACGCTATCGGGGAGTAAGCGAATAGACGCCGCCCGAAGGCTGGGGACTAGATAATAGGAGGTCCATCTGGAGGGCCCCGGGGCTGTGTACTGTAAGAGTGCGCCTCGGCGCGTAGAAGGGGCGCACCACGGGAGCCCCGGAGGACTTCGATGCGCGTTTAAAAGCAACTCGGAATTGTACGCCGCGCCGCGGCTAGCAGGGCTGTTATCGGCCAAAACCGGGGGACCGACTCACCGGTGGCGTCCTTGGGAGGGCGCGGTACGCTCGGTCGCATCGAGGTCAAAGTGGCCGTGGCGCGAGTCGACCGGCGGCGTGCGGCGCGTCGCACACGTTTCGTAGACAAGCAAACCGCAGCGTGGGGACGCATCGCTCTCATATGGGTGCGTAAGCGATGCTACGAGCCGACGGAGCCGCCGAGAACGAAGGAAAAAACCCAGGCACGGCTTCGAGGTAGGCAAAATGGCATTTTTTGTGGACCTGCAGGACGTGATCAATTTCAGCTGATTCTTCGCCCTTGATCGATTGTCCCACAGCGCGACAGAAGGATTTCCAGTCCAAGTGCGGGGAGTAGCTAAAGAGCACCAAGAGGTAGATTGGAACCTTGGGTGCACGATTTGGACACGATAGCTGTTCTTTTGATCTTAACAGGGTATATCATTCGATGAATGGTACAATAGCTTCTTTGACCTTTCTTGCCATTTTTTAAGAGCGTATAAATCCCGCCGTCGGGCTGAATCCATGGCAAAAATAGTACCAGCGGCAACCTGAACTTTTCCAAGAGGGTGGGGGCTTGGTCGTCGTTCTTTGGCTTTTTTGGGCGCCTGGGTAGACCGCCGACGGGGGACTTGCGTTTCTGCGGCGGAGAATTTGAAATTTTATTTTTTTAATCGGAATCTTTAGCGATCGTCCCTGGCAACCCCCTTGACAAAACAAAATCCAACATCGATCGCTCACTTGCTTTTGACAGTTTTGGTTTTTTCATTTTTCTTTTTGATATTCGTGAGTACAGACGTAAACTTTTTCTATTTCGTAACTACCATTATCTGCTTGAGAGCTGTAAAACCCATATCATGTCTACAGGGTTGTATTATTATGTGTCTGCCGACAGGCACGTCGCGATGGCGTCGTACGATCACCTCTTCAAGGTTTTGCTGATCGGCGACGCCGGAGTCGGCAAGAGCTCGCTGCTCCTGCGCTACACCGAGGACAAGTTCGACGATGCACTTGGGTCCACGATCGGCGTGGACTTCAAGGTGAAGACGGTTAAGGCCGATGGGAAACGCGTGAAACTGACACTCTGGGATACGGCGGGCCAGGAGCGTTTTCGGACGCTGACGTCGTCGTATTATCGTGGCGCGCAGGGAGTTGTTCTTGTGTACGATGTGACCCGGCGCGCGACATTCGATGATCTTCAACAATGGCTGGTGGAGGTCGACGCGTACACACCCGGCGGCGGCGAAGAGGTTGTGAAACTGCTCGTCGGCAACAAGATCGACCGCGAAGTCGTCGTCCCGCGCACTGAGGCCGCAGGCTGGGCCCGCCGCCGGGGCATGCTCTTCGTCGAAACGTCAGCCAAAGCTGCAGTCGGTGTCACCCAGGCTTTCTGCGAGGTCGTCAACAAGATCCTCGAAAACCCTGTTCTTGTCACCTCCACGATGTCAGGCAGGAAGCGGGCTGACCTTGCGGGTGAGAGTAAGCCTACGGCGGCGGCGGCATGTTGCTGAGAATGTCAAGGTGTCATCTTAAAAGTTACTGTTTGTCGACCGACCAAACAACTCGATTCTTAAGCACCTGCAACATGAATCTATCGTAAGGCAAATATAAACCTACGACCGTTTATGACGGGCCGCCGCCGGCGTTAATCACGATGATATCCAGCGGTATATGAGACTCCAAGAGAACTTGACCATGGTGCGTGTCCTCCGGATAACCGAGCACTGCCTCGACCAAACAGCGTTCGCGTGTAGGTAGCAAGGGGCGACGACACGATAGAGATGACGACGCTCTTGGTCTTGCTGAAGAGTACGTCGCTATACATCCAGAGTAAGACTGAGCTTCCTGTTAATCGAGTGACGAAAAACTCCCCCAAACGGCCACGGTGCCAGTGTATGAACGGAGAGCCCACAGTGGCCCGGGACCTCCACCAAAGGGCCTGGCACCCACCGTGGAGATTCGCTCCATCGGGCGCCTGTACCCCGCGCATTGATCCGGGGGGCTCGTAGAGCCCCCTAAGGGCCGCCTGAGCCCAGGGGGGCTTACGCAAAGGTCGGTCCGTGTAAACAAGGGCGGTAACTAAGGCCATTTCGCTATTCTTTGCAAATAAAAGGACTCGGGCTGCCCCAGCAGAGCACCGCGCGCACGCGGCCCTGAAGCCCAGTTAGATACCAGCGAGTGCTGGCGTCGGTGCTTATATCATAAGGCCGGATGAAAACGAGCTGTCCCCCGGGACGCAGCGCGGCGCTGGTGAACAGCGTGTTGCTCTCCGGCACGAAATCCGTAATTGGGTCGTAGCTTAACCATCTTTCGATGTAATGCTCGCCCATAGCCCACAGACGACTGGTCTGAAGGGTTTTGCGGTGAAATGATGTTTTGATTGCAAACGCGGGCGTCAAACGAGGTGCGTTCGACGACGTGTACGCGAAGTGCGAGACGGGCACCACGACCAAGACCTGTAGGCATGGTGCCTCGAAGGGGCCGTGTGAGCTACGTAGACCGCTTGGTTGCTCGAGAAACGCTATTTAGCCACCTTTTTACCATACGCCCTAGGCGCGCGCGTCCCAAAACCCGAATTGACTATAGTTATCCAATCAAAAAAGGACCCACGCTAGCCAAAAGCAGCACGAGTGCGGTGCATAAAGTGCGCATATTGCTCACAGCAATACGCAACCAGCAATGGCACTGACCACGTCCGCAGCGTTCGGGGCTGCCACACTCTGCGAAGGCGTCGGTCGCGCAGAACAACCCTAAAAAGCTCCAAAAGCCTCAAAACGGGTGCGTACCTCTCCGTCGGCTCCTAGAAGGGCCCTAGCGGGGGTTTTGAATACCTTGTTTTTTTTGAATACCCTGTTTTTTACTACGCCGTTTTTACGTGGGATCTCCTCCAGCGGCGGTGCTTTATTAGTACCGTGACGCGTAATCTATGCGTTTTTCCGCGTAAAATGCACCCTAGGTCACCGTCGAGTTCGCCTCGTTTTATGCCGGCGAGCTGGACTCCGCGCTGGGGCGGCTCCCACTGGCAGCGATTTGCGACATGGGCTCGGGCTTTAGTCCCCCGCTTTTAGCATAAGCACCGGCACTGGCACCACCCAAGAAGTCCCAGGCGTCCATTCTACTACTAGAAGTACATAGTAAGTGTCCGAGTCCATCTATTAGTGGGGAAGTGGGCAGTGGGCCACGGTATGGAGTCAGCCCACCCACGTAGCGCTGCGGGAGGGCGGGATTTTGCCCCAGGACCAAGTCATCGCCGTATCACGCGCCTCTAGTCTAAACTCAATACTTCGCGCGGCTGGCGGCAAAGGTGGTCGTACAGCATAGTGTGCCAGGGGGCCCGCATCGGCTGTCGCTCGCTTGAGCAGCTACACTCAGCGCACGGTTTTGAGCGGGGTTCGCGTGATCAGATGACTCGGAGGAACTTCCACATCGATGGCATAGACAGCCTCAATCGATTAAGAACGAGGAGTCTTCCTCGACCGATAGTGAGTCGCGGCGAGGTCGTCCTGGTAGATGTCCTCTTACAGCGCGCGGGTGGCCAAGCAAATTTACGAGTTTGCAATATTTTTGGGAATGCCTGATAGCCTTGTCGTTGTTATTGTTAAGTTAGCTAACCCGACTCAACTTGGTCCAGAATTGGGACTAGAGCGGATAGCAGGGCCCAAATTGAGTCCTCAACTTGCTGGTAATCTAGTCATATGTCAAATCATCATTAAAATAAATGTGCACGATGGGCATGTAGTGGTCTTCATTAATTCCCACATGCTCAAATACTCTGCTCTCATCCACAATGCCAAGTTGCTCCAAGGTTTTGCTCATTTCTATCTGAACAAAAGTGTGATCTTTCAGATATTTCCATGTATAAGACTGTGCGTGGGCATTGTATTCCGTGTAGCTATTTTTACTGCGCGTGTGTAAGGATTTTGTCATGCCAGAAAACACTGGATCGCGCCGAGCTTGGATTTCTTTAATTGTCTCTTCACCACAAACCTCAAAGACATCAGACTGTTGCGTCAGAGTATTCACTACTCTCAACTTGCGAACATTTCGAGATATGCTTCCAATTATGTATCTAGTGTCTTTCCACCTAAGGGATTCTTTGACCCTGATTAGAAGATCACAGTAAACAACCACGGAATTTCTTCGAGCCTATTCGAAGAATCACTATTACACCATTTTGAGCTCGGTTCCGAAGGCGGCACCTATGCCAGGTATCAGCCGAGCCACGTGTAGCAACAAGACAGAGACACTGTTGGAGAAATGAAATCTCTTACAAAAGAACATGAATAAATCTTCCCATCGGAATATATGGAAGCGCAACTTTTTTAGTTTGACTGTAGTAACTTTTTACGGTGCATGATTTGCTATCAAACCAATGGGATATGTCACTGCCAGCACAGTCTATTAGAGGGGTTGCAAGAGCAGTCTTCTTTGCTACGAGCTCTGTTAGATCCAACACCTTATCAAACAAAGAGAACCACGCATCGTCAGCGGAGTTGTGTGCTTTTACCTCTTCCGGTGTGTAAAACCGTCGCCTTCTACCGTGCTGCGTTAAGAGCATTCGGGGGGACATATTGGTCGTTAGGTTTATATCCTGTATCTCTATCTCGTATCTACAAGTATAATCTACAGTCAAGTGGCTGAATCAAGGTCTTACGCTACTGCTTAGATGTAAATATAACGCAACGATGGATCCTGATGAAACACTATTCCTGGCTCACGTGACTATGTCTCTTGTGCATTGGTCAACTCGGACTCCAAATGCTTCGGTACCTTTCAGTGTCCCATCGGGGTGTCCCGTCTACACGACTTTTTTTTTTGCAATTAGGCCGTCAATGAGCCGGCAGTGGGCAGCGCCATCAGAGTATATCACGACCAGTCCTCATCCATGTGGTGTGATCTGGTAGCACAAGTTGGCGGCCTAAAGCAACCTACAATCCAATCTACACACTCTGTGGAGGCGTGTGAAGAACCTAAAAATTTACCCAGTGGAATCATAAATCCATATGGTCGGCGTAAAATCTGCTGGGATGCATTTGTTTGTTGTTGTGTGGTCTATCTCACTATGACAATGCCTTATTCAATGGGTTTCAATGCCGAGGCAAGTTGTCACATCCTGGGTCTTCATCTATCAGACAAGCCATGGCGAGCATGCATCAGATTTGGTATAGATCTTGTGGTTGACCTAAGCTTCTTGCTGGATATGTTGTTTTCGTGCTTCACTGCATATCAAACCCCCACAGGAGCTCTGGTAGGAGACCCATGGAAGATTGGTGCGCATTACCTCACGCACGATTTCAAAGTTGACTTCACTTCCACACTGCTGCCATACATCCTAAGATTTTGCAATGTCAAGGACACTCTAACTAAGATTACTAAATTTGTCCGCGTAATCCGATTGTCCAAGCTTTTCAAACTCACCCGCCTCATGAAGCTCCGAAGCAAAAAGAAGAATCCTACGGGAGAGCCGTCTATCCTTTTCCAGCCCGGTTTCGTGTCTGCAGTTCGTATGCTTCTCACACTTTTTGTGATAGCTCATATGCTCTGTTGTGTACACTATTGTGTGGCAGCAATTATGTATGCGGAAATGTGTAAGACAGCAATTATTTGTGTAGGTCTGGTATTGGCTAGTGGTTCTTCAACACCAGCGGGGTGACCCAAAGCGTGTGAGACATTGGGTGAATGCCAACTCCCTCCCTCTTGAAACAACTCGCTACAAATACCGTGTCGCACTCTACTGGGCCTTTACAACAATGACGACGGTTGGTTATGGAGATATCGTGATTGTAAATAATACGGAAAGACTTGTAGCGATGTTTGCAATGATTGTGGGCGGCGCATGCTTTGGTTACATCATTGGTGGTGTCACCTCAATCCTGGAAAATCTTGATCTCTCATCAAAGATTCACAATGAGAAGATGGACGCGATCAAAGAGTATCTATATGACCGACAGTATCCCCCAGTACTCGCCGCTCAAATCAAAAGGCACTTTAAAAACATTTTCATGACAGATGGAATCTTCGACGTGCAAACTATCCTAGAAACGCTCCCAGCAACAACTGCCAATGACTTGGTATATACATGCTATAATCAGTTGGTTTACAACACATCACTTTTCCATGGAGCTCATTGTGAGTTTATTATCGCAGTTGCTCCAAATCTATTACCATGCAATGCCAATGACGGCGAGTTTCTATTTTTTGAGGGTTCAGTTGGAACCCATTTATTTGTAATTGGCTCTGGTGTTGTTTCTGTTCTATTGACTGCGCTGAATGTCAATTCTGTTAGCAATCATAATCGATTAGTGAAGCTGTCTGGAGATGCTTCAGATAATATAAGCATTCCATCTCCAGCCGGTTTTTGTTGCGGCACCTTTAGTGCAGGACAGGTTCTTGGCGATGTAGCCATACTGCTCACATTAATCAACCCATTTTCTGCTTATGTGCAGCAAAAGGCAATTTTGCATTCTATCAAGAAGGAACTACTACTGGAAGCGTTGGCGGGCCACGATCCCCTTCGTACTGACCTCATGCAGGTTGCCTCTGAAGCTCAGAAGCAATTAAGTGATCGTCGTTCTCGACTCAATGGATCACCTTGTACTATAATGAGTGAGGCGAATGTTAAAGAAACAAAGGAGTCTCCATCTTTTAGTGTTGCAACTTCAGGATATGTAAATGCTCATCGTGGCTTTAGCCAAAATAGTTGCAACGTGGCAGTCCTGGAGATATCTTCCCTCAAGCTCTGGCATCAGCACTGGATCATTCACCCAGAACTCCCAGCAAAAGTGACATGGGACGCAATGATTTGTTTCTTCATCATTTACTCCATAGTTGCAATCACCTACACTATTTGTTTTGAAATCATAGAGCGACCCTGCTCCCTGCCAACAAATATTTGGATGGGTCATTGCTGCGTCTTGAAATAATAGTGCTTTACGAGTTTTTGGCAGGCATAGACCTCTGCATAGACCTTTGCTTTGGTTTGGATATGATCCTTTCATTCCAAACGGCATATTTTGATGAGACCAGCCAAAAGTTAGTATTCTCACGGAAACTTATCATAAGGAGGTACACCTCGGGCTGGTTGTCAATTGATCTGGTGTCGACAGTCCCCATTGATAAGTTGGTCATCGTGGCAGCGTGAACTAAGTAACAAAATATTAATGTGCCGGAAATTAGGTAAATTGTGTATTTAAGAAAAGAAATGCTGGTTTAAGGGCAATTAAGTTGTTCCGTGCAATGCGTCTTGTGCGATTGGTCAAAATTCAGCAGAAGCTCAAACTTGGAGAACTCGCTGAGCATATCGAAGATAATCTTGGGATGAATCCCTCAGTCTTAAAGCTTCTCAAGCCCCTTATTGTCATGGGCGCAGCTGCGCATGCTTTGACGTGTTTTTTTTTTCGGGCTTCCCGCCAAAAGCGTCAATCCAAAAAGCGACCCACACAATATTTAATAACGATGTATTGGGCTTTTGCTACGATGACTACAGTCGGATATGGAGATGAGAAGCCGTCCTTGAATAATGCAAGCAGCCTTATAGTCACCATAGTTTCTCAGGTCCTAGGTACCATGATTTTTGCTTATGTCATTGGGATACTTGTTGGCATAGTGACGAATCTTGATCAGGCAAAGAGGCATTTGCAGGCAGAAAAAAGCTATCTTTCTGATTTTCTCTGCGAAATTCATGCCATCTCTCCAACTTCAGAGCTCCTCCTTCGTGTGCGCCGTAATCACCATCATTTTCTTCTGATTAGCGGCGTGTTTGATGAAAAAAGAATAGCGGATTTATTTCCACCTCACATTCAAACGGTGTCTATCGTGTATGTCTATCGTGCCGTACTTCCCTATTTACCTTTATTTTCAACAATTGAACAGAAGCACATGGGTGCCGTGGCTATTATTCTCAGAAGTCTAAGACCGGCCAGTTACTCTAGTGGCCAGATTATCAACTCTGCCCGAATCTGTGCACGCGAGCTTCATTTCATAGTGAAAGGTTCAGTAAACGTGCTGTACACAAAGAGCGCAAGCGAGCGTGCCACAGACACGATTTCTGACGAAATGTACGGTCCCCAGACATTTTTCGGTGATGCCATGATACTCGTGCCTGATGAAACGCGGGTCAGATTAAAGATCCGCATCGTTTGCAGCAGTCGTTCCTGTCATTGTTTTGTATTCTGCAAGAGTGATTACAATACCCTGAGTGGTGCCTATTTGCCAGTTGCACAGGCAATAGCTGAACAACTTGATCCATCTTACATCAAAAGATGGATTAGGTGTCACAATTGACTATCTGTCTACGCGGATTGTTTCTACAACAGGACCGGCTGAGTATGTATCACTTGTTTGCAGACCACACGGCCCGGCCTGCTTTAAACAACGTGTAATATTTATGCTGCTAGCATTCGCTTTCAATGTTACCTGCGCGTAGTAACAGACAAGAACGCTCGCAGTTGGCGGCAGGAACGTCTGCGCCGGCTTCGGCCGAGCGTGTGGACGCGGGAGCGTAACCAAAACGGGTCCGCTGTGGCATTTTTGCCCAGTTTAATCGAAGAGTAGCCGCAATTGCTTATTTCGCCCCCCTATTTACCCGCACGACCTCCTAGTCAACACCGCGTCGACCGCGTCGAGGTCGACGCGAGACGAATTGAGAGCCTCTAGGTCGCCCGCGCGAGAAACTATGGGGTCGAGGACAGGCGCGGGGTTATAGTCGATGATATCCGACACTGCGATGGCCCGAACGGCCTCGATAGGCGGCATCGGAGGGGTTACGAAGGCCCAATGTCACCAGCACCCCCCATTTTCGCAGCGCGACGCAGCCAGCACTGCACCAAACTTTGCACAGGGGTCTGTTGGGACCCAAAACCCTTAAATTTCGAGTTGCCCCCAAGTTGACTGGAATGCGGCGGCGCTAGGGCCGATTTTGGGTACTGGCGACCCCCCCTGGGGGCTCCGAATCCGAGAATCTCCGAGAGCCGCCTCCGCACCAGCCTGAGCGCAGGGCAGCGTATGGGGAGCTCGGCCCGTCGTGTAAACGAGGCCGATATTATCACTGGCGGCACTCAGGCTGGCAGGGGGGGCCTGGGGTAGTAACTCTGAGCCCAGTAACCCACCGCACGGCCCCAGGGCCTACCCGCACCAGTACTAGTAACCACCATGAAACACGGTAGCACCAGCCAGGGCTACTTAAGCCCCCCCCGCGGTACGGCGGGACCGCCGGTCAAGGGCGCGGGCGCGGCGGGCGGCCGCGGGCGGGGCCCGGCGGGCGGGGTGAAATTCCCGACGGACTAGAGTAGAACTCGGGGCGGACCGCCGGGGGACCCGTCGCGGTCGAGTCGCGGAACCGGCGGCCAGGGCGGTCGGGGCGGACCGTTGTTCCGAACTTGTTCGCGGACCCGGGGCGGCCGAGTGGCGGACAAACCCGCGGGTGGCGGACACCACTTGGCGGCCGGCCGGCGGACGGGCGGCGGGCGGGTCGCAGGCAGGGCGGACGCTGGCGGACGCGGCGGTCAAGGCCAAGTTGAACTTCAACTTGAAGTTCAACCTGCGGTCGGCGGCGGTCAAGCTGGTGGTCAAGCCCCGTACCTTTGAAGCCTTTCGCGGACCGACAACGGGCTGCACGCTGACCCGGCGCGGGCCCGCCGGGGCGGAATATTACGCGGACCAGGGCTGCGGACGCCGCGGACGGCGGATAAGGCCGCGGTCAAGGCGGACCGGTCGCGGGCGGGTGGAGAACTAAATTTCGCGATCGGGCCGCGGGCGGGGAAAAACCGGCCGCGTGTCCGGCGGAACTGGCCTCGCGGTCAAGGCGCGGACCCGGAGCGATCTTTCCTCGGACCCGGCGCGGGGAAGACGGAGGTCCCGCAGGCCCGCCGTACCGCAGGGCCCCTAAGGGGGGGGGGGGGGGCGGGCCCCCCGGGCCCCCCGGCCCCGGGGGGGACGGGAGGGGGGCGGGGAGGGGAAGGGGGTGAGACCAGGGG
>Ga0114994_10001339_pt1 | contig 17621 bp, 21 predicted proteins | sample ArcticOcean_MG_C_9_FD_87043 | JGI IMG/M metagenome (GOLD analysis project Ga0114994, IMG submission 87043) | Marine microbial communities from western Arctic Ocean - ArcticOcean_MG_CB2_152 | ecosystem: Environmental > Aquatic > Marine > Oceanic | place: Arctic Ocean: Canada Basin | collected...
TAATTAGAAAAAATGGAGGAATCTGTATTTCAGATGAAGTGCAGGTTGGCTGTGGTAGATTAGGTGAATCATTTTGGGGTTTTGAACTTCATGATGTTATTCCTGATATTATTACAATTGGTAAACCACTAGGAAATGGTCACCCTATTGGAGCTGTAGTCTGCACAAGTGAAATAGCAGAGAGTTTTGCCAATGGAATGGAGTTTTTTAACACTTTTGGTGGAAACCCTATTTCATGCTCGATTGCAACTCAGGTTCTTAAGGTTGTAAAGAATGAAAATCTTCAGAAAAATGCCAAAACAATTGGAAATTATTTTAAAAAAGAACTTAAAAAGCTATCTGGTAAACATGATATAATTGGTGATGTTAGAGGTCAAGGGTTATTCCTAGGTATAGAGTTTATTGATCATAAAATGAATCCACTATTTAAAGAAGCTAAATATATTGTTAATCGTCTTAAAAACTTTGGCATATTAGCAAGCTTAGATGGGCCTAGCAATAACGTTATAAAAATAAAACCACCATTAATTTTTAATAAAGATAATTGTGATACGTTTATTTTTTACCTTCATAAAATCTTAGAAGAAGATTTTCTAAACAAATAACAACTACTATGATCAAGTTTAATATCTTATTTACCTTTTTATTATTAAATACTTCAATAGCTATGTCGCAAAAATATGAGACTCAAGAATATAAAATAGTTAATCAGATTGACAAAGTTGAAATTAGATACTACCCTAGTGCCGCAATGATAAAAGTCTCTGCTAACATGGGTAGAAATAATAATTTTGGAAAATTATTTAGATATATAGCAGGTGGAAATAAAAGTGATGAAAAAATTGCAATGACTACTCCTGTATATATGTCAAATGATAATAGGACTATGGAATTTGTACTTCCAAGAAAATTTATTTCTAATGATGCTCCTGTTCCAATTGATAGTGATGTTGAGACTTATATATCAGAGCCAAAGTATTTTGCAGCTATTAGATACTCAGGTTATTCAAATGAAAGAAAAGAAAAAGAATATAAGGAACAACTTATTAAAAAAATTGAGGAGGGTAAACTTAAAGTCCTAAGCGATCATTATGTTCTTTCTTATGATGGTCCTACAAAATTCTACAATAGAAGGAATGAAATTTTAATTCAAGTCAATTACTCAGATTAATAATTCATAATTTTTTTATTTAAAATTATTGTTTTTTTATAAAAATTCATACTATTAAATATCAATTTCATAAATATTAAATAATTAGTATTTCTAATTATCAATAAGTGTTTCTTATAAAATAGTTTTGGTTAAAATAATTTTAAACAACTTAAACTATGAAAAATTTTATAATAAATTTCTCCTCTTCTTTTAAGTTTATTTTACTAACTATAGTAGCTCTTCTTTCACCAAATATTTCATATTCACAAGACTTTGGGGCTGATTTAGTAAGTTCTTATATTTGGAGGGGAACACAATTTGGATCTGGCGCACACATTCAACCTTACATGGATCTTGGGTCTGGAAACCTAACTGGAGGTGTTTGGGGAAGTTTTCCTACATCAGCTAAAGGTGGTGGAAATGAACTTGACTTATGGGTAAGTTATGATTTTGGACCACTCGCATTAACAGTAACTAACTATACATTTCCAAGTGAGGGAGGAGTATATGCTGATGGTGAAGGATTATTTAATGGAGATTACACAGAACTTGCTGCATCTACATCTATTATGGGTGTTGACTTGTCTGCAGGGTACTTTACTGAAGTTGAAGCATTATATGTTGAGCTTGGATTCTCCACTGGAGCTGTAGATATAGCTTTGGGATATGGTGATGATCAAGCAGATGGATTCTATGCAGGCGGAGGGTCAGGTTTAGTTAATATGTCATTTAGTGGCTCAAAGGATATTCAAATATCAGATAATTATGCATTACCTGTATTTGGATCATTCATTTTAAACCCTGAAGCAGAGACTGCATTTTTAGTTTTTGGAATAAGTTTCTAAATTGAACACATTATGAAAAAAATAGAGGCAATTATTAGAAAGTCAAAATTTGACGAAGTCGTTAAAGCTCTGCATGATGCAGAAGTTTACTTTTTCAGCTACTGGGATGTTACCGGAGTTGGAAATGAAAAAATAGGAAAGGTCTACAGGGGGATTACATATAGCACAAAAGATATTCAAAGAAGGTGTTTATCAATTATTGTATCAGACACATTTGTTAATGCAACAGTTGAAGCGATAATTAAATCTGGAGCGACTGGAAGCATAGGTGATGGTAAAATTTTTGTTTTACCATGCGATGAAGCCTATAGAATTAGAACAGGAGAACAAGGAAATAAATCATTTAATTAAAAAACATGGAACTATTAACAACTAATAATGTTTGGATGATGCTCTGTGCAGCATTAGTATTCTTCATGCATCTTGGATTTTCTTTCTTAGAGATAGGACTAACAAGGCAAAAAAATACAATTAATATATTATTCAAAAACTTTTTTATAATAACCATGGGGTTAATCACTTATTGTTTAATTGGTTTTAACCTTATGTATCCAGGAGACTTTAATATAATAAATGGATTCCTTGGGTTTTCAGGACCTGGTTTAGATTCAGTTGCAGCAGCAGATTTGGCATATAACGAGGGTTATACATATTGGACAGATTTCTTATTTCAAGGAATGTTTGCAGCTACAGCTGGGACTATTATTTCAGGGGCAGTTGCAGAGAGAATTAAAATTAATTCTTTTATGATTATAATTTTTATATACATAACTCTAGTATATCCTATTGTTGGTTCATGGCAATGGGGAAGTGGTTTTTTATATAATTTAGGTTTTTATGATTTTGCTGGCTCAACTCTGGTTCATTCTGTTGGAGGCTGGGGAGCATTAATTATAATATATCTATTAGGAGCTAGAAAAGGTAAGTTTGATATTTCTGGAAATCCAGTTGCAATACCTGGATCAAATATCCCACTTTCTGCAGCTGGTGTTCTTATTCTTTGGTTAGGATGGTTTGGGTTTAATGGTGGATCTGTTTTATCTGCTGATCCTGCTAATACATCATTAGTTCTTGTAACCACATGTCTTGCAGCAGCAGCAGGAGGACTTGGAGCAATTTCACTTTCAACTATACTTTATAAAAATCTAGATATAACTATGTTTATGAATGGTGTACTGGGAGGACTCGTAGGAATTACAGCGGGTGCTGACCAAATGGGACCAACCGAGGCAATAATAATTGGATCAGTTGGAGGAATAATTGTAGTTCTTGGTGTTGCTCTTCTTGATAAATGCAAACTGGATGATCCAGTTGGAGCTATTCCAGTTCATTTGTTTGCCGGAATATGGGGGACATTATCTGTAGGTATATTTGGAGCATCTGCAGGGTTTAATCAATTTATGATTCAGCTTGCAAGTATTGGGATTGTTGGATTATTTTGTGTGATTTGCACGACAATAATAGTCTTAACTGTTAAATCATTTGTGGGACTAAGAGTTTCCGAAGAAGAAGAATCTACTGGATTAGATATTACAGAGCATGGTACAAAAGCATATTTTTCATCTTAATGAAATAATATAGCTTTTATTGTTTTCAACCTTGAAAGGAGATCAAATGATCTCCTTTTTTTGATTTAAAATTCAATAATAATTTATTTAATTATGATACTTTTATAATAATGAAGAAAATAGTTATTGTTGGAAGTGGTATTAATGGTTTAGTTGCGGCAAATTACTTAGTTAAAGAAGGCTATGATGTTAGCATAATTGAAATAAAAGATATTACAGGAGGTGCTTGTATAAAAGATTCTATTCAAATTGACAATAAAAAAATTGATTTTGCATATGGACCAACTGTTCTAGGAATGATGCCAGATTTTATTTTTAAAGAAACAGGATTGATTAATAAAGTGGAAGGTTTTTACCCTAAAACTCCTAAGCTTGTTTATTTTCAAGGTGATCAAAAAACTACTAAAATATTTCAAAATCATGATCAACTAGAGAAGGAGCTTAGAGAAAAATGGAATGAAAAAGGAAAAATAAGTGATTTTAGAAATGATGAAAATAAAGTTATAAATTTTATACAAAAACTTTATAGAGAAGCAACATCTCCATCAATAGATTTAGCAAATAAAATATTAGGTACAGAGCTAACAAGTTTGTGGATTTCAGGAACAGCAAAAGACCTACTAGATAATTATTTTACTAGTGATAGGACAAAATTATATATGGGAATGACTGTCATTGAAAGTGGTCCTGCTTCGATTTATGATCCTGGAACAGCATTTACAATCCCTTTAATGGATTCTGGTTCAGTATATGATGGTTATTGGGGTTATGTTAAAACTGGTATTTGGAAAATAACCGAATCTCTAACTAAAATTAATTATGATTTAGGAGTCACCATTCATTTAAACTCATCGATAAATGAGGTAGACACTAAAACTAATTCTATTTCTTTTGTAAAAGATGAAAAAGATTATAAAATTAATTATGACCATTTATTATTTGCAACTGACCCAGTGACTCCATCAAAACTTATAAATAATTTTAATCAGAAAAAGGTTAATCTTGATTTAATTGGAACTAGTGGAAAGGTTACAGCTTTTTTTAAAAATCCTGTCAAATGGAAAGAATCAAATAATTATTCTGATTCATTTAGATTCGTTTTTTCAACGGATACTCTAAAAGGATTTGAAGATGCTAGTCAAAATGCATTAAAAAATTCTGGAGATTATTTTCCTGGATTTATTCAAATATATCCAGATGGAAGTGCTCAAAGAACTATGGGTAATAAGGAGAATTTTGATAAATTAATTTTCTTTACTAAGAATATGAGTTATAATAAAAAAGCTGATGATCTAGAAAATATTAAGGACAAGATTGTTTCAACTGTACTCCCTTATATTGAAAATTCAGATGATTTAGTTTTTAGCAAGTTTCTAACTCCAAAAGATTTAAATGAAACATTTTTATTTCCAAAGGGAAATATTGATCATTCTACTATGACAGGTAACCAGAATTTCGATAAACGAACATTTAGTTCTCAATCTTCAAACTTTTATTCTTACTATGACTATGAGAATGTTTATTATTGTGGGGCGGGAAGTTTTCCTTGTGGAAGTGTAGCTGGAACTCCAGGCTACATGTGTTCTAAACAAATAATTAAGACTACACGGCAGTAATAATGCCGTATTGTTATCCCATATAATAAAAAATATTATGAATAATTTTAAAGTAAATCAATTCGTATGAAAAAAATAAACTTACTATTAATCTTTTTTCTTGTATCAGCTTGTACTAATTCAACAAAGGTTGTTTTTTTAGGAGATTCAATAACTGCAGCTGCTATTTATGACAAGGAGGTTGCTGAACCTTGGGGTGATACTTTTGTTTACCCTAAAGCAACTGGTTTTATTACACTACTAAAAGAAAATGTTGGAGACAATGTTAAATTAATTGGAAAAGGTATTAGTGGCGATAAAGTATCCGATCTTCTTGCAAGGTATAAAGATGATGTAATTAAACTAAATCCTGATATTGTATTTATTTACATTGGGATTAATGACGTGTGGCATAAATATGACATTGGCACTGGATCAGATATTGATTTTTACGAAAATGGTTTAAGAAAAATGATTGTTGATATAAAAAGTCAGGGTTCTGAAATAGTTCTTTGTACACCAACACTTATAGGAGAAAATTCAGGGGAGTTTGTACTTGTTAATCAATTCAAAGATGTTGAAACAATGGAAAAAATGAATGGTGATTTAGATGCTTTTTCAGATGTAATAAGAAAATTATCTACTGAGTTTAATACTGATTTACTCGACTTAAGAGAGATTTTTATGTCTTATGTTTCAGAAAATAATCTTAACAACGAAGCTGCTGGTTTATTAACCTATGATGGTGTTCATTTAAATGATCTAGGCAATAAGTTAATTGCAGATGAAATGATTAAGTTTATTAATTAATTTCTAAATATGCCAAGATTTCATTTAGCCTTACTATTATCATTCATAGTGGGATGCCAACAAAATACTTCAAATAACATAATTTACTCATCAACCTTTGATGATATTGAGTATTTTGGTGAAGATTCATTCTTATTGGAAGGAACTGATATTCCTGACTCATTAAAAGAAAATAAATATGATAGATTACCAGCCTCTTATAAAGAGATTGTTAGAAAACCTGTTTGGGATTTATCAAAGAATTCAGCTGGACTATCTATTAGATTTTTATCAAACTCATCAGTAATAACAGTCAAATGGGACCTGTTAAATGATTTTAGTATGGGTCATATGCCTGATACAGGAATTAAAGGTGTTGATTTATATTTTAAAAATAATAATGATTGGCAATATATAAATACTGGTATTCCGTTAGGTTTTAAAAATGAATATAGACTTATTGACAACATGGATAATGAGTTAAGAGAATATAGAATGTTTCTTCCATTATATGATGGTTTAAAAAGTATTGAGATTGGAATCGATAATTCAAGTTTTATAAGAAAACCTAAAACGAGTGAAAAAAAACCTATAATTTTTTATGGAACGAGTATAACACAGGGAGCAACTGCTTCAAGACCTGGGATGGCTCATACTAATATTATCTCTAGAAAGCTTGATCGAGATGTTATTAATTTTGGATTTAGTGGTAACGGAAGAATGGAACAACCTATATCTGAATTAATATCAGAATCAAATCCAATATTTTATGTTATAGAATGTATGCCTAATATGTCACCTGATATGGTCACAAGTAATACAATTCCATTGGTTGATACAATTAGGAATAAACACCCTAATACTCCTATAATTTTAGTAGACCTATTTAATTCTCCACTAACTGCATTAGATAATAACCTAGATAAAGCAAGAAATGAAATGAATAATGCATTAAAAACTGAATATGAAAAAATGATTGACAATGGATATGATAATATCATTTATCTAGAAAGTAGAAATTCCTTAGGTGATGATTTTGAGGGAACTGTTGATGCAGTTCATTTCACAGATATAGGTTTTAATCGATATTCTAACTTTTTAATCAAAAAATTCAAAGAATATAAGCTAATTGTGGATTAATTCAATTTAACTTATTTATGTATTTAACAATTTCTTAAAAAATTTTCTCTTATTTATAGTTTATCATTGCACTGTAAAACAATATTTTATGAAAAATTACAGAAGCATATCACTACTTTTTTTATCACTAATTATTATAACATGTTCAAAAGAAAGTGATGTTGCCTCTGATGCATACTCATCAAGTGCATCTCAAAATACTTACACACCACCTTCTACAACAACTACAACGGTTACTCAATTTACTTTGGCTGTTACAGCGGCTGAGGGTGGAGGTGTATCAAGTACAGGTGGAACATATGATGACGGAACATCTGTAACCATTACAGCTACTGCAAATGAAGGATATAGATTTACAGGATGGGAAGGCAGTGATTCAACAAGTGAAAGTTTAACAGTTACACTAAATTCAGATCAAACATACCAAGCCCTTTTTGAATTGGTACCTGTATCTGTATCCGTATATACTATCTCTGTTACTGCTCAAGGTTCATCAAACTATATTCTATCTGGTGATGATGCTAATGGTAGTGTCAGCGGAAATGATCCTTCAGTTTCATTGAAAGTGGGTGATACTCTAAACTTCAATGTTAATGCTCAGGGTCATCCATTTTATTTAATTAAGACTTCTAATGGAGGATTTGGTTCTAGCAATTTAATTGATGGTGTTTCTAATAATGGAACAGTAAGTGCAACTGTGTCATGGACTCCAACCGAAGCTGGAACATATTACTATATATGTGAATATCATCCTTCTATGTTAGGTACAATCACTGTAACTGAATAATTACTATCTAAATTTTATAATTTTAGAATTAGAAGGAAGATATAAAGGATGTTTTGGAGTTCCATTAAGATTTTTACCAAAACACATTGGCTTAGATATGAATTTTTTGAATTCATTTGGCTCCACAATAGAATTTCCCCAAGCATAAACTACCTCATCAACTTTTGATACTAAATTGGTTAATACATTTAAGTTTTTATTTGTTAAACCAATACTAGTGTCTAATGTTTTTGGATTTGGTGTGATATAGGTAAAAAGGTTGCCCACAAAAAAACCTCCATAATCAAAATTTTTTGTGAAATTTAATAGTCTTCTTATCGTAGGATCGTCAATACTTTCATTGCCAATTGATGGATTTAGCATTATATATAATATCTGAGGCTTATTTAAATCCCAATGTCTTGATAATTTATATCTATGTTTTTTATCATTACTAAATCTAGCATTTCGTATTATATTATTCTTGATAATTGAGGCCATGTCCAAATTTAAATATACCTAAAAAATGAGATTATTTTCTACAATCTCTTAAAACATCCTTCTCAACTACTCTAAGATATTTTTGTCTTTTTTTATCTGAAACAAAAGGTACAGACCAAAACTGTTTTGTGTTTTTCCAATTACCTCCCCATCCAAAAACAAATGTAAAAACTCCTAATACTAATCTTAGTTTTACAGAGTTTAGATACATTGTTTTAACAGGTAGAGCTGGGGCTCCATGAGTTAAATAACATCTTATTTTTTTCTTTTTTAAAAAAGATCTGGGATATGCATATGTTTTTGTAATATTCACAAACTCATATGCGAAACCTGGAGTAAAAACTTCGTCAAAGAAAGTCTCCATTTTAGGAGTCAGCCTGAACCACCAAACAGGAGAGATGAAATAAATTCTATCTGACCAGGTTACATGATCTTTATACTTAATGACTAAGTCTTTTTTGTCTCTATGAAGTTTATCTTCATAAAGATCAACTATCTTAACGTTTTGACTTTGATGTTTACTGAAAGTGTCAATAATAGTTTTGAAGATACCATTGTGGCAAAAAGAATTTTTATCTGGATGCCCAATAATTACTAAATTATTCAATGCTATAATTTAAAATTAGTTAGCAAAATTAATAAATTTGTTAAGACTTAAGTTATGAAAGATTTAATAATTATTGGAGCGGGACCAATTGGACTAGCTTGTGGTATAGAGGCAAAAAAAAACAACCTGGATTATGAGATAATTGATAAAGGAATGCTCGTTAACTCAATTTTTAATTACCCTGTTAACACAACTTTCTTTTCAACAGCGGATAAGCTTGAAATTGGGGAAATCCCTTTCATTTCTCATAATGTAAAACCTACTAGGACAGAAGCTTTAGAATATTATAGAAGAGTTTGTGACTCATGGAAACTAAATCTAAGTTTATATAATGAGGTATCTGAAATTATAAATAAAAATTCTCATTTTGAATTAAAAACTCAAAATGGAATTATGAATTCAAAAAAAGTAATAATATGTACTGGTTTTTATGATATCCCATATTTACTTAATATTCCAGGAGAAGAATTAAACAAAGTATTACATTATTATAATGAGTCTCACCCATACTACAAAATGGATGTTGCAATTGTAGGAGCAGGGAATTCAGCTGTGGATGTTGCACTAGATACATATAGAAAAGGTGCGAAAAGTGTTACGATGATTATTCGAGAAACACAAATTGGCGAAAATATAAAGTATTGGGTAAGACCTGATATTATTAATAGGATTGAAAGCAATGAGATTAATGTTTTCTATGAATCTGAAATTTTAAAAATAAAGGAGAAGACAATTATTATTAAAACTAAAAAGGAAACAAAAGAAATTAAAAATGACTTTGTATTGGCTATGACTGGTTATCAACCTAATTATGATATTTTAGAAAATCTTGGAGTAGAGATACTAAGTGATGAGTTTAAAACTCCTGTTTATAACGAGGATACAATGGAGACGAATGTTAAAGGTGTTTTTGTAGCTGGGGTTATTTGTGGTGGACTTAAAACTAATAAATGGTTTATTGAAAACTCAAGAGAACACTCACAAAAAATATTATCTCAAATAATTAAAGTCTAGAATTTTTATATATTTTTCCTTTTTTCATAACAACGTCTACATTTTGAAGTAATGAAATATATTTAAGGACATTACCCTTTACAGCAATAATATCTGCTTGTTTTCCAATCGATATTGTTCCAACAGTTTCTGATACACCCATAAAAAAAGAAGGCCAATAAGTTGCAGATTTTATAGCATCAAGAGGGTCTACATCCATCACATTGACCCATACATCTAGTTCATTCCATGTGCTCTGAGAATGAAACTTCATAGGTATTCCACTATCAGTTCCAATCATCATAACAACTCCTGAATTTCTTAGCTGATTAAATTTTGTTTTTAAAGTAGGTTTTCTAATTGGTGTAAGCTGAAAGTATGGTAATTCCCCTGGTTTTTTAATGGAGTTTTTTATATCAGTAATTATTGTGTCTGGAAGGCCTAAGTGCCATGAGTCATTGTCAAGATGCTCATTACTTTTTATTACATCAGTATAATTATAGAGGCCTTCAATTGTTGGAGTCCAAAATAACGGACCTAGGTTCATTTGACCAGTTCTCTCATTAATCATTTCCATTACATCATCTGGATATTTAGGGGCTGATGATAACCCTGTATGCTCAAAATTATCGATTCCTACTTTAAGTCCCAATCTAATTTCTTCCGGGCGATGAGAGTGAGCTACAACTTTTAAATTATTTTTATGAGCTTCATCCACAATTGCATTTAACTCTTCGTAAGTCATTTGATCTTGATCAATAAGTTTTATTACATCAACTCCAGCATTTGCAAGAGTTTTTACTTTATTTCTTGCATCTTTTCCGCCATTTACACCCCATCTGAATTCTTCTGTTCCTGGATATGGCTGTTTCTGAATAAAAGGGCCACTCATATACATTGTGGGTCCTGGAATTATACCAGAATTAATTCTATCTCTAACATCTAGACTCTCTTCCAAGGGTCCTCCTAAATCTCTGGCACTAGTTACTCCTGCCATAAGAAGTTGATTAGCTGACGAAGGCATAATTACATCCTTAAATAATTTTAAATATGTAGCATCCCAGTAATCATAATCTGAATGTCCATTGATCATTAAGTGAACATGCATATCCCAAAGACCAGGCATAACAGACATACCCTCAGTGCTTATTATTTCATAATCCTCTGATATTTTTATATTACCTACAGTTCCAATTTCTATTATGGTTTCACCATCAATAAGGATAACACTATCATGAATTGGGATATTACCATATCCATCAATTAATGTTCCTCCAACCAAAGCCTTCTTTTGTGCAATTGAAAAAAAAGACGAGACTAATGTTATGATTAATAAGTATTTTTTCATTTTTTTTAAAGTTAAGAATTAAATGATTTTGATAATAAACTGTGAAAATGATGAACTCCTTTCTCTTTTGTAGGAGAGAATCTTCCAGCTTTATAAAATTTTGATCTTATTCCTTTTTGAACACCTTCGACAACAAATTCATCCTCTCTTTCAACTTTATCAAGAGAAGCTCCAGCACCTGTTTCTAGTTTAGACTCATCAAAAACATACGTTAAAAACTGAACTTTTGTTTTTTGAATACTAATTGGTTTAACAACATTTATAGATAATCCCCAAGGGTAAAAGTTTAGCATTATATTTGGAAATAACCAGTAGTAATATGCTGCAACATTTTTTCCAAAATCTACATGTGATTCTGGAATATCAAAGGTCTCTTCACCGTCTTTTGCATAACCTACTTGTAAATTATAATTTTCATAAATTTCCGTATCATAATCTCCATAATCTAAAATATTATTTAGATCATTATGTACAAAAGGAATGTGGAACCCCTCAAGATAATTATCACAATATAGTGCCCAGTGAGAATTAACTAGATAATCTTTACTCAAATCCCCTCTATAAGTTAACTTATCAAGAGGGATAAAGCTTACTCTTTCAGTAATTTCATTAAAAACTGTTTTTATTTCATAGCTAGGTTCAAGACCAACAAATAGAAACGGACCCATATTTCTTACTTGAAATTCTTTTAAATTATCACATTCTCTTGGGAAATTTTTTGCATCATCAAATTCTGGCATTGATTTAAATTTTCCATCCAAGTGAAATTTTCTTCCATGATACATGCATCTTAAATCATTAACCTTACATCTATCATTGACAATTATGTTGGCTCGATGAGTACAAACATTAGTTAAACATTTATGTTCATCGTTTTCATCTTTTATTAGTATTAAAGGTTCATCAATATAGTCTTTGATAAAATCAAAAGGGTAAACATTTGTATTAACGGGTAATATCGATTCATGTTCAATTAACTGCCATGATCTGTAAAAAACTTTATCTCGTAAATCATTAAAATACTTATTAGATTTATAGAACTCTGCAGGAAGAGTTTCAGCAATTTTTATATCCTTTTCAACTTTAAATTGTTTCATGTCATTTAGTTAAAAGTATACTAAAGTCTAATTTGAAGTTATAATTTATTAAATATACATACTAGATTTATTTGAAATTTAAATAAATTTTACGGAAAGAAGAAAATTTTTACAAAATACTTGTCCTACTGTAACATTTGCTTTTTTTGGCTTGTCTTTTGTTCAGGCATGTTCTAAATCAGATGATGATGAGTCTTCATATGCAGCTGGCTCAGGCAATAATTCAAGCGATCCTTATGGTAATGACTCTCAATCGGATAACGGAATAACAGAAAGCGGTAACACTTTAACTCTAGATCTTACAAACTCAACTTTTAGTGGAGTAAACAGTCCTGGTGACTTTACTAATTTAACGTCAGTAGGAGTATTACTCTTAAAAATTTCAAATACAGAATATAGAGCATTTGATAATTGTTGTCCTCATAGTGGATCTAAAAATGCATGGTCTTATACAAACGATAAGTTTAGATGTGGTACACACGGAAATAGCTATGGTATTGATGGAAATAATATTGTAAATTGTGGTTCAGCGTCAACTTCGGGTGATTTGAAAAAATATTCAACATCTCTGAATAATGATACTTTAACTATAACTACAAGCTAAAATGTTTTTTGAAAAGGGAAGGGTAATATTGACAATTGGTCTAGCAATTTTTTTTAGTTGCTCTGCTTTAGGTCAAGACTTTTTTGAAGAGTTTGAAAATTTAATAGATGATGAAAAAACTTCTTTACTTCCTGAAAAAATGATTTTTACTCAAAAAATATTTTGGGGAGAAAAAGGTTTATTCCGAAAAACTGGTATATCTAAACTTAGTCTTGAGAATAGAGAGAAAGAGCTAGTCCTGAGGGAAAAAATGCTAAAAGCTCATCAAATACTAGGTTATGTTACATTCGTAGGAATGATTGCTCAAGGTATTTTAGGGGGGAAGCTATATCAAGGTAAAAAAAATGGAGATTACAGTCTTTACAAACCTCATAAAACTGTTGGAAAAATTGTTACAGCGACATATTTTACTGGTGCTGGACTCTCATTATTTTCTCCACCACCTCTAGTTTCAAGAAAAAGTGAAGGAATAAATAATATTAAAATTCATAAAGTTCTTGCTAATATCCATGTTCCCGCTATGATTTTAACAAATGTCCTATCTAAAGATATAAACTCAGATGCTCATCGAGCAGCAGCTTATACAGCTTTTGCAAGTTATTCTTTTGCAATGCTTTCTATAATAATAGACTTCTAATGAGATTATTAACTCTAATATTAATATTAACTCTCAATAATTTAACTTCCCAGGAGCTTAAAAATATTGATACTACTAAATCTAGTATAAGTTATTCTGGAAATCATTTTTTACATAAATGGTCAGCAGAGAACAATAATTTATCTGGTCTAATTAAAACAGATAATGAAAAAATTGTAAATATTGGCATAGTTGCTAAAGTGGCAGATTTCAAAAGTGGAAACTCTAGTCTTGATAGTAATTCTTATAGAGTTCTTGAGGCTCTAAAATTTCCTAATATTATTTTTAAATCAATAAGTATTAAAAGTCAAAATGGTCTATCAAACATCGAAGGCCTAATTGAATTTCACGGAATAGAGAAAAATATCGATGTGAATGTTGAGTTAACTAAAATCGATAATACAACTCAAATAAATGGGGAATTCACCCTTAATTTATCAGACTTTTCAATTGATCGCCCTTCTTTACTTTTACGAAAAATTGACAACGAAATCAAAATAGAATTTATTCTATTTTTTGGTTAGGTTAGTATTGATGAAATCCTTGAGAAACAAATTCTAGAACAGTTGGAAGAGATTCTCTCCAATATGTCCAAGTATGAGCACCATCTCTTACTCTATACTCATGATTTATACCCCTGTTTTTAAAAGCAATATGAAGCAAGCTGTTATCTTCATAAAGATAGTCATCGTCGCCACAATCAATAAACCACCTTACAGAATTTAATTTGTTAAGGGGTATATCATCAATTAACTCTAGAGGATGATTTGACTCTAGAAGGGATTTCATCTCTTCTCTAGTAAATGTAAATCCATATGCTTTTATTCTCTTTAAAGATTCTTCAACATCTACTGAACCTGTTGCGGAACTTAATGGAGCTGCTGCAGAAAAAAGATCAGGTCTGTGAAGTGCATATGTAAGAGTTCCTCCTCCGCCCATAGACAGTCCTGATATAGCTCTAAATCTTTTATCAGATTTTATTCTATACTTTGATTCAACATATGGCATTAATTCTTCAAAAAAGAAATCTTCATACATCCAATCTTGAGATGGAATGTTAAAGTATCCTACTTTTCCTGTATTTGCATCTGGCATAATTATAATCATTGGCGTTGCATTACCATTTATAATTGAGTTATCTGCTATTTTTTTAACTTCTCCAAATTGAATCCATCCAGTTTGATTATCGCCAAGTCCGTGAAGTAAATAAAGCACAGGATAACTTCTAGATGAAGTTTCATAATCTGGCGGGAGATATACTGCATAATTTCTTTCCATATTAAGAATTTCACTTTTCATAGTAAGATTATCAAATACCTTACTTTGAGCAAAAGTAAAGTTTGAAGAAATTATAATTAATAATAATGTAAGTCTATAGGTTTTTCTCATACAACCAATTTATAAAATATATATTATATTTAAGTCTTAACGATAAAATCAATTAAAATGAAAAAAATATTTTTAACACTATTACTAAGTTTTGTAATTATAGGCTGTGAAACTTCAACTGAAGAGAATTCAGAATTTCCATCAGTAGTTGATTCTACTAAATATGAGGAAATAGCTAATGCATGGACAGATGCATTAAACTCACAAGATACTGATCTTGCAATGTCATACTTTTCAGATGACGCCGTTTGGTCATTTCCTAACGGAGTTCAAGTTGAGGGCAAAGAAGCTATCTCAAATCTAATGCAGACAACTTCATCTATATGGACATCTATTACAAATAGCGATGATACAAACTATCTAGCATTAGAAGGAACTAATGAAGCTGGAGAAGACTTTAAGGTTCTTATGAGCTGGGGAGATTCAACATATGCAAATGATAAAAATTCTATAACAATTCCATATCACAATGTTATTTTCTTTAATGATGATAATAAAATGTCTTTTCAAGGCGGATTCTATGATAGAACAAAATTTCTTGAAGCATATGATGTTGATCCAATAAAATAATTGAAATTATTTTAATTAAATAAAAACCTCTGAATTTCAGGGGTTTTTTTATTTTTGATTAACTAAATAAAAATTAAATTATGAAAAAATTAGCTTTATTATTAATTATACTTATTGCCTCATGTGAAGCTCCAACTAATGGGGTTAGTGAAGCAGATTCAAATACATTTGAAAAAAATGTAGAAACTTTAAAGAATGATTTCGTTAAAGGTTACGAAGAAGGAGACTATGACAAGGTAGTTTCTGTATTTGCTGATTCTATTAGATGGTACGGGCCAGGAGTTAATGCAGAAATGCTAGAAGGCATTGATATTTTAAAAGAAAATGTTTCTTTCTGGATGGGTAACTTTGAAAATATTTCTTTTACTGAAGGTGGTGGTCTTCCAGGTACAGATATTGGTTTCTGGGGTGGAAATACATATCCCGTTTCTGATGCAATGTCTGGACCAAATAACGTAAGAATGTATGGAACATGGGATCTAACTAATTCTAATACTGGAAAAGAAGCAACATTCAAGCATTATGTGGTTTTAAATTTTAATGAAGATGGAAAAGTACATACAGTGACTGAATATGCTGATGTAGGTGGTTTAATGACAACTTTTGATGAATAATTGTTAATAATTATTTATAATCAAGGGAATTATATAAATTAAATCTTTTTAGATTTACTTGTTAGCTTCGGCTAACTTAAATTGGTTTATGGTTAATTAAAAACCCTCAAGATCTTTCTTGAGGGTTTTTTTATTGGAATAAGTTTTAATATTTATTGAGAGTTACCCCTAATAGAATACTGTCTTAAGGTTATAATCTTTCCATCTTTAACATAATAGCTTTCGTGTTGAATATCAGTATATTCTTCTTTATCATCGGAAGCGGGGTAGATAACTTGAAAACCAGCTTGAACATGCTCACCACCTATTGATGGATCTAAATCAACAGAGAATGCATAATTATAGGACCAAGTAGAATTATCTCCTGAGCTAATTGATTCGATAAAAGAGTCCAATGTATTCGTGTAATCTCCATTTGGTCTCCAAACTTCAACAGAATCTGCAAAATATTGTCTCATTGATTCATAATCTTGATTAGCCCATAGTCCATCAACTATGTTAACTACATCTATAGCTTCTTGAGTTCCAAGGTGCCATTTAGCATTAGAGTTTTCGCCGGCAACAAAACCTATTGCTCTATCTGATATATTTGATTCACACCCATTTAAAAAAACACATAATGTGAAAAGTATTATTAAAATTGAATTTTTCATTGTAATTGTTTAGATAACAAATATATAACTAATATAAATATTTTTATTGTATCTTTTTTATAGTGTATTTATTTATCAATTATAATTAAACATTATACTCTATAAAATTAACTTTATGTAACATATTGGATTTAATTTAAACAATAATTTAAATATTAATAATATTAATTATTTATATTATTATGTATTAATAATACAATATTTGATACATCTACTATTTGTGTTTTTATATATATATTTGAGATATGAAAAAAATAATAATTTCAATTCTAATAATAACTAGTTCATGTGTAGGGGCTGGATCATATAACTACAATAATGGACCAAGTACTCAAATCGATTACTATGTTTCAGAAAATACTAAAAAACTTGACTTTCCTTTTTCTGATGCTACAATAGTAAACAACATAATATACGTAGCAGGACAGGTTGGAAATATCCCTGGGAGCAACGAATTAGTTAAAGGGGGGATCAAAGAAGAAACGAGACAGACAATGAAAAACATAGAAGGCATTTTAACTTCATTGGGAAGTTCTATGGAAAAGGTATTTAAGTGCACTTGCATGTTATCTGATATATCTGAATGGGGTGAAATGAGTGAAGAATACAGGAAGGTGTTTAAAGATAACAAGAAACCATCCCGAAGTGCTTTTGCAGGAACTGGATTAGCATTAGGAGCTAAGGTTGAAATTGAGTGTTGGGCAATTAAATAGAGAAACTAATTATTGATCTTTGTTTTTGATACCGTAATA
>Ga0114994_10001341_pt1 | contig 17589 bp, 13 predicted proteins | sample ArcticOcean_MG_C_9_FD_87043 | JGI IMG/M metagenome (GOLD analysis project Ga0114994, IMG submission 87043) | Marine microbial communities from western Arctic Ocean - ArcticOcean_MG_CB2_152 | ecosystem: Environmental > Aquatic > Marine > Oceanic | place: Arctic Ocean: Canada Basin | collected...
CCGGTAAACCGCGATGCCCGTCCGTAGCAAATAGTGGCCGGGTAGGCTTGCCACGCCTTGCAAGCGCACCCGCCTTTTGTGCGGCTCCAGGTCGGCCTGCAGCGCCTCGTGCAGCTCGCGCAGGGCGTCGCGCGCCGGCGGCGTCGGCGGCGCGACCGGTTTTAATGTTAAATGGAGGGGCTTCTGCGTCTTGGGTGGCGGCGTCCTCTTCGTGGGCGGCGGCTGGATGTCCGCCCAGCCGCGGTTGAGCCGGGCTACTCGTCTGAGAGTGGAGTAGATGCTGGGCAGCCGCCGCGGCGGCGTCGTCGGCCGCACGTCTCGCGGCTGCTCCTTCATGGTGATCGGTTCAATGCCTTTTTCACCATCGATGTCGGCGCATCATGGTCGGCAGAGCCGTGGGCAGCATGCCATTGTTCACGGCGCTGTCGAGCTTGGCGCAGCGCGCTCCCTTCTCTCCTGCGCTGCCGGAGGTGCTCGCGCGCTTGTGTATACTTCGCGCGAGGAGTGCGTTGCGTGTATTCGAGTTGGATTTCGCACGGGTTTTTGCTGCTCATTTTGCAATTTTTGCACTGTCAGTGCGTCCCGACTGCACATATTTGTGGCGTGGACCGGTCACAACACACTTGTAGATATCACAGCTTCGGCAGCGCGGCGCTGTGTAAACTCGTGTGCTCTCGTGACCTATAACCCTGCCTGCACAGCTAGCTGCCAGTCACTTACACAGTCTACAGTCTACAGGTCGCATCATGGTGTTATGGCTGGCGCCGACGCTGCGGCGCACGCTCGTCACGAATTGGCGCAACGGCAACTTCCTCATCGGCGCCGGCGCCGTGGGCATCGCGACCAGCGCCGCGATGGCCTACGACGAGTACCGGCGGGACCAGAAGGCGGCGACCCTCGGCGAGGTGCGCATGGCGCTGACGCAGCTGGGCCAGGAGGAGAAGCGCCACTCGCAGGACGCGCTGCAGAAGCCCAAATTCTCCGATCGCAAGCCTGCGTTCAGCGCCACGATCGTGCGCCGCGTTGACACGGTCGCCGCCTTCGACGGGCCTCTCGCGCTGACGGACGTGGTCGTGGGCCAGGCGGTCCAGGTGCTCGTGGCCGACTGCGGGCCGGACAAGGGCTACCACGACGTGCGGAGCGAGTTCGGCGAGGGCCTCTACCCCAAGGCGTACATCCAGCCCGACATCCCGAGGGACCAGGGGCTCGTGAAGGGCTCGCCGGCGGCGGCGGGCTCGGGGCACAGCTGGCTCTCGGGCTGGCGGAGGCCGAAGGGTAAAACTTGAACATGATTACTAGAGCTGCGCCACGGCCGCAGCCGCGTTAAGCCGGAACTCTGATTCCTTCGCACACAAAAACACTCCACCATGACCAGGCGTTAGGGCGCACGAGTCTCCTCCATGAAAAAAAACTCCATTCAAAATCCATGGCAGCATCGTGGCGTAATACAACCCGGGCGCGGGCGACTGCAATGGAGAACGCACTGGTGGCTGTGGGCTCCAAGCGTCGACATCGGGCTCGTACATCCAACAATTGCGGCTCGCTCGGGTGTGCGTGCCCTCGGCGACCCATCCGCCCGCCACGAATAATCGACCGTTGACCACGTTGGCACTCGCGCCCCAGGTCGCCAAGGGCAGCGTCGCGCCGAGGTCCCAAGTGTCTGTGTGCGCATCATATATTTGGAGCACTCCGCATGCTTGAAATTTGTCCTCTCTCTGACCACCGACAACGTACAGGCGACCGCCGTCGGCTGCGGCCGCAGAAGCACAAACGCCTACAGGCAGAGGCGCGCGGCGTGACCAACGCCGCGTCTTTGGGTCGAATGCTTCCACGATATTGTGCGGCGCGGCAAGGCTTCCGTGCCGACATAAGAACTCAACAGCTTGGTCCGCTCCTCCTAAACCTCCAGCAACCACGAGGAGCGGGCCAGGCACATATACGACGCCACCAGCGCAACCGCCGCGCGGCGCCGCCGTCGCTGGGAACTTTCGCCATGTTGCCGATGGCGCGTCCAGGCGCAAGTCGCGGGAAATAGCTGAGCTCGTACTGCGACCATCTTCGAGAAATCCACCCACGACGACCAGCTCAGCACCGATGAAACAAGATATCGCACTGTGGCGCCTCGCCGGCAGATCGGCAAAGGCGCACCTAGAGCCGTCCGTGTAGTAAAATGCCTCCGTGCATGGTGGGCCACGCATGGTGGAGGCGGCGACCTGCCGAATAAGAGATCCGCGACCGCCGACATGCGTGAGGACCGTCTCAGCGACGTCGAGGCGCTGTCGCACCCGCGCAAAGTCAGGTGCGGCGACAATACGGTTGAAGTCACGGCACGTGCGCACGAGAGCTCTGTGGTCCCGCAGGGGGCACCGCGCCAGCACCACCTCAAGGAGGTCCTCGGGCAACGCCAGGAGCAACGCTGGCGGTCGTCGCGCCGGCCACAAGGCGATTCGAGCCCACGTGCCGCCGAGGCGCGATATGGCAGCGCCCACGACGCGGATCGTGAAGTCGAAGGCCAAACGCGGCACCGCGGCCACGCGCCACGCCGCAGCGCGGAGACGCTGAAGTAGACCACTAGCCGCGCGTGGCGGTGCGATGGGCTTGCCGAGTAGGTCGGCGAGTCGTCGCAGCATCTCGGCGTCGCTCGCAGGGGTTTCGTCGGCGGGCCGGCGCGGGACTGGTTCGCTGACCTCGCCGGTCCGCGGCGACGTGGCGTTTTTTACGCGCCGCCGCCGCACGCGGATATTCTCAGTCCACGATCCTGATTGTACCTTCGCGACCGTGATCCGGAGCGATATCGCGCCCTTGCCGTCGCGAAAGGCACACGTGTTGCCCTCGACGTCGCCGGGCAGGTCGATCGAGAAGACGCGCGGCTTGGCGCCGCCGACGCGCACCTCGACCGTCCGCGGCGCGCAGGCGACGTGCACCTCCGCCCGCGTCACGCCGACGAGGCGCAGACGAATCATTGCCGATGCCTCCGCCTCCTGGACAGTGGCTTCGTCGCGCGCGCGCACAATCAACCCAATGCCCCGCTTTGCGTCCATAGACATGCCGTTGAGCACCCCGGCTGCTTCTTCTGTTGAGATGTGCACCGACAGGCTGCCCTCACACCATGAAATGGGGCACTCTCCGAGCGCAGGAGAAGACCACGCGCGCCGTCGCACGCGAGGACTGTGCACCGGTCCGCGACAAAAGAAGTGCCGTACGTGCCGTCTAACTTGTTGCTGCGCGGCTGTGCGCTGCAAAAATACCCGCACCAGCTCTCGCGACGAGATTTTGCTGAGAGCGGCCGTGCTGCGTACGCTCTGAGCCCGCAAGGGCTGCCCCAAGCTCACTAGACACACCAGGACTGCTCCACGAGAGCCACCACTATGCTCTGAGCACTGCCGCACCATGCCGAGCGATGACGAGATGGAGGAGCGCTTCGCACAAGAAACTAACACCGCCGCAGCCTGGATCGATGTTGTGGTCGACGTCGTTGGTGAACTAGAAGACTTGTTAGATGACGGCGACGGCTACGACGCTGACGACGACGCCGACGAATCGAAGGGCGGACAGTCGTTCCGCGACGCCATCAACGCGTTGGAGCGAAAAGCGCTCGAGGCCGAGGACTTTGACAGCGACGAGCACTCTCTTACACAGTCGGCGTTGCATGATGAGTTCAGGGCGCTCGTCGAGGACCGATTGGATTCCGTCCTCAGGGTAAAGAATATGCGGGGCAGTGATTTCGTCGAGCGCCTCAAGGACGTCGACGACGCCCCGGGCTGGTCCTGGGCGCGGAGCTCCACGGCCAGCGTCGTCGCGTTGCTGCGGCAATGTGATGATTTTACGGCTTGGGCTGCAGCGATGCGGCGCAAAGCTGAGAGACGAGGGCACAAGTAATACTAAATTAGTCTTCGGCGCACACACAAACACATCAGTCGAGCCGCACGACCTGGCTCCCGCTTGTCCCCGGAGCAGGCCACCGCCGCGCGTACCCCAGGTCCCGGAGCAGGCCGTCGAGGGGGCCCCGCTTGTCCGCGCCGCAGAGACGCGTCACCAGCCCGGGCGGGCCGCTCACGAGGATCGCCGTCTTCGTCGCGGCCGGCGCAGGGAGGAACATTTTGAGCATCGTCGCATCTACAAGACCGTCCACGTCGTCGCACGCGTAACACAACTCCAGGCGATCACATTTCAGGGCGTCGAGGTCGCGCCTCAGTGTCTGGTCGCGGGCCGTCCGCGACAGGTACAACACTTTGAACCGCGTCGTATCCGTGGCATCCGCCAGCGCGGCGCGCAGCAGCTGGACCGCCGGCGCCGCGCCCGTGCCGCCGCAGACGAAGGCGACGCATGCAAAAGTGTTCGGGGCGTACGCCAGCGTCGGTTCCGGACCCTTAAAAACCATCGCCCCGCCCACCTCGAGCTGCGCTAACTTGTCCGAGAAGTAGCCGCCGGGGTAGCGCCGCACAACGATCTCGAAGCCCGTGGCGCTCTCGGCGACGGGCGTGTAGGGCCGCAGGATGTTGCCCTCGTCTACCGCGAGCACATGCGCCATGGGTGTCGAATGGAGCGGCCGCGGCGTCGCGAAGCGATAGCGTGACGTGTCGCGCGTGAGCTCCGTGACGCTCTCCAGGCGGCAGGTCATCAGTGCGTCCTGTTTTTGGCGCTTCCTGGAGGAGACCAGCCATGCGGCGCCGGCTGAGGCGGCTGCAGCGCCGGCGTAGATGATCCCTCGCGAGCGCGGGAGTGGTCGCATCGATGTGTTTCTGTGCTGATTTCAGCAATGCGTTTATGTACTGACACTTCAGCGATGCGTCAACACCAGCACAGCGCTTTGCGTACTGCCACGCCCGAGGACACTGAAAATAAAACCCGTTTTGCACGACCCGGGTTTTGTGGCCGAGACCGCGCGACGTACTACCCGTCGTCGCGACCGAGCCAACACGACGTACAAAACCCCGGACTTACACGGCACGTCTCAACGCCCCGCCCGCCGCCTCCGCTCCTCGGTTCTCGCGGCGACGTCCGACGTGTGCGACGGCGTGCGGTCCCGCCGTTCCGCGGGCCTCGCCGCGAGCGCGGGCGGCGCCGGCGAGATCGGCGCGGCGCGACTCCGTGCCGTCCGCGCCGCAACATCCGGGGCGGGCGACGTTGAGCCCCGCCGCTGCCTCCGCTCCGCCGTGCGCGCCGCGAGCGCCCGTCGCGAGTCCACCTCCGCCTTTCTTTTCGACGCGCGGTCGACAGTCCGCTCGTGCGCCGCCAGCGCGACGGACGCGCGCGCCGCGTCCTTCCGAGCCTTCTTCGCCATGAGCGACCGCACGTGGCGCTCGTACGCCTCCCGCTCCTCGTGGAGCTTTTCGTAGTCCTTGCGCCGCGGCGTCGCCGCGAGTGAACGCCGCGTGGCCGCCGAGGAGGCCGTGGCCCGCGCGTAGGGGTCCTCGGGGAGCGGGTCCGGCGGCACGGGCGTCGCCGCGATGACGGCGTGGGGGTCTTCAAGGAACCGGGACGGCGGCTCCTTGACGACGACGACGGCCGGCGACGGCGTGCGCCGCGGCCGGAACGCAACCGGCGCGGTATGCCGCCGGTCGTAGGCGTCGAAGCTCTCGCCGTAGAGCCAGCGGTCGTCGCAGGCCGGCGGGGGCTTCTCGCGGACCGGAGGCGCCTCGAGTTCGACCGGGGCCGTCTTCGTCTCCTCCGCGTCGCGCTTCCGCGCCGGGAGGGTCGTGTGCTCGGGCGGCGGCTGGTAGTCGCGCGGCGCCCAACCCCTTGCCCATGTTCTTGACGCCTCCGCGGAACGGGTTGCGGCACTCGCCGCACGCCTGGAAGAAGTACCACGCCAGCGCCGCGAGGCAGCACAGGCCAACGAGAACAGCGACCAGCACGAGGAAGACGTACGCGCCGAGAGGAAAATCCTCGCTGGACTTCTTCTTCTTGCTAGACGACGCGTCGTCCTCCTCCGATTGGGCCTCCCAGGAACTTGTTTCGACGCCGTCCGCCTTGATGAACGGCGAGAGCTCGACATCGTATTGGGAGGACCAGTACTTGAGGCTCTGGACAAACTCGCCGCTCCGTGACGCCCGATCCAGATCCGCGACCATGGCATCTAAACACACGTCGTTGTCGAAGAAGTCGTACTTCGAGCACGCGTCGACGGCCACCGTCACGCGGAGTAACACGTCGTCGGTGTAGTCGCCCCGTTGGAGGCGCCGTCTTTGTTCGACGTCGAACCTTATGACGTTCGAGGGCCTCTTGCAAAGCGCCACGGCCTCGGTGACGGCCCTTGATACGGCCTTGAGAGCTTGGTCATAAGGCACGAGCGGCTCCTCCGAGACGCATTCCAACCTTATTGAAGCGCGGAGCCACACGGGCCGCGTCGAGCTTTCCGTCGTCGGGTACTGCGTGGGCTCGTACCAAGTCGTGGGCGTCCGCGTCGACGGGTAGGGCGTGAGCGTCGGCCGCGGCGTCGTCGGTTTAGGTGTCGGCCGCGGCTTCGTCGGCCACGGCGTCGGTCCTGGTGTCCGCGCCGTGGGTCGCGTGGGCTTTGTTGTGGTGTCCGCTGCCCGCGTCGGCTTTGCTGTGGGTCGCGGCTGGGGCCTCGGCCCGTCGGCCGTGGGCTTGCGCGTCGGCGCCGGGCCGTCGACTCTTGTGATACTTTTTCAGCGTCTCTATGTACAGCGCGTCGGTCGGCGCGCCGCGTGCGTCAGTAATGGACGCACGCGGCGACCCTCGATAGATGACACGCCCCCGCACCGAGCGTACGCGTCCTCACGAGCTCGCGGGGCGTATCAATACCTTTGAAAACCCGTCACGTGTCGTGAAAATTCGGGCTGAGGCGCGTCGATCCTTCCCATCCGCTCGGGCGACGGCTACACAGCTCCAGTGCCACCATAGCTCCACCCGAGCGTCCTCGCGGGTTTAGACCTTTACGCGACTGAATTTGTAAGCGAGGAGCAATTACAAGGTGAGTGGTGACCCTACGAGAGAGCTACGTTGGGACAGCGTAGAGGAAGTATAGCAGCAGCCGCAGACGGCAGCGCATAAGCGACGGTGCGCCTGGCGACGCGCAAGAGGTCCTCTACGGCGAGCCCTGCTAAACGGGCTAAAAACGGCCTAGCGGGCTCGACTGACCACCTCTATCGCTGTCGGCGTGCCGCCGGCGTGCTATCGCGGCTGGCACCGCTCCTAAGCGTGTGGATTCGTCTGTTGGACCAGCAAGCGGCTCGACCTCCGTCGACGCCGATGCGCTGTTGCCCCACGGCCGACGCCGCCGACGCGACGAGAGCGGTGTTGCCGACGCGACAGAGTGGAAGCGGCCCGACACGAGAGAGAGCCCCCTGCCCCCTCCCCCCAACGAGCCCCGCACCAACTGGTTCCTGCGCAGGCCGCCACCATGGTGAAGCAAAAGAACCACACCGCGCGGAACAAGACCGTGAAGGAGCACGCCAAGGGCATCAAGCGGGTGCCGAACTTCCGGTACAAGGCGCTCAAGCACATGGACGCCAAGTTCTACCGCAACCTGAAGTACTCGAAGAAGTGGCAGAAGGGCGGGCGGCCCAAGGACGGCAGCGACGACGAGGAGTAAATTTCATGTCTTAATTCCGCCCCTCGCTGGACGCCCAGGAGTTGAGGACGCGCGGGAGCGGCTAGCCGTCCAGTAAAAGCCGCGGGGCGACCGTCTGCACCGTGCGGTACCCGATATCGGTCCCGACGTCCACGACCACCGGATCTAAAGCAGTAAGCACCGCGCCCGGCACGAGGCGCTTGCAGTCGACGTCGTAGACGCTCAGCGCCACGCAGGAGCACGCGTCGCCGTCCCCGGCGAAGCACAGGAACGCGTCGGGCGCGCCGGCGGCGCCCCGCCGTAATTCCAGCGCGACGACGAGCGCGAGGCTCGCGCCCGCGTTCGGCGAGCTATTGAAGTGCTCCGCGTCGGACGTCGCTTTTGTCACGGTGAGCGCCGCGAGCGCCGTGTGCGTGTAGCCCGGAGGCTCCCGCGCCAAGATCTTCTCCTCGAGCTTCTGGCGCGCCTTGGGCTTGAGGGCCGCGTTGCGCTCCGATAAGTCCGCCACGCGCCTGCACCACCGTTCTAGATCCTCGGCCTCATCATGAGCGTTCAGGGACCGGTCCAGAGCGTGGGCCGCCCGGAAATCTTTCACGGCGCCCCCGTAATCCTCGACGTGCCTTCTAATAAGGCCGCGGTTGAAGCACAGGTCGGGGTTGCCCCAGCTTCCTTCTAACGACGTGGCCGGCCGTGTCGCCCGGTCGTACAACACTTCGGCCTTCTCGTACACTTTGGCCGCCATCAACAAGTCCACGCTCTTCCGGCCGCCCTGGCCTTGCGAGAAGTACCGCCGGATGTGCGCGTTACCTAAAGTGTACCAGGACTCGCCGTCTTCTGAATCCAACTTGCAGGCCGCGCGCGCGTGGAGGATGCTGGTGTCGTGTTGTTGTTGGTCCTGCTCCGGCGTAGCCTTAGACGGGTCGTGTCGCCTCGACAGGACACTGAGTCCTCTTAAAGCTTCGGGCGTCGGCCGTTTCTCCACGCTGCGTTCGTAGCAGTCCTTGGCGGCGCGGAGGTCGGGCTTCTTCCACAGGCAGTGGCCGAGCGCGGCCCAGGCCTCGACTAAATCGGGCGCCAACTTGACGGCCTTTTCCAGGGACGTGTTCGCCTCCGCCGAGTACGCGTCCCCGGCGTCCAGCGCCCGGCCTCTCAAGTAGGCGGCCCGGGCCTTGGCCGTGCCCTGGGGAATCAGTTCTAAAATCTCCCGGATCTTGGTCTCGACGACCGCCGCCTTGACCTGCGGGTCAGCGGCAAAGAACGCGTCCCGGAGCACCCACAGCTCCTTGAGCAGCGCGTCGACGCGCGCGAGGGACTGGGTCTGGGCGGCCATGGTTTTGCTGGTCGCTGTGCCGCGGTTCTTCGCTGTCAGCGTTGCAGTGCGATGGCGTATGGGTTGTGCTAGACGTTCGAGCAGTTCGATGGATGCACGCGAGCAGCTGACAGATCGGTGAAAAAAATTCGGTGCAGTCTGTATACCCGCACGCAAGATGGCCCCGAGAAGCATTCCCTCTCGGCGGGTGCCGTACCTCCTGCTACCGTTCAGTGAAGGCCATGGGGATGAGGCTTTTAGCCCAGCGCTAACACCCAGCGCTCCCACAACCCGAGACAGCGCTACTGTGCCGCAGAGCTTGCCGCAGAGCAGCCAAGCCCAACGAGGCAGGAAACGAAGACCATATAGAACGAAGCGCGTCTTTCGCGCGGGAACACAAAGCAGGCGTTCGCGGGCTGCCCAGCGGAGCATCCATGAGGGAGCACCCCCACCTCACGCTGTTGCGGGCGCGCGTCCGCGGGCCGCCCGGGCCGCAAGCAAAAGAAGAGGTGGAGCGGCCGAACGCCAAGTCACATCACCGCTTCGGGTCCCGGTTCGAGAGGGTCTGCCGGCCGTCCTCCGGGACGCGCCAAGCGAGAGTCGCGCCCGCCCGGAATGCGAACGAACCGCTCGGCACCGTGAAGCGGCACGGTGGCTCGGGCACTGTGCCACTCTCCACGCGAAGCGTGGTGGCGCTCTTCAGTAGTGCAACAGACAAGGGGTTCAAACTACCAGGCATCCCCGCGCCCTCCCTCCAAACGCCGCGAGCACGCATCGACCACGGCCGGGTCTGCGCGCTCTGCGTGACGGAGGCCGTGGACGAGGCGGGGTACCGCCTCGAGGCCATACGGAAGTGCGACTACTGTCCAGTGGTCGTGCACGAGCGGTGCGCTACAACAGAATGGGCCGACCCGAAGAGAGACGGGCGGCGTTGTTGTCATGCGTGCACGGAGCACTTGGACGATTTGAATCTAAGGCGCGACCAGGCCTTTTCAATTGCGCGGAAAGAGTATCGGCGTTCACTAGCGAACGAGATGATCATCCGATGTGCGAAGTCCTGGCTCTCGCATAGGACGTTCCACACCTGGAGGAAAAGTATCATTAAGGCCCAGTCCGTCTTGAGGATGGCGTTGTATAGCTTTCGGTTCTGGCGCGAACGGATCGCGTCGCTGAGAAATATTCAATTGCTCTTGTACGACATCACCGTCAAGGGCCCGCCCCTCCCGGCGAACACGGGCCTCTTTGGCGTGTGCACCGTATTGGATGATAAACAACATGTGCTTTTTGCATTTGACCTGCCCGAGGTCCAGTTAAAATTGGCCGATGAGGAAAAATTCCGAAGGCCCGAGGTCCGGGAGCAGCGCTTCGGCCCGCCGACGAACGCGGACATGAAGGAGGAAATCCGGGACGCCCGGCGGGAGCTCGCGAAAGCCCACGCGCGCCGACGAGACCCGCACCACTCTAATGTCGCCACCTACGATAAACTAGAGCACGTCCTGCCGGGCGCTTCGTTCGACGTTACGGTGGTGTACACGGTGTTTCTGAAGACGCGGAAGGGCTCGAAGGAGGTTTCGCAGGTATTAGGCCAGGGCGCGTACACGTTGACGCCATCTGACTTGGCGCGGTGTTGTGACGGGCGCCTGAAAGACGCGATTACCATTATACCCTTCAACCACCGGCTGCAATACGCCTTGCGGGACCAGTCCCAAGCAGAAATGAAGGCGCTCGCTAGAAAATGTTATCGGAACTACGCCGGCGGGGAAATTAAGGTAGCTATCCGCGGCCTCAATGGTTTCGCGAACCTGTGCGGCTTCCTTGAAGGCCCGTACGTGGACACGTTAGTGTACGACGGCGGCGACGCCAAGCAGGCGGCCCAGCAGAACATCTGCTTCCAGAGCTGGTGGGCGACGCTCGCGAACGGCGTGCTCGGCTTCTACTTCCACCGGGGCGACGCGCACGCGCGGGTCAGCGTCAACGCCACGAAGTGCAAGGTCACGCACCGCCTGCACAAGGGCTACCACGCCTTCTCCGTGGAGCTGCCCGACAGGCGGGTCTGGCCCCTGGCGCCCTCCAACCCCTTGGACGCGGAGCGCTGGGTCTGGGCGCTCGAGTACTGGCGCCTCCGGTCCGCGCACGGCAAGGCCGCTGCCTTGGCGAAGGTCGTGGCGCCGAAGCGGCGGCGGCGCCAGCGATCAACTGACTCCGTCGCGTCGAGCGACTGTTCGAGCTTTCCCACGCCGGCGGCGACGCCGCGGCCGTTACCGGTGGTCGCCGTGCTGGCGGCGGCGGCGGCGCTCTCCGGCGGGGGAAAGTAAGTGTGTGGTTCTAAGATACCCCGTGAGAATAACCACCGCGGTAACACTTCCCGCAAGATCGCTCGTGGATTTCGTTACGGTGCTTTACTAGTAGGCGGGGCCCGGGGAGGGATCGCAGCCGGCAAGCCCGTGACGGGTTTTCCACAGCCATTTATTGTTTTGTGTTGGCTAGCTACACCTATCAGGTAGACATCATCAGCACACAGATAGCACACCATGGTTGCCACCCGCTCACAGATAGTGGCCACCGCGGCAGTGCGCCCGGCTGCTCAGCTCGATGGGTTGCCTATTGGCCTGCTCGCGCACGTTGCGTTGTATGTTGGACGTATAGATGAGGACGAGAAGGCGTGGCTAGACGACTTGTTCGCGCTGCGCTGCGCCTGCCGCGCGTGTGAACCTGCGGTGCGTCGAGCCGCCAAGGAGCACTCGGCTTTAGCGGAGGTATATTTCCGACTGGCTGCTGGCGCGACTGCGGAAAACATCGCAGCCTGGGGGCGCGTGTTCGGCAGCGGATGCCGACGGCTCAATCTCTATACAGGAACCGACCACTCCGACGTGCCGTCACCCGCGGTGCTAAACGCGCTTCGTAGTTTCGTCGTCAACACCCAAGGGCATCTGCAAGAGCTCACAATCTCTCGGCTGCCCAATTCGATAACCAGCACGGACTACGCCTTGGAATTGTGTCGCGCGTCTCCACAGCTGACGTCACTTTCTTTAAGCTGGCCTCTGAGCAGCTGGAATAGCTGGGGCGTCATCGTGGGTGGGGCTATCGACGGATTCTGTTCCTTATTGAGCCACGTGTGTCCTCTTCTCGCTCTCGTTGATCTCAACGAAGGCTACAGGGCCGTCGGGGGAATCAGTCCCACGGCGAGCTTCCAACGGCATTTTTCAGCCACGAAATGCCTCGAATTTCGGGGGGAACCGGACCGATACGCCGCCATCGAAGCGACTGCGCGGGCATGCGTGAGCGCGGACGAAGTGTGTCTTACCGAGTGCACCATGCTGCCGGCCTTGGTAGACGTGCTGCTTCGGACGCCTTTACGGGGCCGCTTGAGGAAATTAGACTTGTCTTATGATACAGTCATCTCGAATGAATCGATCTTGCAGTGCGCAAGGGGCTTCGAAGCTCTGAGGGTTTTGCAGCTGCCATCGCGTTCACCCGGCACGCCCAAATTATATCGCTCTCTAGCACGGCTACGGCCCACGCTCACCAGCCTCGACCTGGGGGTCGACTCCGATGCCAACGACGAGTGCCTACGAATCATATGCGAGTTGTTGTCACTTGAGTGTCTTACACTCGCAGTAATAGAAGGTTTGAGTCCAGCGGTTATTGATATTATCGTGCAGAGTCGTAGCGCCCAGACGCTCCGCGCCGTCAATCTCTATTACATGGATGATTTATTTACGCCGGCAAACTTATTGCGCCTGGTCCGCGGCTGCCCCCTTCTCTCCGAATTCGAGGGGGATTCGGAGGAGGTACTGTCGCCCATCGAGGATAGCGCGAACGTCGACGCCATAAATGCTCTGCTCAAGACCCGCGGTGGAGAGGAATTCGATCCCTTCGTAGTGTTTGGTCCGTCGCTCTATGGTCGCCTGGGGGCCGATGACGAGTCCGAGGAGGAGCCTGACGCCGAGGACGAGTCCGAGGGCGAGTCCGGGCCTGGGGCCGAGTGGGGCCATAACCAATGGTTCTAGGATGTAATTATGTGAATATTACTGTAGCCTAGCCCGTCGTCTTCCACAGGAGCCCGCCCCCACCGTAAGCAACAGCACGGCGTTCGCATTCGAGTCCTGCTGCGCGGCCTCAAGGAGGGCATAGGGCAGGTACGCCGCCTGGAAGCCCAGGCCGGCCACGTGCTGGAGCCAGGGGCCCGCGTCGCCGCGTTGCGTCCGGGACTGGTCCTCCCGGCCGGAGCGCGCCCACTGCTGGGCGACGTTTTCCTTGGCCAAGGCGCTCAGCGCGGCGAAGGCGCGGACGCGTTTGAGGGATGGCGCGAAGACGAAGACGCCCTTGGGGGCGAGCACGAGGCTCAACCGCCGCTTCCCGCCGAGGCCCGCGCACGGGTGGGCGTCGAGGGCCGCTCTTAGGTCCGACGCCGACGGTCTATTGGTCGAGGGGTGCGTGTGCGCGCAGATGGCGGAGTACGCACAGCGCTTCACGCGGCAGCCGCCGCGCCGCGCCGGGCACAGTTCTCCCTCGTCGAGGCGGACGGTAGTGACGCGCGCGCCGCACGGTTCCTCGTCCATGTCAAATGATGCCCCGAGCTCGCGCGTCGTCGTCGCGGCGCGGCCCGCCCGCCGCGCCGCGAGCTGGTAGAGGGCGCCCAGGGCGCCCGCGTCGAGGGCCACGACGGCGCCGCCCGCCATCGCGGCGCACGCGTCGTGTATGGTGGCGGCGGGCGGCGCCCGGCGCTGGCGGCGCTTCGCCTCGACGCGCCACAGGGACGCGACACTTGAGCCCGTCCAGAAGCGGCGCCAGCTCTCGCCCTTGGCCGCGACGGGCGCTCGGAGGCCCAGCGTCACGTTGGTGAGGGAGTCGTACTCGAGCAGCTTCGCGAAGTGCTTGGACGCGTGCCAGTTGGAAGGTACGCCCTGGATGTATTCGCCGCGGCAGCAGCCCAAGAGGAGCAGCACTCGGTGGCGTCGCATCGATGGCGTGATACTGGGTTAGGTGGGCCACGCGTGGCACGTGGCATCTGTGTGCACCGAAGGGCTGCCGTGGACGGGCCTTTGAGCCGTCTGTTGCGTGGTAGATGCCCTCGATCGTTTACTCGGAGAGCGCGCGGGTTTTGTCTACTGCGAGACAACGCCTCGTGAGCGCCAAGGGCAGCCTCCCACGGTCCAACGACTCCAAACTACGTGCCACTGCTGTGTCCTGGTAGCTCGGACGGATGGCCGACGCATCGGACGAGCCCACCGGGGGCCGCTTCACCGAGGAGCAGCGCGCCTTCTACGCGGACGCCTTCGGCACCATGGACCCCGTGAACGGCAAGGGGAAACCTATGCGAGGGTCGTGCTTCGGCCACTTGCGCAAAAATAAAGCATCCGTGTCGGCGCAGCAGTTCCTGGGCCTGGTCAAGGTGCTTGGCGTCGACACGACCATCGACATGACAAGTAAGCTCGTGGCCGACTGCGACACCACGGGCGGCGGCCTGCTGCATTTCGAGGAATTCCTGGAGCTGGTGGCGGAGAACGACCCGGCGGCGGGCCTCGCCGCGTTCAAGCGGAGCTTCCGGGACGACGTCCAGGGCCGCATCAAGGCCATCGAGGACCGGGAGGCGGCCCAGAGCGCGCACGAGACACGCATCGACCTGGCCGTGTCGGCCGTCAAGGCCGCGAAATTGGCGCCCGCAACCATAAGCCACCTGAATCGGAAATATGATGAGCTATTAGCCCATGGCGACCCCGTCGGCGTGGCGCAAATCGCGCAGGGCCTGCGGGACGAGGGCGACCTCGCGCATGAGGAGGCCACCCGCGGCGCGTACGACCTGGTCGAGGCCGCGTCGATTGACGACGACCGCTCGACGGTGTGCCGCGAGGCCTTCCTGCGGGTCTGCGCGGAACGAACAGCGGGCTGGCACCACTGGTGGCGCGGCGATCGCATCGTCCGAGACGACCAGGGCTTCAACGCCGGCGGCGGGACCGGTCTCCTCAACGACGTGGCGGACCAGCGCCTGCGGTTCCAGAACGAAAAGGTCGCCAACCGGTTCCGGGACGAGGACGCCCTCGAGGAGACCCGGCTGCTCGCGATGGTGCACGAGCTGGAGGCGAGTCGAAACTAACACTATGTACTTTACTTTAAACTACCGCTGCCCGACCGACCGGCCGCCGGTCGGCACAGAGGCGAACTCCAGCTTCGAGGACGTCGCAAACCACGCGTCATTCTTCTTCGCCCCGGACAGAAAACAGTGGTGCTCGAACTGGGTCATGGGGCAGCTTCCGCGCGGGAAATGCCTCCCGCCGCCCAATTGCAACGCGCCCGTCCTATTAGCGGCAACGAGCGCCTCCTGCGGCGCCAGGCGTGCCGCGATTTTTGTTGAGGGAATCCGAAGTCCCGAATCCGTAACTTGCACGCCCGCGTCACGAGTAAATTGCCCGGTCAAGTCATCTTCCATGCGCGCGGGCACGCACCCGATCTTCCGCTGCTCCGTCGGCGGCGCATTATGCGGCAGGAATCTGTGGTCCCGGACGCCCGCGTCGCCGCGATAGCCGGCGGAGGAGTCAAGCAATGACGCGTAGCCGCGCGCCTCCGTCCGCTCGTAAGTGCGTTTTTCGGGGTGGTAGTTGGCGACGCCGAAGATGTTGGACATGGCTGCGAGGATGATTGCTGCCCAGAGCAAAATACAACTTTGCTGCTGATGCCAATGCTGCCCTTTACAAATCACTGCTCTCTGTCTCTTCTCCGCTGCGACAGCGTAACAGTGGACCTGACGATTGCTGTCCTTCACACGCTGCGAGTTTGCTCTCGCAAAACAGCGCTTGAGAGAAATTGAGAGACCGCGAAATCTAGAGCCAGATACTAGAAAAGAGGGCTGGCAAGTCTCCTCGGCATTAGTCTAGGACAGATCAACAGGCCATGCTATTTCTTCCACGGCTCTTTTTGGTTTTCGGTAAGCACGCGGGCAAATTGGCGCGGGGCGTGCGAGCGTTCAACTAATTAAGGTTTACGCACAGGCTTGGGCGGCTTGAAGGTCCCCCGCGGCCGGTTCGGCATGCGCGGTCCCATCCGCACCTGCGACCGGAAGCGCGACGAGTGCATCCACCCCGAGCCCAGCTGCGCGGGCGCGGGCGCGGGCCGCGGCGCGTCCATCGCCGCGGCCATGTCGAACTCGTCGGAGTCGCGGCGCGGCGCCGGCGCCGGCGGGGCCTCGTCGGCGTTCGACTCGTCGCTCGACGAGCCGCCCGCCGTCGGCGGCGCGGCGGCCGGCGAACCGGGCGACGAGAGCGAGAAGCCGCGGGTCTTGCTCACTTGCCACGGCATAGACGCCTCGTCCGGCTCCGCGGCGCGCGGCGCGGGCGGCAGAGGCGTCTCCTCGCCCTGCCACTGCGCGGCGAGCGAGTTGAGCGAGCCCGCCACCGGCGGCAGCTGCCAGAGCGGGTGCGGATCCAATGCATCGTCCTCGTCGTCGATGGGCTCGGGCTGCCGGCGGTGCGGGTGCGGATCCAAGGCGTCGTCGTCGTCGTCGTCGATGGACTCGGCCTCGTCGGGGAACGTGTACTCGCCGAAGATTTCTTCGCGCGGCTGGCCCTTCTTCGCGGCCGGCCGCGCCGCCGGCCGCACGTACTCGTACCGCTCGGGGGGCGGGCCCTGGTACGCCTGCGTGTCCTCCTCGTCCGCTCCCGGCGCGGGCGCCTCGACCGGCGCGGGCGACGGCGGCTGCGTCTCCGAGTCGGCGCTCGCGCGCGGCGCCGGCGAGCACCGCGTCTCCGAGCCGACGGAGCGGCGGCCGTCGTCGCTGAAGCCCATCGAGGAGCGGCGGAGCGTGTCCTCGACGATGTCCGTCGCGGCGTCGCTCGTCGTCGTCGACCGGCCCCGCCGCGGCGGCGGCGGGACGCGGCCGTCGTCGGAGAAGCCCGCGCTGTCCGCCGGCGGCGCGTCGGAGTACCAGCCCGAGTCTCCCGTCTCGATGGGCGGCGGAAACGGCCGCGCCGGCGGCTCGGACTCGACGACCTCGTCCTCCTCCTCCTCCTCCTCGTCGCGCGGGTCGTGCTGGCTCCGCAGTATCCTCTCGTGGGCCGCGGCCGTCTTCGCGTCGCCGTCCCGGAGCAAACCCATGATGCCCTGCGTGTCGAGCGACTCGTCGTAGGTGCCCGGCGGCGCGCGCGCTGAGCGCGGCGTCGGCGAGCCCTGGGACGACGACGGCGCGGCGGACTCCTGCGACGACGGCAGGCGCGTCGAGCCCTGCGAGGACCGCGGCGCCGGCGCGCCGTCGTCGGACTCGTCAGAGGACGAGCCGCCGGCCGTCGGCGGCGCGCCGTATGAGCCCGACCCGGTCCGCCGCGGGAACTGCTCGAGCATGGTCCCCTGGGACGACGGCGCCACGGAGCTGCGCGCGCCGCCGCTCGACGAGTTGCGCGCGCCGCCGCCCGAGGTCTGCGTCGACCGGGCGCCCGAGAAGCGCGGCGAGAGCATCGTCTCCGAGCCGCCGCCGGAGGTCTGCGAGGGCGGCGCCGGCGGCGCCTCGGCCTCGCAGGGCGGCGGCGCCGGGCTGTCGGGGTAGTAGAGCGTGGCCTCAAGGGGCGGCGGCGCCGGCGGGGGCGCGCTGTCGTCCCAGTCCGACGCCGGCGACGCCGGCGCAGGCGCCGGCGGCGGCATGCTCTCCTCGTCGAACGGCGACACGTCCGGCGAGTCCTCGGTAACTGGCTCCGGGGCCGGCGGCGCGGGCGAGTCCTCGACGGCGGGCAGCGGCGGCGCGGGCGCGGGCTCC
>Ga0114994_10001342_pt1 | contig 17562 bp, 16 predicted proteins | sample ArcticOcean_MG_C_9_FD_87043 | JGI IMG/M metagenome (GOLD analysis project Ga0114994, IMG submission 87043) | Marine microbial communities from western Arctic Ocean - ArcticOcean_MG_CB2_152 | ecosystem: Environmental > Aquatic > Marine > Oceanic | place: Arctic Ocean: Canada Basin | collected...
ATGTTAACTGGTCATTTCAAAATGTCAATGATACCTCCAATAGGTCTCCCTATGTCAGATGTTAGAGATATTGCTAAAATACATGTGCTTGCTATGACTGAGGAAAAAGCTAAGGGTAAGCGTTTGATACCAACAACCTCTAGAGCATATTCATTTATGGAAGCTGCTAAAATCCTCAAGGATAATGGATATGATAAAGTTAGCACAAAAAAAGGACCCGTTTTCATGATGAAAATTATGAGTTTATTTGATAAAGAAGTGAAAGGCATGTTGCCTATGGTTGGAAAAAGTGTCGGGGCTGATAACAGTGAAACAAAAAAAATCTTTAACTGGGAGCCTATTCCTTTTGAAAAAACAATCCTAGACACTGCGTCTTCAATTAAAAATTTAATTTAATATTCTAGCTAAAGGGTTTGCTCCTAATTATAGAATAATCAGATGGATTCTGGTCATGCTGACCGAGTCTTCCCACCCAATCCAAAAATGGAGTGGTATACAGCATTAAAACGTGCAGGGATCACAAACTATCGTTTCCATGATCTCAGGCACACTTGCTGTTCTGATTTGGCTATGGCGGGCGAGTGTCTTCTAAAGATTGGGAGGCAGGTTGGGCATAAGAACCCGGCGAGTACTAAACGTCTCACCTTTTCCAATATGGGGATTGACCGCTAACGAGATACCTTTTGCTCGGTTTCACTATCAAGACATGGAGATTATCACTTATATGATTTCCGGTGCGCTTGAGCATAAAGACAGCATGGGTAATCGCGACATTATCCGTCCGGGTGAAATACAGCACATGAGCGCGGGAACAGGAATACAGCACAGTGAATATAACGCCTCAGATTCAGAAGCAGCCCATGTACTGCAGTTATGGATTGAACCGGAAAAAACGGAATTGTGACGGAGTACACGCAGATCTTTGTGCGTGATGTAGTTAAACCTGGAAAGCTTGGTTTATTGGCCGCACCTGAAGGAAAAGAAGGAGCTTTGACAATTCACGCGGATGCATTGCTTTACATGGGGATCCTAGCCGAAGAACAGGAAATTGAACACACAGTGGATTCAGGTAGACATGCGTGGCTACAGATGGTGAGAGGAGAAATTGTACTGAACGGCATTGAACTACACTCTGGCAACGGCGCTGTAGTCAGTGAGGAAAGCAGTATGAAGATTCATGCCTCCAAGTCCAGTGAGTTTCTACTCTTTGATTTGAATTAAACTGAAAATGAAACTAAAATTATGAGCAGGTAGAGCATCCCCATCATGCCTGCTTTTAATTTGGTGAGGGTGTAATTATTACTCCAGAAGAAATAGACTGCAATGAAAGTTGCTCCTACCAGACTCCAGATCAATCCCAACTGCGGCAAGTCAATTGCGGTTGGTTCTCCACTAATGGCGAGTGCGAGTAATATAGGGACACTTAAACAAATACAGATGTCGAAAATGTTACTACCGAATACGTTTGAAACAGCAGCGTCGTAATGTCCTTTTTTAGCACTTATTACCGAGAGTGCTGTGTCTGGCACTGATGTTCCCGCGGCAATCACAACAAATCCCATGATAACTGGGTCAACTCCCAACATATCTCCGAGAGAAAGCGAAGCTTCAACCAGCAAGTGAGATGCTCCTCCCATCACAAACATCATGCCGGCAACCCACATCCAGGCCTTTTTTTCGGATGTTAATTCCAGCTCATCATCATCTTCAGTCTTTATTTCCAAAATATCAGTTTCCTGAGAATCAGGATTTTGTTTTTTTGATTTTTTGAAGTCCCTATGAAGAATAAAGACATAACCTAAATAGGCCAGTAAAAACACGACTGCGACACCAGCACCCCACTCATTTGGAAACATCCAGAGCATTGCCCCGAGCAAAAGAGTTACGCAAAGATAATAAATATTATCACGCCAGACAACTTCCCGGCTAATGACCATTGGACTGGCGGCGACCATTCCTGCCGCAGCGGGAATCACAAGTACATTATAGAGCGCAGACCCCACGATTGTGGAAATTCCAACCTCGGCACGTCCTATCAAAATTACAGCAATAATGGCAACACAAAACTCCGGAAACGAACTCGCGATTGCGTCGATGACCGCGGCTTTAATTGACTGAGGAATATCGTGCTTATTCTGAATATAAGTTGCTGCAGGAGAGAAAAAATCACCTGCCCGCCAAATTATTAAAGTGGCAATCAAAATTAGTGAAATCCACAATATATATCCACCCCAGACAATTCCACTTAGTGTCAAGAACCAGGCAATGATTGCAATTCCGGAAAAAAGGATTACATGCCGGAACATATCCTTGCCGAAGAAAAATAAGAACGGTGCGAGTGGATTCATTTATGGTGTTTTCGAAAAATGTTTTCAGTCTTTTTTGTTCGAACTGAGTTGGCCTTCCTGACCTTTGAGCAGACGCTGGATATTTGTCCGATGTTTAAAGATTAGCAGTGATGATAACAGAAGAAAAAGAAAAAACATAGTCCAAACAGGAGTTTCATTCTCTAACCAGGGAACTAGTATAAATAACCACGGAAGGACGAACAGCATAGTTATTGCGGAAAGACTTGAGATCTTTTTCCATAAAAATATGCCTGCCCAAACCAGGGCTGCACTGAGGCCTATGCTGAAATGCAAAACTGCTAAAACTCCAAATAAAGTCGAAATTCCCTTTCCACCTTTAAAACGTAGAAAAACGGAAAAGACATGTCCGCAAACAACAACGACTCCTGTAAGACTGGGGTATAACAGTTGGGCTTCCGGCGCGATTTCGGATACAGGAAAAGCTGTTTGAGCCAGTAAAACGGCGAGACTGCCTTTTCCGAAATCCAGCAGAAAAGTCATAATACCCGGTATTTTACCGCCAACCCGCATAACGTTTGTCATGCCGATGTTTCCACTTCCCTCTTGGCGGATGTCAATTTTTAACCAGTAACGGCTAATCAACAAACCGAAAGGGATGCTTCCAAGTAAAAAGATAAAAATGAAGAAGCTAATTTGAAACATGTCTTAGTTAATGCATTCGTAAATAATTGAGATTCCTGCGAAAGCGGGAATGACATACAAGTGTACCATTTAGACTTTTTACGGGTTCATCTTAGTTAATGAGCGAGAAAGAGTTTACCAGTTTGGAGTTTTCTGACTGGTTGCAGACTCAATACCTTTTTCCTGAATTGCCCTTAAAAGTTCACGGTCGTCACGATGTTTAACCAGAGTTTGAGCGCCTTTCAGTCTTTCAACAACTTTAGTATCAAGGACATCTGTCTGAACGAGGTATGAAATCCAATCTAAAATTTCACTGGTAGAAGGTTTACGCGTCAAGTCAAGTTCACGCAACTGATAGAAAATTTCAATTGCTGCCGCGACTATTTTTTTATTTGCTCCAGGATGATGCATGCGTACAATTTCACGCAATCTTTCCGGTGGTGGAAATTCGATATACATGTAGATACAACGCCGAATAAAAGGAGCAGGTAAATCTTGTTCATGGTTGGATGTGATCACGATGATCGGCATTTTACCCGGCTCACAGGCAATTGTTTGCTGTGTTTCCGGAACAACGATGCGCCGTTCAGAGAGTAAAAACAAAAGATTGTTGGGTAGTTCACGGGGAGCCTTGTCGATTTCATCCAGCAACAGAACCGAGCCTGGTGTAGAGAAGGCTTCTGCGAGTGGTCCCAAATGGACGTATTCTTCCAAGTTGTCCACTTTACGTCCACCGGTATCGATCTGCATGTCAATTCCTGCTTGTTTCATCTGGGCGTTTGCAACAGCAGCCTGTGTGTCCATCAGGCGTTGAACTTCATCGAAGCGTGAAACGAGGAGAGAAACTTTACTTTCTGAAGTTATCGGTACCTCAAATAAAGGTCGGTTTTCTTTTTTAGCAAATTCCTGTGCAAGTTTTGTTTTGCCGGTTCCGGGTTCACCTTCCAGCAACAGTGGTTTCTCCAGCAAGCGTGCAATGTGGAAAGCTTCACTTAATTTTGAATCCAGCAAATAAGTGGGTGTACCTTTGAAAAGCTTTGAGCTCATATGTTTTAATTAATTAGTTTTTGGTTGATAGTTCTGTTAGCCAGTGTGTTTTACTTCGTATGCCTTATCTTTCAATTTATTATAGATTTCATTAACTTCCATTTCAGGCATGCTGTCCCATTCCATAATCTTGAGAAAGTGTTTACGCAATTTTCCTCTGGAAAGTCCTCGTTTTTGCCAACCTTCGTATATTTCATCCTGCGATGATTTCAGCGGACGTCCGTCAAGTTCTTTACGCATCAGGAACTTGACTGCACTGTCCGGACTGGTGAGAATAAATGATCTGTGTGCCTTGTCAGTGATGCGCCCTGTACCGTAGACTACATCTGAATCATCATCATCAGTCAAACTAGAAAGTGCCGATTCTTCTTCTTCTTCCTCTTCTTCTATTTCAAAGGATTCTATGTCCGGTTCAAGTTCTATTTCAAAAGATTCCTCTTCCTCTGCAGGCATTCCTCCCGCTGCTTTTGGAGTTTCTTCAACAGGAGCAGACACTCCTGAAGGTCCAAGATAACCCGCACCAGCTGCGCCCGCAAACTGAGATGTGGACATACGCTTTTGAATTTGTCCTGGACTTGGAACCACAATTACTGCCAGCAACAGCAAAAAGGCAATCCCGAAAGTTATACTATAAACCAAGCCATTTACATACAGGTCGTGCCGATTTTTATCAAGATAATAGGTTGTGAGTTCCATGCCCCGATAAACAACATAACTTGTTTCCGAGATACCGGCATAGCAGATCACAATTCCACCAACCGTTGCCGCAAGTCCACCGAAGACGGCAAGAAGATATAAGTTAAGATAATTGACAGGCATTTGCTCCTCTGAGATTGATCATTCTTTAGAATGGGAATTTTCGTCGTTAATAGCCGGACTTTCAGAAAGCAGAAAGCCAAGCCGCAAAACGGCCTATTCCTCTTGATCATTAATATCGTCAGAAATGCAAAAAACTTGAACGTTAATTACCAGACCGTTTTGAGAGCACCGCCATCAACGGCAAGACTTGAACCGGTGATGTAACTTGCTGCATCAGAGAGTAAAAAAGCTCCGCAACGACCAAACTCTTCTATGGTTCCGTAACGACCCAAAGGAATTTGAACATGGCTTGCCGCTTGAATTTGCTCAACAGAAACTCCTTGTTTTTTTGAATTTATCCCATCCAAACTACGGATCCGATCCGTGTTGATTCGCCCGGGCATGAGATTATTGAGACGAATGTTATCTGCGGCAAGTTGCGCCGAGAGGCTTTTCACCAGACTGGTAACTCCGGAACGCATGACGTTCGAGAGAATCAGCACGTCAATCGGCTCCTTGACAGACATTGAGGTAACCGTCAAAACAGAACCTCCGCCGCGTTTACGCATCGATGGTAAAGTTGCCCTGATCATCCGCACAGCACTGAAAAGATTTAGCTCAAAAGCCGCTTGCCAGTCTTCATCAGAAAAGTCCTCAAATTTACCTGTGGGAGGTCCTCCGGCATTGACCACAAGTTTATCGATACCTCCAAATTCTTTGAGAGTCGCATCAGTCCAGTTTTGGATTGATTGCGGATTTGACGAGTCCAGAACATTTGCTAAAACAGGCACACCGGTTTCGTTCCGGAGTTTTTCTGCTGCGGCTTCAATATCCTTTTCAGTCCGGCTGCCGATTGATAGTGAAGCACCTTCCTGGGCTAATGCTTGAGCGATACCATAACCCAGTCCTTTGCTTGAAGCCGCAACCATGGCGACTTTACCTTTGAGTTTTAAATCCATTTTTCTCCTTTAAGTTGACTGAAAATTTTGAGTGTAAATACTTATTGAAATATTTTAGCTCGACGATGTGCCGGAATCAGCAGCATAAAAAATAATAATATAAATCCCGCCCATACCCATTCTGCATATTCCCGGTAAAACGAAAATTGGTGTTGAAGCTGCAGTGTAGATGTTAGCGTACCTTCTTCAAAAAGTCCAAGCTGTTGGCTCATGTTTTTACCGTTTGCACCAATGAAGACACTTTCGCCATTGTTGGAAGCAAAAACAACAGGCACCCGATTTTCGATAGCCCTCCAACGCAAAACCGCGACCATGTTGTCAGATGCAGTTGTGCGCCCAAACCAGGCTAAATTACTGAGGTTCAGCACCAGGTTTGAGCCATTTCGAACCATGCCGCGTATGACTGCAGGATTAAATATATCGAAACAAATAGGAGCAGAAAGCAGAGTATTTTCCGCCAAAGGGAAAACTGTGTATTCCGACCCTTGATCAAACTCAGACATATTTGCAATGTTCTTCCGGAGCCATGCGGCGATACCAGGAAACCAGTCTGAAAAAGGAATCATCTCCCCAAACGGTATCAGAAAAATTTTGTTGTAGCGTCCCAGAACTTCACCGTTTTTGCCAACCAGCACTGAGACTCCATAAAATTTATTACCGCTTTGATTACGCTTCCAGTCCACTGTAGTAAATAAGATGTTGGCTTGATGCTCCTGTGCGAAAGACGAAACTTTAAGACGAGAGTTTTTAGACTTGAAATAAGCATCCGGAAAGACGGATTCCGGCCAAACCAGTAATTTTTCTGTGCTTGCGTTTTGAGGAAGTTCTGCGAGTGCTTTCCTCGAATCTGTCAGCAGACTTTGCAAGTTCTGCTGCCGTTTTGAATGAGCAAGTTCCGGATTAGAAGCAAGTTCCTGAAGAGAAAAATTTGGCTGAATAACGAGCACAGTCAAGTTTGAGCTGTTAGAATTGGTTAGCTGAAATTTTGCTTCCAGGTTGTAAGTTCGCCACGCACCGTAACTTAAACCGATGATCCATAAAAGCAAATATAGAGTTGAGGCCTGCAGTATTTTTTTGTGACTGAGCTTTCCGGATTTCCAACGCAGCCAGCCTATCAGCAGGAAAGCGAAACCTGAGCTGTAAAGGAGGAGTCCGGAAGATCCGATGATATCCGCAAGTTGTTCAATCCAGGGGAATTCAGAGAAGGTTAATGCTCCGTAATTCCAATGAATCAAGCGGGGATACCAGGGATCAAGTGCAAGAACAAATGCTAGTCGAAGCGGCAAGTCCCAGTTATTGAGTTTACGGATAAAAAGTAGCGGTATTCCGAAATATACAAAAAGCTGAAAACCTACTTCAAGTCCGTAACCGATACCTGTTATCATTAAGGCCGCAGGCCAGGGCACGTGTCCAAAAACGTGGGTGCTGTTGGTTATCCAATAAGCTCCAATCGAAGCAGCAATTCCTCCGGCGAACCAGCAAATTCCAAAAAAAAGCAAGGCACGTTTCCGGAAAGATAGCTCCTCTTCCGCATGGAGTTGCTCCAAAGTGAAGATCAACGGAAACAGGGAAATTATGCCCAACCAGTGGGTGCCAAGTCCTGGAGCATTCAGACCAAGCATAACTCCTGAAATTAAACTTCCTGCCCAAAAAAGTTTTTGTAAATTGTGCCTGGAATTTTGGTTGTTGACGTTTTTGTTCATGATTTGCAGTGACAGACTTGCAAGCTGTTGACGTTAGTGTTTAAAATGGTTATCACTGATTTACATTGACAGAAACATTCCACTCATTTGTGAAAACTTTAGGATAACTGATGATTAGTTTAACACCATATTCACGAGAAAATCCTGTAGAAGTATCCCAGGCAGAGTATGAAAAGCTGGTTCAGATGAATGAAAACGGCTGGAGCCATTGCGATTCAAAAGAAGAATGTCTGGCAAAACTGCATTATCTCCGTGAAGGATTTGCTCAAGGAAAAATTGTTGAAGGTGATTTCCTTGAACGGGAAGAAAAGATGGTTGTCGGTTACTGGAACAGAGGAAGTTGACAACAAAGATTCTTTCTCAGCAATAGTATAAAAAGCGGTATGTGATCACCGTAGTAGTTTAACAAGCTCATCATTACCACTTGCTTCCGCCAACGTCAAAGCACTTGCACCGTCAAGATTCAGAATATCAGGTGACGCTCCTAGTTCCAGCAGATTTTTGATTATCCTCACTTTTCCACGCTTTACTGCAATCATTAGTGCTGTTTCAGCATCGTCGTTTAATGTGTCCAGCAGAACTCCTCGTGAGATTAGTTCATGCATTATCATTGAAGCACCATCTTCTTTTTGCCCTGAACCGTAACTGGTTTCACTGTCTTCATTTTCTACATCACTCATCGCCATCAAGTGCCAGATGCCGTTACCGTTGGAGTCTTTTTGATCCACTTCTTGTCCAGCATCCAAAAGCCGAATTACAACTGACAGATGATTGTTGGTTGCTGCAAGCAATAAAGCCGATCTCGCTGAGGAGTCCTTTAATTTGGGATCAGCTCCAGCGTTCAGCAAAAGACCTACAGTTTTTTCATGACCATTCAAAGCAGCAACCATAAGAGCTGAATGGTGAAACATCAATTCAATATCGTCAATTACAGAGTCTGCTCTCAACAATGCCAGCAAAACCTCATTATACCCGTTTCTGGCGGCCTGAATCAAGGGGGTTCCGCCTTCTCCACTCATGTCAAATGCATTAACATGAAGATTTGCACCTTGTGAAAGTAATAGTTCAACAACGAAAAGATGTCCATTTTGAGCTGCTCTCAGCAGAGCCGTTTTTTCATTAACATCTTCTGCGCGAAAATCTGCTCCGTATTGTAGAAGTAGTTCCACAATTTCACGAAAGCCTTTGGAAGCAGCAAGTATTAATGCAGATTCTTTCCAGCGGTTTCTGTTTTCAACTTTTGCTCCAAGCTCGAGCAAAAGTCTCACTATTTCCAGATAGCCGTGGACTCCAGAAATCATTAAAGGTGTATTTCCTATAAAATCAGTAGTATTCAGTTCAGAAGTTTGACGGCCATATGTGGGGTGATGTAACATAAGATTTACCAATTTTGCATCTCCGGTCATAACCGCAGACATCAGCGGGGTCTGTCCCTGTGAATTTTTTAAGGCTTGATCTGCGCCTTGTTCCAGCAGGATCCTAGCGGTTTCCCAATGTTTTCCTTGCGAGGCAAGGGCTAATGGTGTTTCATTTTGTGCAGACAATTGATCAATTTCCGCACCTTCTTCGAGTAGAAACACAACCATTTCGTTGTAACCTCGCTGGGATGCATAGAGCAAATTCTGATTTAAATCAGCACCATGTTTGATCAACATCTTTGCAGTAGAAAAATGACCCTGCAGTATTGCGTGTGCCAAAGCAGTTTTACCGTGCAAATCTTTTAATTTCAAATTTGAGCCTTTTACTAACAGAGCTTGCACCACATTTTGGTGTCCTTGAGAGGCTGCCCAAATAAGTGGTGTGCCCCCATCAGAACCGCGTACGTCAATACGTGCCCCTTTTTCTGCTAAGGTACTTACAATATCCGTATAACCTTTGAAAGCAGCCCAAGTCAGCGCAGTCCATTTGTCGTTATCTTGAGCTCGGAAATCGGCACCTTTGTTGATGAGAGTTTTTACCGAGTCAATATGGCCGCCTCCTGCTGCCAACATAAGTGGCGTCCAACCTGAGTCATCAGGATTTTTTGCAGTACTACCGTTTATTTTTGCTCCACCTTTTAGCAGCAGTTCCACAATTTTTGAATAACCGTTATTTGCTGCCCACATCAAAGGAGTCCATCCTTGAGAATCACGAATTTCTGTATTTACCCTTAAATCGAGCAATATTTCTACTACTTTAAGGAGCCCGTGTGAGACTGCATAAATGAGGTTTTCCTCGTTATCAATTTCTTTTTTACTGAGGAATTTAACCATGGACAACTGCTGGTTTTCTGCCGCATAAATCCAAGCGGTCCAGCCATAACGGTCTCGAAAATCCAGTCGACTTTGCTCTCGAAGTAGGAGTTTGACTATTTTAATATGGCCTTCAGCGGCTGCTCCCATCAAAGCAGTTTTTTCAACAAAATCTCTGGCATTTACGTCAGCACCTTTTTTGAGTAAAAACCTGGTCAATTCCAAACTTCCTTGAGCAGTAGCTGTCATCAGCGGAGTGCGTTTTTTAAGGTCTGGTGTATTGACGGGAATTCCGGCTTTAATCAACAAATTAGCTGTTTTCAAATGTTTGTTACTTAAAGCCAGCAACAAAGCATTTTCTCCCAGTTTGCCAACTGCCACCAAATCTGCTCCGGAAGATAATAATTTTTCCACTGTTGACTCCAGCCCGTACATTGCAGCGAGAAGCAACGGAGATCTTTGGAATTCGTCTTCAAGAGTATCTGTTTTTGCTCCTGCCTCCAGCAGTAATTCCGCGATTTTTTCATCCCCCGATCTGATCGCCCAAATTAACGCAGTTGAACCATTGAGCGAAGTTAAATCCACTTTAATTCCCCGTTTAAGTAGGAACTGCACAATCTCAAAATGACCCTTCTGTGAGGCATACATCGCGGAGGACATGGCCAATTTATTCTGAAAGTCAGCTCGCGCGCCGTGTCTCAACAATATTTTGAGAATTTCCAGTTCACCTCTTTCTGCGGCAAACATTAAAGCTGTCCATTGCTGATTCGTTTCTGCATTTGGATTTGCACCATGCTGGAGTAAGAAGCTTACAGTATCAAGATGTCCTTTATATGCCGCCTGAATTAAGGCTGTTTTACCCAGTGTATCAGTGTCATTCAGGCGCGCTCCTTTTTCGATTAGAAGTTTTACGATTACCTGCGCTCCAATTCTGGATGCAAACATAAGAGGAGTTACACCGTGAAATTCCTCCGTTCCTCTAATGTTTACGCTGACACCTTCTGACAAAACACTTTCTACTGCAGACACACTTTTAAGTATGGACAACATCAGGCGGGTCCAGTCATCACGTCCTTTAGTACTGATTAAAAAATTTTCTAGGCGGTGACTTTCCTGAGGTATAAGTTTCTCAGCAGAGCTTTGCGCAAAAGCCGGAGAGGATAGATAATTTTCAAAGGGAGTTTGAAGTAATGCCGAGACAGCAAACGAAAAAAGCAGTAACTTGCGGACTGAAGATCCAAATGGGGTAGCATGGAGCCAAAAATTTTGTGACTTCCGGAACAGCCTGAAAGAGGAAACATTACTCATTGTTTGGTGGTTTGACACGAGAGGACAAACCATTTTCAAGGTTAGCTTCTGTTGAATGCAGACTGCCGCTGATGTTGAGTAAAAGACCTGTTAAAAACATGGCGACCACAAGAGAAGTACCTCCGTAACTTATGAAAGGAAGCGGCAAACCCTTAGTCGGAAGCAGACCTACTACAACAAAGAGGTTAAGGATTATTTGCAGACTGAGAATAGTAGTTGCTCCAAAAGCCAGGTGTTTTCCAAATGCATCCTGCGCATTCCACGCAATCCAGTAACCGCGCCAAATAAAAACAACAAACAGAATGATCAGTACACAAATCCACAAAAATCCTAATTCTTCTCCAATGATGGCAAAAATAAAATCAGTGTGAGCATCCGGAAGAAAAAGTCGTTTCTGCAGACTCTCACCAAGTCCTCTTCCAAGCCAGCCTCCTGTTCCAAGTGCAATGAAGGATTGAATAATTTGAAATCCTGAATTTTGCGGATCGTCCCAGGGATTTAAAAAAGCCAGCATCCGCCTTACCCGATAGGTGTGTGAAGCAATCAGGAGTCCCCCGATAATTCCTACACCTATGAGGCTGGTGACAATATGAACTGGGCGCCCTCCACCGACGTAGAGCATCAGCAAAACTGTAATTGCTATCAATACTACCGTGCCAAAGTCCGGTTGAAGCAACACTAGAAAAAGGTAAATTCCAGTGACAATGAAGTTTGGTGTTAAACCGCGGAAGAATGAGGCTAATACTTCCTGTTTGCGTTCCAGATAAGAAGCTACGTAAATAATCAAAACCACTTTCAGCAATTCGGCAGGCTGTAGACTGAATGAACCTATGCGTAACCAGCGTCGGCCACCTTTAACCTCGTGTCCTATTTCAGGAATCAAAACAAGGATCAGCAATACCAGCATGCCCAGCATAAACCAGATCGAATACTGCTGCCATTTGTGATAGTTAACGATCAGTGCGACTCCCATCACGGCAAGTCCAAAGAACATGTGAATCAGGTGCCTGTATAAAAAATATTGACCATCATTGTATTGAAGATCAGCATAGACTCCTCCTGTGCTGTAAATCATTACTGTACCCCAAGACAGTAAAAACAAGGTTGCTCCTATCAGCGGCAAGTCATAGCGGGTATGCATATTTTATCGGGGAAACGAGTGTGTCTTCTGTACAGAACAAAATAAAAATTATACAGAGAATATTAGTTGAAAGTCTGACCAGACTGATTTATTTACAATCAATAAAGTATATCGTTGATCTTAAGAAGATTCAAATGCACATTTCATGAGTTTTTGAGCTAAAGCCTCAAGTTGCTGCGGATTTTTCTCACGTTCCGTAAATATTTCGATAACTGCGGATTTGTTTTCACGAACAGCTTGTTGATAATCTTTTACAAAACCACTGATCGAATCAGGTCTAAAATAATTCAGACCAAACATTTCAGCAACTGACAGGAAGTCATTGGAGTGGGGTGTGCCGAAAAAAGTTTCGAAAATATCCGTTTGCCGGACTACAGGCAGGAATGAAAAAATACCACCACCGTGGTTATTGAGCAAAACCACTAAAACCGGCTCTGGAGATTCCGCAAGCAGTTTGAAAGAATTTAGATCGTGCATAGCTGACAAATCACCTATCAGCAGGCTTACCGGTCGTTGAAGTCCTGATGAGTAACCGCAGGCGGAAGCGATGAGGCCGTCTATTCCGCTGGCCCCACGGTTGAGGGCCGTTGGAATGTCTGCTCCTTTTCCGGTTCCAAGCATATCAACCGCTCGGACAGGAATGCTGTTCCCAATGAAAAATCCATGAGTCTCAGGAATTATTTCAGTCAGTCTGCGTGTTAAAGCAAAATCATCAATCTCTTTTTGTTCAGATTTTAAAGGAAAATGCTGTTCCATTACAGTTTCAACTTTTGCAGAAGCCTGTAGCCACTGTTGTGTCTTTAGTGGGATAACTCTTACACTTTCTTCAAGTCGTAATTCACACACGACCTGCTCACAAAATTCTGTGATTCCGCTTTCAATTCTCCAGCGAAAATTATGTGACTGATCGTGGCGTTCAGCATGATCAGCGATCCAGACCATTTGTGCTGCCGGATTATTCTCCCAGTGCGTGAGCCAGCGTTTCGATGTCGGAGGAAAGCCGATATGCCAAACTGCTTCAATCCCCCATTTTGCTGAATTCAGCTCCTCGATTAACAACTGATCATAATACGTTATCCTGTTCGGGCAATTCTCTCCCAGCCGCAGACCGGAAGTAACATCCGCAAACACTGGCCAGGCTAACTCTTCTGCAAGTTTTCTGAGAGCATCGATGGAGTCTGCAGGAACTCGCCCAATGCTTAGAATTCCTGACTCAGGACGTTTGCTTAACAATGCTTTTATTTCAGCGTCTGGGATAATTTTTCTGAAAGCGGTATTCTGGACATATACCTTTTGTTCCAGTATCTTCTCAACTTTGCTGTTTGTTTCGTTTTCGGCATTTTCGAAAAAAGGTTCACGGAATGGAAAATTCAGCTGTACCGGTCCAGACAAGGGACGGCAAGTTTTTGAGACAGCATGGTCAATAGTTGAAAGTAAAGCTTCAGTATTGAATTCCGGACAAGGACAGCCTGGGTCAAAAAACCAGCGGACATGTGTTCCAAAAAGAAAAGTCTGGTTGATGGCTTGATTGGCACCGGTGTCACGGAGTTCAGGGGGACGGTCGGAGGTCATCACCAACAGCGGGATTTGCTCAACAGATGCTTCGATAACCGCCGGCAAATAATTTGCTGCAGCAGTTCCGGATGTACAAATCAGCACTGCCGGACGTCCACTCGCACGGGCATGACCGAGTGCGTAATAAGCTGCTGCGCGTTCATCGAAGAAGATAACAGATTTTGCACGCGGATTTTTTGCTACGGCAACTGTTAAAGGTGTGGAGCGAGATCCCGGAGAAATACAAAAACATTCCGTATTGTGCCGTACCAATTCTTCAATAATCAGTTCTCCCCAACGTTCATTCAAGTTCACGATCGCCCCAGTAAATGTTGCCAACTTTGGAGTTTGTCTTCAATCTCCCTCCATTCTTCTTCCGGAACCGAGCCTTCAACAATTCCTGCTCCAGTAAAAATTCTTAATGTGCGCCCAGATAATAAACCCGATCTTATTCCTACCGCAAATTCTGCCTGATTACTGCTGATCCAGCCTACAGGTCCTGCATACCATCCACGGTCAAAAGGCTCCAGCTTTCGGATCAGAGCTCGTGCCTCTGCATCAGGCGCTCCTGATACCGCAGGGGTCGGGTGAAAAGCAGGCAGCAAATCTGAATCATGGATGCCCTCGCGCAAGACTCCCTGCACCTTGCTTTGCAGGTGCTGAACATGCCTCAGCGGGAGGCGTTCCAAATAACTTAAGCGCTCAGTTTTCAGGCAAAACTGCTTTAGTAAACCTTCCATACGTTCCAGAACCATCAAATGTTCGCGCTGCTCTTTTTCACTTTCACGAAGTTCTGTTGCTAATCGTTCATCTTCTTCCAGAGTTTGACCACGGGGACGTGTACTGGCAATAGCTTCACTTTCAATTTTACTTCCTGATCGTCTGTAAAGTAACTCCGGTGTGATGCCTAAAAATGCTTGGTTCGGAGCAAGTTGAAAACAAAAATGAAAAGCTTGTGGTGCTTGACGGCGCAGTTGAAGCAGGAGCTCAGTCGGATCATAGTCACGCGCCAAACTGAAAACAGCGGCACGCGCAAGCACGACTTTGTCTAATTTTCCTGTAAAAATGTTTTCAAGACCCTGTTCAACCAGACTGCACCACTGGCGATATTCAGGGAGGTCATGACGTTCCAGTCGGATCACCGGACTGTCCGGAATTGAGATTTCCTCTACACGAACTGACTCCAGCATTTTTTGCAAAATCTGCTGCTTTTCGTGCATACCCTCTCCGTGATAGATATGACAGGCCAGTGTCGCTTTTTCATCAACAATGCTTAATTCGACCATCGGCAAAGTAAAATGTGCTGTCCCCCAATCCTGCCATTCTGTTGAGGTTGAAGCCTTTGAGTCAAAGCGCATTCCTCCAAAAAAGCGGACAGTTTTCGGTGAATTCTGCAGATAATCACTCACAGTCAGCAATATTTTTTCATAACCCTCTTTGCCGTCTTTAACCTCAAGTGCTGCACCAATTCCGGCAAACTGTTCTTTTTGACTACGACTCTCCCAAAAAACTTTACGAGAACAATCCTGCAGTGTCAGCCATTCCAGCGGGTGAGCATGTTCCACCGCTACTTCCAGCCGCAAAATTTCAAACTTTCCAAGGGCAGCTTGCTCAGAGGAGGCAGTCCACGCATTGAGTTTTTTTAATAAGGCGCAACGAGCTTCTTCAAGTGATTGATATATTTTGATTTTCACAATTGCAGCTCAGATCAACTTTCAGCAGGTTTGAACGCAACATGCACAGTGGAAGCCCCAAAAATGAAATCATGAATTTCCGCCTGCTTGAATCCTGTCTGAAGCATCATACGTTTTAGTAATTCCTGATTCGGATATTTAAGTGAAGAATGCGGTAAATACTGAAACATTTCTTGTCCCGGCATCAACATATTTCCAATAAAAGGTACAACACGGAAAAAATAAAAGTTATTTAGCTCTGCGATAATTGGCAAACGAACTTTCCCAACGTCCAGGCTGACCATAACTCCGCCAGGCTTGAGTACACGTAATATTTCCTGTAGACAACCGTTGAGGTCCGGAACATTGCGCAGACCATAACCTATTGTCACGGCATCAAAATTTGCATCCGGAAAAGGGATATTCATGGCGTCACCCTGCAAATATTGAATGCTGGAATTACCGCTGTTTTTGGTTTCAGCGATTTTAAGCATTTCTGCGGAGAAATCGAGACCGGTTACTTTACAATCTGGATGTTGACGTAATATTTCACGTGAAATATCTCCTGTTCCGCAACATAAATCCAAACATTCATCATCTGGTCTGAGTCCGGTTTGCCGTACAACGAACCTTTTCCAGTAGCGGTGCATACCAAATGTGATGACATCATTAAATCGATCATATTTTTGAGCGATTTCATCAAACTTTTCTTCAACATAGTTTGACTTTTCATCAGTGGTTGGAAGAGTGTATGTCATTTATTATTAAAATTATTTTTAACAGAGGAAAACAGAGATAAATTTTTATCAGCAAGTTCTTTGAGATCAAGCCGGTAATAACTCGATAAACAACGTAGTTTGCGAATTTCCTTTTCAATTAACTCAACTGCGGAATACATGTCAGGTGCGCAGGCATTTATGTCCGCAATTCGGTGACCCATTTCATAATTCTGATGATTAGCCATATAAAGTTGACCGTCCTCTTCGTCAACTTCATTCCACCACAAGTCACACTCAAGAGGTGCTGAAACTTCAACCGGTAATTTTGGTACAGAAGGAACAACATAAGGATAGCCGTATCCTGCCAAAGTTAAAGAGCAACCAAAATATTTTTCGGGACGCCATTCAAGAACAGGTGTTTGATTACGTACGACATTCAACAGAGTTTTAAGTGGATTTTTTAGCATCCTTAACAGAAGCGCAGTTGTAGTCACGCCTAAACGAATGTTGTATTCAATTGCATGCCAGACACCGTCTTTTCGAATTGCAGTAACCTGAAGCGGTCCGGTGTAACCTGTTTTTTCAAACCATGGTTTGAGAGGATGAATCAGTTCTCGTGCCAGCCCATATTTATCATCCGGATCCTGCTCAACAATACCGGCCAGAGGTGCACCGGCCAGAGGTCCCATATCGCCTGTAAAAGCACGTTTGAATTCCTGATTTGTTACTAAACTGCTGATCTCACCACCACTTATAAAAACAAAGTGACCGGCTTCTTCTTTTCCGAGATATTCCTGCAGAAACAAACCTTCAGCATAATCCACCCGTTCAATCCAACCCAGTGTGTCAGCCACACTTTCGCAGATAATGGCGTGGATTGGACTGAACGGAGAGCAGATCGGATTTTTCAAAACATAAGTCCGTGGATCATCCTGCATAAGTTTTCGGGCCTCAAGTCGATTCTGCACATGGTGAAAAGCAGGCACCGGGATTCCGTATTGTCTGCACAATTCTGAAGACTCTTGCCGTGAGATTTCTATCTGCATTGCATCATCAACAGGACAAAAAATTGGCCAACCCTGCTGGACTAAATCTGCTGCCCATGGTTGTTCTGCCCATGCAACTGCTTGCGGAATTATCAAATCCGGTTGGAATTTCTCAAACAAAGGTAAAGGCGACGGATGATCTTCGGAACTCCATGTCTGGCCGAGAGCGGATGGACCGTAGTGACCATAAGGACGCGTCAGATAACAGGCGGTTTCTGCACCATCTTCTTGCAGGATGGACTGTACCGCATGTGCAAAAGCACCCACACCCAATACCATCACACGAGAAGTCATATTAATTTTATCTAAACTGAATGTAGAAAAAATGCCGATGTCAAGCGGAATTGATCCCGACAAATAGCAAAATCTGCTCATTTAAATAAAAGCAAAAAA
>Ga0114994_10001343_pt1 | contig 17560 bp, 11 predicted proteins | sample ArcticOcean_MG_C_9_FD_87043 | JGI IMG/M metagenome (GOLD analysis project Ga0114994, IMG submission 87043) | Marine microbial communities from western Arctic Ocean - ArcticOcean_MG_CB2_152 | ecosystem: Environmental > Aquatic > Marine > Oceanic | place: Arctic Ocean: Canada Basin | collected...
CGCCGTTGTTCTATTCACAATCGACCGACTTGCCCGTTCTCCGCGGACGACGGTACGTAGACGGAGCACGGGAAAGGCCCCAGACCAGTGAGTTATGAAATAAGTTTGCGTTTGAGGCGCTTCGGTCATGGGACGGTCCATCCGAACCACATGAACGGTTCCTACATTCGATTATATGTTCCGTATGCTCCGCGCGGTTTCGCGACTCCACGACCCCTCGATCCCCTTAATTCGGGCACAAGACCTGGACCTGCGACTACCAGGGCCGGTACCATCACCATGGACCTTGGCGCGATCATTTGTTTTATCATCGACGGACTTGACCGAGGTCCAGATTAATAATATTCAGACCCGAGCACGGGCAGCCCAAAGTACCCTTCTCGTAGTGTATATGTCATATACTTGGTTTCCACTATAGGTGGGGTAGTATGGGGGCCAACGAGACCGCTATTACGATTCTTAGAGGCCCTTGAATAATTAGCGTATTGGACGTTCACGGGTGCCATCGAGTCCAAATAATACACTTTTTTGGGATGCAGGACGGCTCTCGGACTGCCTATGGGTTAGGGCTGATGGTGGGTGGACGCCTACACCGTTTGCGCATGCGCTTTGGGCATCCCATATCTCTCAAAGCTCTGGATCAAACCATTGGCAAATCATACCTGAAGCAGCTGGACTGCTGAGAGAATTAGCATATATGATCCAAGCGCCAGCGTGTGCGGTGTGAGTGATTGCGCACGTCTAGTACAGACCCTGAGCGACCTCAGAGAGACCTCTGGACCACGGATTGACTGGATTCCACTGGCGCAGCCAACCACTTTGGCACCGCGAATCAAGAAATTATTTTTTTCGGCCCTCAGTAAGTGTCGCATTTGTCTCTTTGGACCAGTATCCAACCGAACGATACTCAAAGAACTGCATGAGACATGACATAGACATGACATAGACATTGACAAAGACATCTCAAAATACTAAACGGGTTTTTCCCCCACGCGCCGCGCGAACTAGACATTGAAGCCCGCGAAACGCGCGGCAGCCAGCCTCCCACACGCACGACGCACCGGGAGCCAAAGCGAACGCATCTCACCAGCCCGCGGCAGCCCCGCCACGCGGCACGGAAACTCCCTGTTCCCGCAACCGACAAGGCGTCACCGCACCCATGGCACCCTTCTCCCCCACGGTCCGGCAGCGCCTACCTTTAGCACTGCGCACCTGGGTCATCTGCCTCACGGCCTACCTGTGTTGTAGTGGCGTCTTCGCATTGATAGGTGCCGCGGGTCTCAAAGACCTCGACGAAGTATTTTTAGGGCTGTACGTCCTCCTCTTCGCGTTAGGTATTTTCGCCTTCGAGGTGACAAGGTTCGTGAGCAGCAGCGACCCGGCGCAGTACGTGGAAGCGGTGTACCGGCGGAACTTCGGCTTTATGTTAAAAGCGCCCACACGCGGAATGTTCCTGATTTTCGTGGGCTTCATGGCTTTGGGGTTAAATAGCCCGATCAAGTACCTGACGCTCTTCTGCGGCATTTTGACGGTCACTACAGGCATCATCTACATACTCCTAGCCTGCCGGGACCCGGACCTCTTCTCCGAAGCTTCAACGTCGTCTTCGGAGCCGCACGCGCCGCCTATTACAGAAACGCACCCGGGCGCGCCGGGCAAGTGGGAGCCCTAAGTTTGGTTGTTACCGCCCAAGGGGTTCGCCGGCGGCGGCGCCGGCCGCAACAGAGCCGCCTCGAGCCGGTCCAGCCGCCCGGCCACGTCGCCGAGGGGGCCCAGGGCGTGCAGCGCCTCGCGCACCGGGTCCACCCGCGGCGGTTTAGGCGGCTCCGGCGCGTCGCCCAGCGTCGCAGCTAATATAGCCGCCCCACGCACGATATCTCTCTTTTCGAGCGTCGAGGCGTTCGAGGCGGACATGGTGCGGACGTTCAACCGCTTCGCCAATGAATCACGAGAACGTCGAAACAGGCCTTCGGGGAGGCCGCCGTTCCACCGGCTTCGCAGGGACGGCGCGAACGACGACGCCAGAATGTCTTGGATGGCATCTATGGAAGCGTCCGCACTTAGGGTAAAGGCGTTTCGGTGCACTATTTTCACAAAGATCTGGGCCAGCTCCGTTGCATCATAGTCCTTGAAATCGAAGCGCACTTGGAAGCGGCGGCCGAGACCGGGGTTGACGCGCAGAAAACCTTCCATCTCCGTCGGGTAGCCCGCTAATATAACGACGGGGTCGCCACAAGTTAAATCGCGCATGAGCTCCTGCACGGCCTCGGTGCCGAAGTCGCTCTTGGAGTCGCCACTGGAGGCTAGCGAATAAGCCTCGTCTACGAAGAGGACGCCGCCCTTGGCCCGGTTGATGACCCGCCGCGTCTTTAAGGCGGTCTGGCCCACATAACCCGCGACTAAGTCGGCGCGCTGCACCTCCACTAAGCTTCCCTGGACGTAACCCAGTTCCCGCAGTAAGTTGGCGATGAGCCGCGCGGCGTGGGTCTTGCCCGTGCCCGGGCTCCCCTTGAAGACCAGGTGGGGGGCCTGCACTTTCGTAGGTGTCGTTATGTGGAGCAAAGTCTGGCGCTGCTGCTCCACGACCAAAGATCGCCTCAACGCTCGTATTTCCTCTTTGAGCGGTTCGAGACCGACCAACGAGTCCAACTGCGCTTCGAGCGGATCGTCTCCAAGGAATGGAGCCTCGTCGTCGCGCCGGACCACGGCCTCGCGGTGCCGCGCCCAGAGCTCCCGGCGGCCCTTTTCGCAGCACAGCCGTTGCAGCGGGTGGACACAAATTCGTCGCAAATACATGCGGCACCAGGACCCGTAGTACACGAAAGTCGCCAGCAACGTGCAGGCGAAGAGGAAGCCGAAGAAGGCGAGCAGTGCGGCCGTGTCCTCCTGTTTGAGCTCGTTATCAATTTTGATGTAGGTGGTCGAGACGTTGTAGGGGCCGTGGGTGATAACCATGGTGCGGCTTCTGGGTGGCAGCCGGATGCTTGCACCGATGGCGTCGGGCTGCCCGGCAGGCACGTGCAGCTCACTGATTTATTTGGAGCCTCTCGCGCGCCGAGATTCTCGCGGGTTTAAAATGCTCATCGGGGGCAGGTGTTATCCAATACGCCGCCGCCCGGGGACGAGTCCTGCGTCGGAGCGATCGCCTAAAGCCCGGGGCCCCTAGTGGCGCGGGTTTCGTGCACTGCGGGCTCAAAAAGGAGACGCATCGCAAGCGTGGAGGCTGCCCGTCCACAGAGTCAGCAAAGAAATGATCCTCACGCAATGCACCGCATGCGCTGCCCCGCTTGGCTTATCCTTGGGAAAGAAATGCAGCCGCTGCAGCACACGATACTGCGGGCCTGCATGCCAGAAAAAACACTGGGAAGAAGGCGGCCATGACAAGCTCTGCAAGAAGATTAGGAAAGGCGGCGGTGCCGAGCAGAACTATGCGGAAAATAAGTGCGCGGAGTCCATTGCTGTCGCGGTCGCGGCGTGCGCGACGGACACGAAAGGGCAGACGTGCTACATCTGCACGGAGGCCGTCCATTGGAAAACGAAGGAGGGCCTCGTGCGTATGTGTGTGTGCCGCGGGACGTCGGGCTTCGCGCACGTGTCTTGCTTGGCGGAGCAGGCGAAGATTTTGTTCGAGGAGGCAGAGGAGAACAATTTGGACAAGAATGCGCCGTGGGGGCGGTGGAACGTGTGTGGCCTGTGCGAACAACGCTACCACAGCGTCGTGGCGTGTGCGCTCGGGTGGGCGTGCTGGAAAACGTATTTGGGCCGACCAGAGACGGATGAGATTCGGAGCATGGCGTTGGGCCGGCTTGGGATCGGTTTGACATCTGCAAAACAGTACGAGGACGCGTTGTCCGTGCAAGAGGCCGAGTTGAATATGGAACGGCGCCTTGGCGCATCAGATAACAACATGCTCGCCGTGCAGGGCAATCTTGCAAGCACATATGAAAATCTTGGACACCACGAACTGGCCCTGCAGCTGAAGCACGATGCATACTCGGGGTATTTGGAGCTCTACGGCGAAGAACATATGTACACTCTCCTGGCAGCCAGCAACTACACAACGGCCCTTCTTAGGTCAAAGCGCTTCGAAGAAGTCAAGCCATTGCTTCGTAAAGCGATGCCCGTAGCACGACGCGTTCTCGGGGAGAGCCATGATCTCACGGACAAGATGAGGGCGAATTACGCACAGACGCTCTACATGGACCCCGACGCCACGCTCGATGATCTCCGCGAGGCAGTGGAGACGCTCGAGGACGCGACACGGACCTCGCGGCGCGTATTCGGCGGCACGCACCCGACCGCAGTGCAGATTGAGAGCAACTTGGCAATGGCGCGAGAATTTCTCCGCGTCCGCGAATTGGGGGAGCGCTAGAACTAAAGAATAAATTATATAACCACCACGGCAGCCCCAGCCTTGAGCGTGACGCGCCGGGAGGACGCCTCGCGCGTCACGAAGATACACAACCACCACGGCAGCCCCAGCCTAGAGCGTGACGCGCCGGGAGGACGCCTCGCGCGTCGCGAAGACGAGGACCCCGTTGGGGAAGCCCACGAAGTCGCCCGTCTTCTTCAGCTTGCAGTGGCGCACCTTCGGGAAGTGCCTCCTCAAGTTGTCGACAAATGCGTGGAAGTAACGCAAAGAAGGTCGGTATTCAAAGTCGTATTCCAACACAAGTTTTTCGACGTTGCGCCAGTCGCGCACGGCCTCTATAATTTCTATCTCCGCCCCCTGGGCGTCGACCTTGACTCCATTGATCTCCGGATACGCTTCGAGCAGTACCGGCAGCGACGTCGCTTTTACCGTACACCCCTTCCACGCCGTGGCCGCGAGGCCCCGCCGCTGCGCCAGGGCCAGTCTATGGGTCGAATGGCGGAAGGCGCACTGGTTCGGGTGGGCGTACAACGTCGCCTCCGTCGCCGACGACCCGAGGACGGCCTTCCGGAGAGCGACAAAGTTCCCGGGGCACGGGTCCAATGCATGGCGCGCGGCCCCGTTGCACTCCAATAGCGAAAAGTTGACCGCGTCCGGCTCGACCGCAATCACGTCCGCGCCGCCCGCGAGGCAGATAGAAGAGAACGCCCCGATGTGGGCGCCTATATCCAACCACACGTCGCCGGGCACGATCTCGAACCCGTGCGCGGGCCGCTCGTAGCACCCGCCCGTGATGACCTCTTGGACAATCGAGGCGTCGCGGCGCTTCGGGTCCGCGTACACACGCAGCTCGGGCAGCGCCGGGTGTCCCGTTGGGGCGGTTCTCGTTTTGGCGGGCGGTCGCGGCGGCGTGACCCTGCTCCGACACGCCGGGCACCGCTCCTCCGTGGCACACGCGCAGCTCATGGTCCGGTAGCGCCGGGGCGCGCACCGCGTGCACCGGTAGGCGCCCTGCCTTAGGGCGCTCAGCTTGGACGCGTCGCGGAACCCGCGCAGTCTCATGACAACACACGCGTCGTGGGCCCACTCCAGGCACGACGCGCACTGGACCATGTCCTTGCCGTCGTCGTGCTGGGCGCCTTCGACGCCGCATGGGCACCGGAAGAACCACTTTTCCTCCTCCGCCTCCATGGCCGCGTCGGCGGCGTCGGCCGCGGCTCTCGCATCCTTCTCGAGAGCGAGGCGCTCTTCTCTTTTTAGACCTTTCTCGACTTTAAGCTTCTTCTCCTTCTCTTCGCAGAGCTTTTCGTCGGCGGCGTCGACGGCGTTCCGGCAGGCTTTGGCGTCCAAGACCGCCCGGAGGCCGTCGTCCGCGTCCCTGCACAGGTAGAAGCGGTGCGGGCCCACGTCCGCGACGGCACTTACTAAACACGGCAGCGTGACGCGCCGGCCCTCCTGCAGCAAAATACGCGTGGCCCGCCGGCCCACGAGGTCGTTCTCTCTATCATCTTCCGGGCGCTCGCTCCAGGTGGCACTGGTCGGCTTGGGCGTCCCGCGCGGCGCGGCGCCGTAGAGGGCTTCGGCATTGCCCGCGGGCCGGCCCTCTCTATATATCTGGGCTTGCACAACTTTCGGCGCCTCGAACCAGACCACACCGCCTAATCTTCGCTCGACTAAATCGCCGGACGTCTCCTGCTCCGCACGGCTCCGCTTGAGGGCCTGGCGGAGGGACATGCTTGCCTCGGACGAGTCGTGGAGCGGTGGCGTTGGCGCAGACGCTGGCAATGTTTGATGTGAGCCTCCTGGCGCTGCCGCGGAAAACGTAGGGGCACCGTGCGGCTCTCAGGGGCTCGGAGAGCACTTCGCTGGCAGCTGGTTTTTGAGAGCTTGCAGCGGCGCGCGCAGCTTAATTTTGCTTCTGAGGCTGTCCGTTCAAGTCAGCTACTCCCTCGTGCAGCAGCAGGTTGCCACGGCCTCTGTATGCGCAGCTCTGCTCGTGAAAACGCGAGGCTCTGAGCTCATGAGCTTAGAGCCTAACCGATACAAAAGCGGGTTTTGGGGCCCGCGCGTGATGCGTCCGGGTAGCGCTCATGGAGTGTTGCTCCTACCAGTCGCATCGTCGTAGCGACCGGCAGCGCGCATGTCCGCTCGACTATACTCCCGCGGCCCCGCGGGTCCATATTGCACAAGGAGATTTCTTAGGAAAACGGGAGGCGCGACAGCGCCGTGATAGTGGTAACTAGGCCGCGAGCTCCGAGCGCGCCCGCACCCGCATGTCCTCGAGCGTCTCGTCGTCGGAGTCGTAGCCCGCGCCGCCGAGGACCATGTAGAGGGAGTCCGAGTAGTCGTTGAGCCACTTGGCCGCGGCCGGCGGGAGGTACGTCGTCTCGAAGCCGCGGCGGCGCCAGTACTCGACCGCGTCGTTGTCCGCGTGCGTGACGAGGGCCGCGTTCTCCGCGGCCGCGATTTGCGTGACCTTTGCGACCAGCTTCGAGGCGATGCCGCGGTCGCGGAAGGTCGGGTCCACGGCCAAAAAAGACACCTCGATCACGTCGCAGCGCGCGGCCGCGTCGCTCGACCACGTCCTCCTAAACACGAGGCTGCCGGCGACCCTACCACTCCCCCGCGCCGTCGCCACCAGGCTCGTCGACTGGGGCTCCCTGCGGCAGGCCGCGACGTGCCACGCCGGCATGTTCGGCAGCGCGGCGCAGACCACGGCCTGCAATTTGTCGCCGCCGTCGTCCCTCATGCGGATGTCCACGCGGCCGGCGGCCTTGCGGTCCCAGTGGGGCTTCGCGGCCTCGAGCTCCGGGTCGAAGCGTGCGCGCGGCCGCGGCGCGCGGCCGGACGACGTCCGGCGGGGCGAGGGTGGCTTCGCCGTCGTGGCGTCGTAGACGAGCGCCGCGAGGCGGCGACCCGCGTTGCGAGCCAGTTTTTTCAAATCTCGCTTCGACAGCGCCCGGCGCTGCACGGTGGACGCGGCGCGCGTCTTGGGGGCGTGGCGCGCGAGTGGTGAGTGCCACTGCTTGCTGCACGAAGCGGCTTGGGCTGAAAAAGAGCGTCTCTGCAAAATGCTGCGGCGCGGCGCGATTGTCATCGAACGGGTGGCGAACTTGCTGCTGTGGCGACCTAAGCACACACTTGAGTCGTGTGCAGCCTGAGAAGTGCAGAGATGCAAATATGCGATCAGCAGCAGCGCTTTGATGAAGCCGCGGTTGACCCGAATGAGAGCGTTTTGGCTCGCAGAGTTTTTCATCAGCAGGACCCATCAATGCGCTCGAGGACCACTCCTAAGCGTCCCGGCGGGCCCAAGTGTGGTGATTCGGGTCGAGCGCCGGGTTTTCGTCATACAATTTTCATGACATTGTATTCGAGCTAGTAATATGTTTTTATACAAGCTGCAGCTTGCCAGCTGCTGAGGGTACGCATACACGTGCGCCGCCAGACACATTTGCCCACACGGACGCCGCAGCAGCATACCAGCATAGGTGGTGCAGCAGCTTAGCCTGCCATTGCCACTCCAGCAGTGACACTGTGACAGCAGCCACAGCGAAAATAAACACACGCATCGACGATATGCTGCGGCTCGCAGCGCGACGCATCACCGCGCGGGCAAGGCGCCGCGTCCACGCGCCGGCCCACGCGTTGCTGCCTAGACATAAATCGGCGCGGACACTGTATGACGAGATGCGACAGCTGACCGCAGCCGGCGGCGACTTCACGGTCCATAACTACGCCGCCGTGCTGGAAGACCTGAGCGAGGCCGCCACGACGGTGGAGACCGAGCTCTTCCCGTGGGCCGCGTTAGATTTCTACACGCGCTGGAATTTGGAGGAGGCCGTGACCGACGACGAGGTCGCGGCCTTCAAGACGCCGGAGCGCGGCGGCGCGCAAGGCGACTACCGGCTCGGCATGCGAAAGAAGATAGCCAACGCCGTCGACTGCCTCCAGACGCATCCGAACTCGAAGCGCGCCTCGATCCCCATCCCCTTTGCCACGGAAGGGTCGGAGAGCGTAGATTGGCGCGACGCGGGCCAGACCAAGTGCTGCCGCGAGCTCTACCTCTACGTCGAGGGCGGGCGGCTGTCGTGCACCGGCGTTTTGAGGGTGCAGAACGCGTCGATCTTTCCGAAAAATATGCATTATTTTGGGCAGTTGCTGCGGCGCGTCGCGGGCGAGCTGGAGCTGCCGTTAGGCGTCTACACGCACAACGTCGCGTCGCTGTGCCACGACCGGAGCGCGACGAACTGCTGACGTCGGCGTGTAGTTGTGTTAAAGTTGTGTGCTCTCTTGAGTCTCTTCTCTAGTGCTCGCGTACGCGTGTCGAACTAGGTCGCACGGGTTTTCACAGCCGGCTAGCGCAGTTTGCTCCGACAGCACTCACTGGAGCTGTGCGTCGAACCGAACGCTTCTTTATCGATCGCTTGTGGTATCCCACAGTTCCCACAGTGCGTGCCAACAGTGATCACAACAGTGATCAATAATGGAACATGATCAGCCGGCCGAAGAGCTGGCAATCCCAAAGCTAGCACTGATAGAGGCGCTCGGGGCCGCCGCCGACGACGAGCCGGCCGACGCGACCACGGCGGGCGCGAGCGGGGAGGCGCCCCGCCGGCGCCCTTCGGCTGGCTGGCGCGGAAGCCGCCACCCCCGCCGGAGCCGCCCCTCGACGACCCGGAGGCGGCCGAGCGCGACGCGTGGGACCTCATGCCCGCCGCGCCCCTGATCGGCTCGCGCCGGGCCGAGCAGTTCGACGGCGACGGCCGGCTCGAGCGCGGCCTGGCGCTGCGGTCGCGGGCGTTCCTGGCGAATTCACTGCAGACCAGACCAAACATGGGGTCGCTGCCGCCGCCGCCCGAGTGCATCGCGTGGAAGGCCGCGAACGTGGCCAAGAAATCGCACGCGGGCCTCGACGATCCGCGGCCCTGCGTCGCCGCCATTGTGTTCTGGCCGCGGCCCGGCCACGACTACGTGTCGAACTTTGGGGACCCGGGCCGGACCGAGCCGGGCCGCTGGCGGACGGTCCAGGCGGACGTGCCGCGCTTTGCCGAGTCGATTTACGTCACGGCGGCGCCGGCCGGGGCGCTCGCCGCGCTCGCGCGCCTCGTGCGCCTCGCGACGCGCGGCGTGGCCGTACACCATTCACGCGAGCGCAAAGCGCAGAATGCGTTATGCCACGAGGCGCGGCTATTACTCGACGCGATGCGGCAGACGAGCCCGACGCACTGGGTCGTGGTGCGGCTCTGCCAGCCGGACCCGGATATGGGGGCGGCCGTGGACAGCTGGGTGCGGAAATTGGCGTCGCGGTCGCCGGGCGGCCTCAACGCGTGGCCCGGGGACGCGGTTCCCGCCGCGCCGCGCACACTCGCGGTCCTGCCCAAGGAGACCGCCATCATCGTCGACGGCGCCAACGTCGTGTGCAGCTTCACGGAGGCGTTCCACGCACAACGGGGCGAGTGCGAGTATTCAGCAAGGCGGTTGTGCCGGCTCGGGCCCCACGGCCCGCTCAAGACGAAACGCGTGCGCATCGAGCGGCGCGTGCCGGGCGAGCTCGTGGAACTCGATAAAAACGACTGGCGGCTCACGGAGAAGGCGCTGCGCGAAACCCTAGATTACTTCGGGGGCGGCATGTGGGCGCGCGACGAAGAGTTGTTAAGGCGCTCGACCAAAGTTGTTATTGTCCTGCCGCGCGCCTGGAAACCGAGACTGGCATTATCATCGTACCTCGGCGCGCTCGAGGTCGAAGGTCAGTTAGTGTACGCGCCGCCGGGCAAGGATGCCGACGACGAGTACGTGTTGGACCTGGCGGACCGGACGGGCGGACATATTGTGTCCAATGACCTTTTCAAGGACTTTCATTTGGTCAGGGAGTGGGTCGCGCACCACACTCTAAGGTATACGCTGGAGGGCCGGCGCTTCGTGGCGAAACGAAACGACATGCAGCGCCTCAAGCTGTATGTGCGGAGCGCGCTCTGGGAACCCCCTCGGAACCGGGACGACAACAGCCGCCCCGCGACGCTGCGCGTGCCGGAGGAGCTGGGGCCCGGTGTGGCCTGGAAGACCGAGTCGCACCAGGAGGCCGTTGAACCATTAAGGATCGTCTGCTTGTGGCAGAGCGCTGGGGCCCATCCAGGCCAGTTCTTTGAGGTCAAGACGTTGACGCACCACTTCGTACTATGTAAGGAGGGCCCCAAGTTTAGAAGAGATTCGGAAAACTACACGTTCGCCTTCGTGCCGCGCGGTCCGGCTAATGCCTGTCTGGGCGCGCAGCCGGCCTTTTTGGGCCGCGGGGGCAAATACTCGGAGCACCTTCAATTGAGGAGGTGCCCCAAATGCGTGGGCGCGGGGTTCATCCAAAACGTGGACCCGATGACCGTGTGTCTCGGGACGAAGGACCGGGGCGATGAGTTCGTGTGCGGGCCCTGGTGCCGCTGAGGGTCTATCACGCGGGGCGCCCACGGAGGATATGTCAAGAATGCCCACCACAAGGAGTGCACGGAGGCGAACTGGCGGAAAGACCCGCGCCGGCGCGCGGCCGAGGCGAGGCTTGAGGCCGAGGCGGCGGCGGCGGCGTCGCCGCGCAGCGTCGCGGACGACGTGGCGCCGGCGGTGCCGACGCGGCGGACCGACGCGTACGTGCGCGCCCTCGAGGCGGAGAACGACCGGCTGCGCGGCCTCGAGGTGGAAACCGAGCGGGTGCGGCGCCTCGAGGCCGAGAACGCGCGCCTGTGGCGCGAGGCCGACCGGCTGCGTGGCCTCGAGGCCGAGAACGCGCGGCTGCGGCGCGAGACGGAGCCGGACGCGGAGGGCTTTATCGTCTGCTCGGGGCGGATGCCGCGGGGCGCCACGGAGACCCGCCTCGTGGCCCGCCTCGCGTCGCAGCTGGCGGTCACGCGTACCGCGTCCACGCAGACGGAGCCGGCGGCCGCGGAGCCCATGCTGCCCCCGGCGGCGGCCCCGCGGTGGGCGACGCAGGAGGGGTGTCCCAAGCGCCAATGCACGCGGCCACCGCCCTTCCAGCCGGCGCCCCAACCGCTGGCGCCCCAGTACGCTCCAGCGCCTCAGTATTTCCCGGCTCCGCAGTACGCTTTGGCGCCCCAACCGTACGTTCTGGCGCCCCAATCGTATGCTCTGGCGCCCCAACCGTATGCTCTGGCGCCCTAACCGTACGCTCTGGCGCCCCAACCGTACACGTTGGCGCCCCATTATGCCCCGGCTCCGCAGTACGCGCCCGTGGCGCCGACGCGGGCGGCGGAGGAGGTGGGCGCGCCGACGCTGGTACGGGAGGCGGCGACCGAGCCCACTGCCACGCAGAACCGCGTCGCCGAAAATCTCGTGCGCGCGCTCGCCGCAAAAGAAGAGAACAACCGCGGCGCGCTCGGGGACTACGCGCGGCGGTGTTTCGCCATAAGTGATCACTGCAGCAAGGCGGACCGTGATCGAATGCAGCAGGCGCTTAACGGCGTCGTCGCCGCCGCGATCGCGAACGGGCGGCTCGCGAGCACGGACTGGGCGCGTCTCGCGGCGCCCTGGGTGTGATACTTCCACCGGCCCTCCGATTGTGATACGTGTGTGCACGAATAACTTTGAAAATGTTATTACTAAGGACGGCCGGCAGTTTATCCCTCGAGCGTCATGTGCTTGAGCACGCGTTTGAGCTGACACCGCGAGTGGGCCCACTCGGAGAAGGACGTCTCGAAGCCCGCCGGGGCGTGCTCCAGGGCGTAGGCCGCGAACAACACCAAGTAGCAGTACCGCTCCAGGCAGTTCCTCCCCCGCGCGCGCCAGAAGCCCGCACTTCTAAAGGAGGAGGCCGGCGCCACCGCGGCCGACGCCTCGCACGCGAGGATGGCCTCGACCAGGTGCTGGGCGTGCGCGCACGCGGCACAGCACGCGTCGCAGAGCGCCTTGGCCTCGTCACCCTCCTCGAGCATGGCCACGAGTTCTCTCACCGCCTTGAAGTCGCCCACCATGCGCGCGTCCACCCCCTTCTTTCCTTGCATGGGTTCGCACGCCTCCCCGCGGCCCGCCTTCCACATGATGCAGGCAGCCACCATGCCCGTGGTCGTCCGGCCTCTCCCCATCTGACAATTAAAAACAAACGCCGTCTTCGCCGGCGCCCCCCGGATGGCCGTAACCAATTGGTCGAAGTCCTTCTCCTCCGGCGCCGCCTCGTCGGCGATGGGGATCCTGTTATATGTCACATCGAGTTCCTTGTAGACGTCCGCCACGCACGACGGCGACGCGGTACTCAATTCTCTTTTCTCGTTCTCCGTGCCCGAGGTCTGGTAGTAGACCAGTATCTTCGCCCCGGCCTCCTCGCAGTCTTTGCACAGCCTCCGTTCCATGGCGTCGAGCTCAAAGTCTTCTATGCTCTGAAGATACTCCACGTTTTCATTAAGGTTCCCTGCCATTCGCGGCGCACACGCCTGCCCATCCAAAAACACCACGGGCTCCTCGCGCATGTTACACCACACAATCGAAGAGAACCCAACCTCCTCCACCAATTCATTAACAATGTGCGCAATGCCTTTCCGATGACATTGCCCCACGCCGAACACGGGCATATCGAGATCACATTTCCGGAAGTTCCAGACCTCGGGGTGGATGCGCGGACTCGCGAACAGGTGGATGTGGGCAAACTCATCGCACTTCATCACAAGACCTTCTAAGACGGGCCGTTCATAAATGCGCGCTTCTCTGGGTCGTAGTTCCCTTAGTTTAGCGCACAGCCACGTCGTCACGTCCCTGGGCGGGTCGTGGACCTTGTCCGTCAGTTGCTCCAGCGCTTGGGCGAGGCCGCTCCGTCCTGCTAAAGCATCGTTTTCAAGGAGCTTGGCCGCTTCTCTAAGAACAACGCCGTCGGATCTCCCCTTTTCTCGTAACGCGCCGCCGTCGGATCTACCTTTCTCGCGCAGGGCGCCGCCGTCGGATCTCCCTTTTTCGCGCAACGCGCCGCCGTCGGATCTACCTTCTTCCCTGAGCGGGATGCCGTCGCTCCGCCCCTCTTCCCTTAAATCGACGCCGTCGCTGCGGCCCTCTTCCCTTAAATCGACGCCGTCGCTGCGGCCCTCTTCGCGTAAGCGTACGCCGTCGCTCCGGCCCTCCTCCCGTAACGCGCCGCCGTCGCTCCGGCCCTCGGCCTGCGCGATCTTCGCCCGCAGGTCGTCGGCCCCGCTGCCCGGCCGCTGCGCGGGCTCGAGGGCGGAGATGATCTGCGCGACGGGCGGCGGCGGCGGCGCCGGCGCGCCCTCCGCGGCGGAGATGGCCGCGCGCAGCTTCGCGAGCTCGCTCGCACTCATTTATTGGCTCTGGCAATTAAAGGTTGCACCGCGCGCGTGCCGCGTTCTGGCGCTGCTGCCGGAAGTGGTGGCGGAGGGTGGCAGGGTGGTGGTGCTCGCCTACTACACGCTGGCGCGCCTGCCACTCGCTGGGTGCGGAATCGCGATTCGGGTCGGAGTCGGCACCTGGCAAATCCAGCGGCGAACTGAGCTAGACCCGAACAAAAATATTCATTAATAGAACGGAGGATCAGGAACATTCTACACCACGAGCTTTCTAGGTCCCATTGTGCTCATCAAGCAGCGCAAAAAACACCCCCGCGGGGGCCGTCAGCGCCTAGGAATTAATATCCCGGGCCGTCCTCGGCCGTCGCGATCCCCGGGGGTGTCGTAGACCACGGCACTTCCACGGGGGCACCCAGAATAGTAGACAGGGGACCTTACACACAAACACATCAGATCAGCACCGTCGGCGTCTCGCGCGAGAGCGCGTGGTCGTCCAGCGCGTGGTCGTCCAGGTCCACGGTGCTGGGACTCGTGGGCGGCGGCCCGGGGTCCACGTGATCCAAGTCCACGTGGTCGCCATCTAGGTCGACGCACGCCTCGGCCTCCTCGACCTCCGTCGAGGGCGAGAGCTCGTCGGCCCGCATCTTCATCGACGGCGTCGCCGGCGCTCGGATAGATAGAGGCACCGCCGCGACCACCTCCTCCACGTCGCTTCGTTTCCAGAACTTGAGGCAGACCGGCCGCGCGCCGCACCGCAACCGCGCCACCAGCTGCTCGTACCCGGCGTCCGACGCGTCCACCGCCCCACCGTCGACCTTCACGAGCAAATCCCCCCGCCGCAACGCCACGGCGACGCGCGGCGGGCACGACGCCTTGACGGCGTCCAGGCCGACGTAGCGGTTGCCCGACTTCGCGTCCCTTACTAATGCTAAAGATATACCGAGGCACCGGTGCGGGAAGACGCAGTCCACGAAACTCCCCAATTTCAGGTCCGGCGGCGTGATCATGAGCTCGCCGTTCCTTCTGAATTCCGGTAAGACGGCTTTGAGAATGGATTTGTCGCGGGCGTCCCTAGCTTGCTCCTTGCGACAGACCGCATTGAGCACCTTCCGTGACTCGTCGTCGTCCCGCGACCTTGATTGGGCCGTTGCGAACAGCTTTCGAGCTAAGTCGTCCACGAGCAAAACTTGGGACCGCTTGACCTGGCGGTAGCGCGCGGCGCCCGCGACGCGCCGGTCCGTGCGCACCAGCACCGTGTCCTTCCCCTCTGTACACAGGCGGCACGACGCTAACGCGCCGTCATGATCGACGAGCCAGCCGCGCGGCGAGGAGGACGGGTCGCTTTTAGGTTCGGTCAGGCAACTTAAGCGAGGTAGGGCCAACAACTCGTCCCCCGTCATGGTCTGGACCAGGGGCACGTCGTCGGACAGCGGCGTCCCGTCGACACAAAAGAACTGCAGGCACTCGGCCCGGACGCGCCACTTGAGGCGCGGTCTTTTTTTACACAACGCCTGAGCGAAGGACGTTAACAACTGCGGCGGTCGGGCCCGGTCCGCATCCTGCGCACTTATTTTGAGCCACACGCCCAATGCTTCGTCGGGCGCGCCTAACCGCCACGACACTTTGACCCTTAAACTCCCGTCCCGTTGCAACGCTTTCGAGGGCGTACGCACCCGCAATTCCGGCGGCGGCGCCAGCATGGCGTTCGGCCGGTCCCTTCTTATCCGCTGGAGCTGCACCTGGGCGACCTCCGGTTCTGTCGGAGACGCGTCGCTCCAGCGCACGAAAACCGGCCCTTCCTTTGGCCACACTTCCACGCTCCCCCGCCGCCACGTCGCGTCCTGCAGCCGCACCCAGCAAATATCCTTTTCGACCGCGTCCGTTTCGATCAAGGCTTTCAGGCGTCGGACCGACGGCAGTAGCAACAGCGCGTCGCCTGTCTTCACGTGCGCCTCGTGCAGACTCCGCGACACGGCCAGGGCGTCTCCATTACGATCCACGAGCGCCAGGTGCCGCGCGTCGAGCGTCCGCCGGCAGCCCTCAAAGCGCGTCTTGGTGAGCTTGTCGAGGAAGCACTGGATGACGTCCGGCGGTCTTACCTCGAGATCGGGCATTGTAATATACATCTCGATGGGCGCCCCGGTGACGAGCTTGACGAGCACTCGTGCGGGTCCATTCGAGGGGGGCGGCGGCGGTACGGGCTGCTTGCGCGGCGGCGTGAGGGGCGGCGCGCGCTGGGGCCGGGCAGCCTCGATCATCGTCGCAGCCTTTTACGAGGGCTTATTTTGGCGGCGCTGGACGCGCTAACACTGCACGTCGAGGAGTTATTTGTTGTCGCGACTCAGACCACAACCAGTGTGCCTGCAAGCACTGGCAGACGGTCACGAGGTTGCCACACTAATTCCACACTGTGTCTGAATTTTTGAGGGCGGACGACCACAGTTGCGACTCGCCTTTAGATCCCGTGGAGTGCTCCCCCGCCCCCCCGAAGTTCTCCGGTCGGCCGAGCGGGGAATCTCAGTCTGCCTCGTGCGGGTCTCGCACGGGATTTCTAGGTTTTATTTTACAGCAGCAACAGCACAGCTCACAGCTGGAGTTGCGCTGCCGTTGTTTCAGAGCAGTGTATATTTGAGTATATTTGACACAAACAGTCGTACACGGACGCGTGCGCCACGCTTGTACGCCGAGGCTCAGAGAGCAGCACTGCCACATCAGACATTCAGACTCACGCAGTCGTAACCATCAATTGCGAGGTCGTCTCTAGACGGCCATCGACGCGAGCCCAATATATGGATCACGAGACGAGCGGCGCCGCAGCGCGCGACACGGATCTCTAGACGACACGTCTCGACGCCGTCGACGCCCCCTTTGCGATGAGCGGCGTCGCCGGGGCCCCGGGCATGCGACAGGGCGTGGCGCGCTGGGAGCGCGGCACGGCGTGGTTCCGCGACGTCGAGCCGCCCGTGGAAGCGGAGGCGCCCTGGCCGCCCCTGACGTCAGACCCGGACGCGTTTACTGCTTTTGCGAGAGATCTAGGCGCGGACGAGCGGTTCCGGTTCGTGGACGTGTACGACGTGAACGCGCCGCCCAAACATGCCTTAGCGTTTGTCGTGTGCTACCCGACGGGCACCACGGTCAGCGACGCTGTCAAGGGCATGATGGCCTTGCCGGCGCCGCCGAGCGGCGCCTTCTTTTGCCAACAAACGATCGGCGGCACGCGCGGCACGGTCGCGCTCCTCAACGCCTTGCTGAACAGCAAGGGCGTGGCTTTATCTGAACTCGGGATCGCGGGCGACCGGCCCTCGCCGTTGATGATCATGGCGTCCGCCAAAGTGCGCGCCGCGCACGACCGGTGCGCCGGTGCGGCGGGCATTGCTTCACAGGGCCGCCGCCAGGGGCGCCATTTCGTGGCGCTCGTGAAGGTCGCGAAGGACTACATCTGGCTCGACGGGAAGCGGACCGGCCCCGTGGGCGCGGGCCCGCGGAGCAAGCGAGGCGCGAAGCGGGAGCTGCGCAAGCTCGTGACCGCGGTCCTCGACGCGCGCCCCGACGCGCTCTTTTCCGTCGTGGCGCTGGTCGCCGACCCCACTCCTGAGGAGCGCGAGCGGACGGCCCGCATCCGTCGCAACAAGGCCGCGGCGCGGGCCAAGCGCCAGCCGCCGCTTCCGCCCCGGCGCCGGCCGCCGCTTCCGCCCCGGCGCCAGCCTCCGCCGTCGCCCAGGCGCCAGCCTCCGCCGATAATGCCACGGAAAAAGCCGCCACCGCCACCGCCGCCAAAGAAGAAGCCTCCGCCACCGCCAAAAAAAAAAAAAAACACCACACCCACACCACCCCAAAAACACAAAAAAAAACGCAACCCGAACCCCACCAACCCACAACAACCACCTCACCCCCCCCCCCC
>Ga0114994_10001344_pt1 | contig 17559 bp, 13 predicted proteins | sample ArcticOcean_MG_C_9_FD_87043 | JGI IMG/M metagenome (GOLD analysis project Ga0114994, IMG submission 87043) | Marine microbial communities from western Arctic Ocean - ArcticOcean_MG_CB2_152 | ecosystem: Environmental > Aquatic > Marine > Oceanic | place: Arctic Ocean: Canada Basin | collected...
ATTTAAATCTGTCCCTAATATCTCGCGAATACTTCCATCGGGCAGAAGAAAGGAAACCCATTCAACAAGATCAAAAGTTTCCCAACCCATCGCCCCTGCATTCATTCGTAATGCACCTCCTAAAGTACCCGGTATACCTTCTAAAAATTCAAAACCGGTAAGTCCATTCAAGCAGGCAAAACTACAAATTTCATTTAAACGGGCTCCCGCACCCACCACCAGAGTCTCTCCGGAGCGAAAAGTAATTTCCTTCCAAAAGTCACCCCTTAGACGAATGACTAACCCACCAAAACCGGAATCAGGCACAATTAAATTCGAACCTCTACCCAACATAGCTCGAGGAATATTAAAAAGATGACAAGCTTCCACCAAAGAACGTAAATCCTCGGAATGGGCTGGTTCTGCATACCATCGAGCACATCCACCTACCCCTATAGTAGTTTTGTTTGCGAGGGGTTCATCGGCACGAAGCACTGTATTTTCCGATAATTTATTCTGTAGGTAATAGGAAAATGCATTGAGTTTATTACCTTTAGCTTTTTCCCAAGCTGAAAATCCATGAGCCCATCTTTCCAGATCCCCTGCTCCAACAAATAGAATTTGATCTTTCTCATTATCGCCGGGAGTGGGTCCCAAAACATCGCAAAGTTGTGTAAAATCTGAAAATATATTTGTATGTTTCCTTAACCTGGGTGGTAAATACCCAACCAAGCTCTCCACGGAACCGGCTGGATCAAATTCTTCAAAAGCGGCATAGGTGGGTAATAAATGAAGATCATCTGCCTGAGAGAGTTCTTCGGCAAATTTCTTTGCCAATGCTTGAGTGCGGGTAAATCGGTGAGGTTGGAATACAACCTGAACGGAATGCTTCGGAAGTGTTAATCGCCGATGACTTAAGAAAGCATTAATTTCGGTAGGATGATGAGCATAATCTTCTACAATAGTACGAGTTGGACTTTGATGAAGAATTGTTTGCCTACGCTCAATTCCAGGAAATTTATTGAAGTCTAATTGGGATAAATCAACCCCCAAGGCATTACCCGCGACAATCACTGCAGAAATGTTATTTTCTTGGTATTTCGAAGCATCCTCATTCAAGTCGAAGCTCGATAAAGATTTTCCTTTTTCCAATTCTGCCCATTTAAAAAGGTCGGAGCCAGTCGGAGTTATAATTGTTGAAGTGGTTCGTGAAAATAAAGATCGAAAAGTTTCGCCCATCGAATCTTTTGAATCATAACGATCCACATGGTCCCAATCACAATTCAATGAAAGGGTAATGGTGGGTGCGAAAAAATCTATTGTACCATCACTTTCATCGACCTCTAAAATTACCCAACTATCTTTTACAAAACGTCCGGGGGGAAGTTGATTGTCCACAAACGTACCTCCCACGAGATAAGAAAATGAGAAATTAACCTTATCCAATGCCCAACAGAGCATCCCAACCGTGGTGGTCTTCCCGTGGCTACCCACAACCGCAAGAATTTTCTTCTTGGCGGTAAAACGAGCAAGGAATTCTCCTCTTTGATAAACTGGTATACCTAAATCGACCCAATTCTTAACCAACTTATTATCCAAAGAAATTGCACTCGATCGAATGACACAATCTGGATTATTGACCGGAGTGGGTTCGCTGAGTACCTCAATCCCCGAATTCTGTAAATGAGAACGTAAAGGTTCACGAAAACGATCGTCATAAGCTTCGACATGAACGCCAGCACCTTGTAAATAAAGCCCAAGCGGAGCCATGCCCATTCCTCCGGCACCTAGAAGCAATACTCGTTTAGGATTTTTCATCCGATCATACGAAGGACTCCACCCCGAAGCGGTTCTTGAATAGCCCGTTGCTTTAAAGACTGAGCAATATCATCGGTAATCCGACCAGCGACATCTCCATTATCTAAAGCAAATAGATTACGGCGCAGAATGGTACGGAATTCTTCATTAAACATAACTTCTCTCACTTCATCCAATAAATTCTCCGCCATTTTATCCTCTGGACAAAGAATTGTGGCTCCTTTTCTTTCCAAAAAATCTGCATTTAAGAATTGATGGTTGTCGGCAGCGTAGGGGTATGGGATTAAAATAGATGGTATTCGACAACGAACGATCTCAGCAATTGCACCGGCCCCCGCTCTTGAAATGACTAAATCTGCAGCGGAAAGAACTGTATTCATTTCATCGGTAAATGAAACAAAACGATTCGTGATGGTTTGCCCACCAATTCCCTCCAATTGAACGACACCAGAGCTTTCATTACTCATTCCGGTCAAGCAATAGGTCGAAATTCCCTCGGCAGCGAGTGGTTCTAATTTATCTTTGACCCAACGATTTAAGGCCACAGCTCCTTGACTTCCTCCCAGAACAACAAGCAGACGGTCACTCAAGGAAATCCCGAGTTGTTTACGAGCCCGTTCTTTTGGGATTCGACGAAATTCTTTTCTCAAAGGATACCCTACATTTCGAATTACCTCTGGTGACATTCCCTCTAAATGCATGCCTTCGGGAAGGTATAACCGGTTTGCTCTTTTGGCCAAAAATCGGACTGCTTTTCCAACTGCTCGATTCGCTTCATGAATATAGATCGGTATCCCTCGTGCTCGAGCAGCCATTGCGGGTCCAAATGAAGAAAACCCACCAAATCCCACCAATGCATCCGCGCCCACTTGGCCATAAAAACGATAAGATCTAAGAAATGAGAAGGCAAAGCCATGACCAAATCGTAACAAGCCAAGAGGAGACTTAATAAGAGGAGCCCCAGGCATTGCTTCAAAACTAAGCTTGGGATACTTACGTGCCAGTCTAGAATCAACCGCTTTTTGACTAATAAAAAGCCAGGATGGATATCCTCGTTCTTCGAGATTTTGAGCAAGAGCAATCCCCGGAGTCAAGTGACCCCCTGTTCCGCCGCATGCAATAACAATATTCCTCATATTTCTCGAATCTCTCTTGGTTGGTGTACCTTTGGATTATCCCATTTACGAAAAACATTTATGATGATCCCTAAGAAGACAAAAGTGACCATCAGGTTTGAACCGCCGTAGCTGATAAATGGTAAAGACATACCCTTGGTTGGCATTGAGCCAGTGACTACGCCCATGTTTATAATCGCCTGCAAACAGATAAAAAGTAGTGACCCCATTGCGAGTAAGTACTCGTATAATCGTGGTGCTTGTCGTAAACGCCAAGAAACTAAAAGAAAAAGAAAAAGAAAACAAAGCACAATTCCCATTGTACAAATGAGTCCGAGTTCTTCACCAATAACTGGAAAAATAAAATCTGTATGTGCCTCAGGTAAAAAATGCATTTGCTGGCGCCCCATACCTAAACCGACACCATTCAACCCACCGACTCCGAAAGCGAGCATGCCTTGCCATAGTTGATACGCACTATCATTTGAATTTGCCTCAACATCTAAAAATGAAGTCACACGCCTAATCCGAACAGGATCAAAATAGACTAAAATACAGAATGCACCAATGGCTAAGCCTGCGATTGGTAATAACCACCTCAGGCTTGTACCCGATTGAAACATCAAAGTGGCTGCGACTGCTCCGCATAAAAAACAAGTTCCAAAATCGGGCTGTTTTAAAATCAATCCACAAATCACCGCAATGATCAAAGAGGGAATCAGAAAACCGGATACAAAGGATTTAATTTCCCTTTGACGAGACGAGAAATAAGCTGCCAGACTAAGAACCAATCCAATCTTCGCAAATTCAGAAGGTTGAATGCGTAGGGGGCCTAATCCAATCCAGCGCTGTGCTCCATTCACCTTGATTCCCACTCCGGGAATAAGCGTAAGAATAAGACCGAGCACGCAAAATCCGAAAATCCACCATGATTTATCCTTCAACCATTCCAAGTTCATAAACGATACGTAAATACCGATAGTAAGAGATAATCCTATCCAAATAATTTGTTTAGTTAACAGCGTGTGAGCATCTCGCACGACACCAGCACTAAAGAGCATAACCAGACCAAGAGTCGTCAACCCCAATGCAATTGCGATGAGATAAACCGTTATCCAATTAGTTGGCTTTACTACACTTTTACTTACAGCTGTTTCCGCCACTCTTTTCTTTCCACTTTCACCACTTTGATAATTCTACATAGATTATGGTTGTTCAGGCACATCGATTATAGGCTTTTCTTCCACCACTCCCTTAAAGAAATCCTCAACTCTCGATGCCTCGTTCTCCGCAGGTATTATATTTGAATCGGCCTGTTGAGAATTAAAACTATTTGACGAATCAGAGACGATCAAGGCTTGGCCAATTTTGATTTTTCCGGCATCTGTTAAATTATTCCAATCCATTATTTCTTTTACTGTGGCTCCGTAGATTGAGGCAATGCGTGTGAGGTTCTCACCTTTTTTAACATTATGTACGCTTGAACCTGAAGGAATGGGGGTTTTCGGAATTAATGGCACTTGTGGCGAAACAGATCCACTCGGTAATACCAAAACCTGCCCCGGTTTGATAATCGAATTTTTATCCATTCCATTCGCAGCCATTAATTCGGACAAGGACACTGAGTTGGATTTAGCGATCCTAGATAAACTATCTCCTCCTCTTACTGTGTAAGTTGAGCCTCCAATTGGAGTTAGTACAGGAGTTACAATCGATTGAGATTCCCCAATAGTTCCACCATCAGAAATCATAATTTCCTGACCAATTTTTAACCTAGAATTATTAGATAAGTTAGGGTTAGAACTTAGAATGCTTTTTAATGTAACATTGTTCTTACGAGCAATCCCCCACAAGGTATCACCTTTAACTATTTTATAAATTGAAACATTAGAAGGGCGAAGGTTAAAAGAATTGGATATCTCTTGATTCTCATTAATTACATTGGGTAATGGAATTGGATCAATCACTTGATTTCTTCCTGGTACAAATAACTCCCCCACGATAGGTCTAGTAGGTTCCTTTAATTCGCCCATTGGTTTTGGTGTATTTGTGGGTAGAGCAGGTGTGGATAAGCCTTCATTAAAAGACCCGATGTCTTCTTTTACCTCCACCTTCTTATTCTCCACATTTACTGTTTCTTTTTTGTCGGCGGTTTGACAGCCGGGTTGAAACATAACGAGAAGAATTACTCCTACGTGTAGCGATAAAACAATTCCAAATATTTTTGTGAGTTTCATGGTATTTTTTTCTTACTGGTAAACGAAATTATGCGAATCTATCATGGGTAGACCTAGATGTTATTTTCTTCAAATTCAAAAAGAGATTTATGAAAGAATTTCCACGATGTGCATAGTCTCTAAAACTATCAAAACTAGCAAATCCTGGACTCATCAAGATGTTTGTTTTTTGAGTGACTTCAGAACAAGCTTTTTTAAAAGCATCGTCCAGGGATTCAAACCAGCAACTGGGAAATGAATCTTTAGTAAATATCTTTGATAATACTTTACCACTTTCACCAATTAAAAAAGCTCGTCGGATTAAAGGTTTAATCTTAGTGGCAAATTCTTCAATCATTCCACCTTTACTTCTACCTCCCCCGATCCAAAATAAATTACCTTTAAAGTTTTTACATGCAGCTAATGCAGATGCAAAATTGGTGGCCTTGGAGTCATTCCAAAAAGTAGCATCACCTATAGTTCCAATATTTTGTAAACGATGAGGTTCAGGAGTATAAGTTTCAACCGCTTTGATAAATAAATTTTTATCTATTCCTTGATTAACGGCAAAGGCATGTGCCAATGCAATATTTTCGATTTGTGGATAAGTTGTTAAAAAAAGATCAGAATTTAGCCCAAGACCTACAGTCTGTGTTCGCTTAATGACCCGGCAATGCTTGGGTAATATAAAATCAACCTTCTTCGCAAAGTTGTTTACTGTTTCACCAATGAATAAAGAGCTATCTTGACCAAGTTTTAGAAGCCGAGATTTCGCATAAAAGTAATCTGATTTAGATTCATGATAATCAAGATGATCTTCATCAAAATTTGTCCATAATACAGATTCTGGAGTAAGATGTACTAAATCCTCTGATTGAAATGAACTTGTTTCTAAAAATATGGTAGTTTCTGAATCGAGTCCATCCGCAACTAATTGACTAAGTGGTATTCCCACATTCCCAGCAACTACTGCAGGTTTTCCACATATTTCATATAAGTGAGTCAGGAAAGTCGCTAGTGTCGTTTTTCCATTTGTACCGGTAACCGCAATAATTTTTGATTGAGTAAAATTAGATGCAAAATCTGTCTCAGTTATAATTTTTTTGCCACAATCCTTAGCCCATTTTCTCCACTGATGAGATTTCTTAAACCCTGGACTACAGATCACGATTGAGCACGCACGCGCCTCCGCATAAGTGAAGGCACGCTCCTGCTCATCGTACATTTTATAATCCCAACCTAATTGCGCCAACAAGGCTGAAGCCCCTTTGCCGCTTATACCCGCGCCTAAAATTGCCACATAATCACCTGGCATTTTATCCCAATTTTCAAACACTCTATTCATCTTAGTTTCAAGGTTGCCAACCCGATCAGTGCGAAAAGTAAAGATAAAATCCAAAATCGGATAACCACTTTAGTTTCCTTCCACCCTTTTAATTCAAAATGATGGTGAATGGGAGACATCAGAAAAACCCTTTTACCGCGGCTTTTAAATGAAATCACTTGTATAATTACTGAACCCGCTTCAATCACAAAAATACCCCCCACAATAATTAAGGTAAATGGTTGATGAATCATTAAAGCAATGATTCCGACTAATCCCCCAATTGCTAATGATCCTGTATCGCCCATGAACATTTCTGCCGGATGAGCGTTGTACCATAAAAAAGCGAGACTTCCACCCAATAGTGCAGAACAAACAATCGTTAATTCTCCCGTACCAGGTACCCAACTTATTCGGAGGTATTCTGAAATGACAAAATTGCCAGAAGCGTAAGCCATAATGCCATAGGTAAGTGCAACTGTAACGGTACATCCAATCGCTAATCCATCGAGTCCATCGGTTAAATTGATTGCGTTGCTTGAACCGGTTAAGGTGAAAAGAAAAAGAATAAATGCCCCGAAAATAGATATGTTTGAAAAAACTATATCTTTGTAAAAAGGCACCCACAACTCCAGCATTTCCAATGAACTCCCGACCGCTTTTCCCTGAACGCCAGTTAGACTTTCTCCAAGTGGACCGATTAGTAAAGCAAGTGCTAAAGCGGTTGCGAAAAGTTGACCCAGTAATTTGTATCTTCCAGCCAATCCTTTGCTGTTTTTCTTTGAAATCTTTAGGTAATCGTCTGTAAATCCAACTAGAGTTAAAACGATGTAAATGACCATCGCCGTAACTACATAAATATTGGGCTCTGCCCATAAGATTGTGGAAAACAGTACTGATCCAAAAATTAGAAGTCCTCCCATTGTGGGAGTCTTTGCTTTCCCTTTGTGAAGAGTTGCTAGTGCACCGACTTCGTCTTTGTCTCTGAATGCCTGCTTGGCGCCAAAATTTTGTAAGGCGGAGATAAGCTTTGGTCCAAGAACGAACCCAAATAAAAGTGCTGTTATCCCTGCGAAAATAGCCCGAATTGAAATAAATTGGAACAATCGAAGGGGACCAAACCAATCCTCGCCAAATTGTAAATAGCTCAACATTGGTCATTTTTCCCTTCCTCATTTTCCTCTACAGCCCATGTGGGAAGTAATTTCTCTAACTGATAAGATCTACTCCCCTTAAACAAAACAACTCCTTCGAAATCCTCCACCACTGAGACTGCATCAAGCAGGTCAGAAAGAACTATAATTTTATTTTCAGCATAACCACTTTCAAGTAATGCCGGTGCCATCCAAGTTGCTTTTTCTCCAATTAGTATAACGAAGTCATTTTCTTCCAAGTCAATACACTGCCCCACTGAATAATGTAGATTTTGAGCATCCTCGCCCAATTCCTCCATACCGGACAATACATATAATTTAGGAGATCCAGAAAATTGGTTTCTGAAAAATTCAATTGAATCTTTCATTGAAGCTGGGTTGGCGTTGTAACAATCCACTAAATATGATCGCCCTCGACCTTGAAAGCATCTTCCTCTCAAGGTCGAAGGGCGAAATCGGGGTAGGCGTTCAGAAATTTCTTGGACTGAAACACCTAGCTCTAATGCAGCTAATACTGCAAGTGCAGCATTCTTTCCCATTCCCTTTGATAAATAAGGTAATGGGAAAGAAAAAGATGGGGACCCGTGTCGCCAAAGCCTCAGCAACGACGAGTTCCCCATCTTGTTTGTTTCAGTCCAAATGGAGTAAAATGCTTCCAATTGACTTGGGTTTGAAGTCGGTTCTCGTTCGCGGAGTACAATAACTCCTTCACCACTTTTGTATCGGTCTTGAAATTTTTCATACTTCAAACAATCTTCTGGGAAGATGACAGTTTGAATAAGATCCGACTTCGTAAATAAATCTGCTTTTTCAGAAGCTATATTTTCGATTGTTTCCAATCCTTCTAAATGAGATGGGGCAATAATCGTAACTAAAACAATACTAGGTGAGATTGTTTTGGCTAACATTGACATTTCACCAATTTGATTAATCCCCGCCTCGACTACTGCATATTGATGCTTATGATTGTCACACCGCAATAATGTTAACGGCACACCCAAGTGATTATTCAAATTACCTTCAGTGCTCAAAGCTTTGTCTTCTCCTAGTAGTAATCCTAAAATATCTTTGGTTGAAGTTTTTCCACAACTACCAGTAATTCCAACCACTGGGCCTTTAAACTTAAGTCGATGCTGATACGCAATATTATGAAAAGCTTGTAATGAATCTTTAACCAACAATTGAGGTAATGGTACATTAAGTTTTACTTGTTCTACTATACTAGCACATGCACCGTTTTCCTCTGCGGATGATAAGAAATCGTGTCCATCACGCTCTGCCTTTAATGCTACAAATAAATCACCCGAATTTATTTTTCGACTATCAATCGAAAATCCAGAAATATCAACTTGTGGATGCTCTTTCCAAGTCCCACAAGACCATTTCTCTAATTGATCTGGATCAAACCTCGGCATTACATGGTAAGTTGTTTTGCACTGAGTAATTCTCCTGCGACAATTCTGTCATCGAATGGAATAGCAGTATATTGAACCTCTTGGAAAGTCTCATGGCCTTTTCCAGCAATGAGTACACAATCTTCATCTCTTGCTGCGTCAAGTGCCATACTGATGGCCCGCCTACGATCATCAATAAAATGAACTTTGGATGTTTTAGAAATACCTTTTCTCATATCATTAAAAATATTACCTTGATGTTCAGTCCGAGGGTTGTCTGCGGTTGCCCAGACTTTGTCTGCACCTGCACAAGCGACTTTGGTCATCTCTAAACGCTTGCCTCTATCGCGATCACCACCACATCCAAATACAAGGTGGAGTTTTCCATTTGTACATTCTCGCAACATGCTTAATGCATTACGTAAAGCATCTGGAGTATGTGCATAATCAACCACAACCTTGTAACCCTGACCACGATCAACTGGTTCCATCCGTCCATCAACCCCGGTGAATGCACTTATTTTATGTATTGCATTTGATACTCGCATACCCAATGCATGAACAATTGAGAATGCGGCTAACACATTCATCACATTATACCTTCCCAGTAATGGACTGGAAACCACTGATGAACCAAAAGGTCCATCCAAAATAAACTCTGAACCGACCGATGAAAGAGAAATATTTCTTGCTCGAAATGTACTTATTTCATCTTCTCCAAAAGTAAGAATATGGACATGAGGGGGAAGTTCATCCATCAATCTTCTTCCAAAAGGACAATCAGCATTAATTACAGCCACTTTTGGCAATGTACCGTTTTCACCATTAAAAATTTTTCGTTTCTCGCAGAAATATCTTTCCATATTTCCATGATAGTCAAGATGGTCTCTGGTAAGATTTAAAAATACGGCAACTTCCATATCTAGTCCTGCAACCCGACTTTGATGGATACCATGTGAACTTACCTCCATAACCGCTTCCGAACATCCAGCTGCAAGCATACTTCTTAGTAATGGATAAATATCAGACGCTTCGGGCGTAGTTTTAAACGAAGGTAAATCTCGGTCTCCTAGATGATATTTAACTGTTCCAATTAAACCTACAGGACGACCTGGCCTTTCCAATAAATGTCTCGCTAATGCAGTAACTGTGGTTTTCCCATTTGTACCAGTTACTCCAATAATTTTTAAAGATTTATCAGGTGAACCATGATATTTTTTAGCGAACTGAGCTAATGCCAATCTTGGATTATCCGCTTGTACTGAAGTTATCCCGGACGGAAGATCTATATTTTCTTGGTTTGAGATAATTGTCTTTGCTCCGCGACTAATTGCTTCTTCCAAGTAGTTATTTCCATCTGTTCTCGCCCCAGGTATAGCGAAAAAAGCAGACCCTGGCGTCACTCGTCTACTATCAGTAATTAAATCAGTTATTTCAGTATTTAAATCGTCTTGAGATAATGCTGTTTGGCTATCTGACAAATCTCTGAGTAAACTAACTTTCCCTAATCTATTATGTACATCTCTCAATGACTCACGGTTTTCTTTTTTACTTTTCATCTAATTCAGATTTATGATTAAAGTTCTTGGCGATTATTTCTAATATTCACTGCCACTTTTATTTCCTCTTTCTTGGGTTGTATTCCGAGGTAGCTGATAATTTGCTTCGCCACATTTTGGAATGCAGGCGCTGCTACTGTTCCTCCGTATCCCAACATTCCCCTTTTCATCTTCGCCTCATCCACAACAACAGTAATAACAATTCTTGGTTTTTCAGCTGGAAAAAAGCCTACAAATGAACCGACATGGTGACTTCTAGAGTATTTTCCATTAACTATTTTTTGGGTAGTCCCTGTCTTCCCAGCTACATCAAATCCGCTCACTCTAGCTTTCCTCGCCGTTCCTTCATTTGAAACCACGCTCACAAGCATCTCAGTTAGAGATTTCGCCACACTAGTTTCTATGACTCTCCTGACTGGTCTAGCATTGAAAGGAGTTACAGTTTTACCTTCTTCATCAAAGATTCGATTAATGAATTTTGGCTTCATTAACACCCCACCATTTGCCACCGCAGACATTGCTGAATGTACTTGAATTGCCGTTGCACTTACCGCATGCCCCATGGGCAAACGAGTAATGGTTAATCCATCCCAATTCTTAGGATGATGCAGGATTCCTTTTCTTTCTCCGCCAATCCCTAACTCCGTCTTTTCCCCAAACCCAAAAGCTCGACAATAATCGTACAATCGCTGAGAGCCTAATTTTATTCCTAATTGTGCAGCCCCTCGATTACTCGATTTTTGAACCACCTCCTTCACACTTATTTTCCCTAATGGATGATGGTCACCAGGCAATCTTAATCTTTTCGATCCTTTTTGAATACTTGAAACCGAACAATCAATTATATCTTTAGGTCCTACAATTCCGTCATTCATACAACCACTCACAGCAACTATTTTAAAAGTAGATCCAGGTTCGTACAAATCTGACAATGCACGATTTCGCTGAAAGGATATCTCGGATTTATTGTAAAAATTCGGATCAAAATCAGGTACATTCGCTAGAGCAAGAATACTACCAGTACGAGGTTCACTTACTATCATGCTTGCACTTAGTGGATTATAATCTTCAACGATTCTAGCTAATTCTTTTTCCACCATGTCTTGAATCATCCAATCGAGTGTCAATTCTACATTAAGACCATTTTTTGGAGAAACTTCTAATGTTCGGTGCTGCGGCATTTCCCTACGCTTCCCATCTTTTTCGCTTTCTTTCCAGCCATCCTGTCCTTTTAAATAATAATCAGTAAACCTTTCTGCTCCCATCGTCGCGATGCCTTCCTTATTTAGGTAGCCTAGAACATGACTCCCTAAACGATTCCCAGGGTATAACCTTGAGTGTTTATGATTTCCATAAACTCCATCAATATTTAATAATTCTATCTTTCGATATGTTCCCTCATCCACCTCCTCCTTTAACTTAACCCACCTGACTTTTTTAATTTCCCCGTTAAATTGAGTCCCTTTTCTAATTTTATTGGATGCGGCCAACTCTATTTGAGATACAGGTATCTCTAATAATTCAGAAAGTTCTGCAAACTTACTATAATCCTCTTCTTCAATCGAATGTGGATCCATACCAACATTAACAACTGATCGTGTGGTTGCCAAAAGATTTCCCTTACGATCCACTATGTCCCCTCGTCTGGCTTTTAAAGTGACAAAATTCTTCCGTGCTCCTTGAGCAAATTTAGCAAAATCATTTGCCTTGAACACTTGAAGGTAAACTAATCTACCCCCTAATGAGCAGAAAGTTATGGAGACAGCAAAAAATACAAGATAAAATCGAAAAGGGGAAATAAAAATACTCTTCATTTTACCGCGTTCCGGCAAATTCTCCCTGAAGTTTATAGGTGCGAGAATTCTCACTACCTATACGATCGTTCATATCTAATTTTGATATATGAAAAGTATTCTTAGCAATAGGCATCGATAGTCTACCCTCCACCATAATTGCCAATGATGAGGGCCTTAACGAGTTAGATCTCTGCCCTCTTAATTGATTAACCTCACGCCCGACAATCTCCATTTCTCCTTCGAGCTTGCCACAATTCTTTGCCACTGCGGTAATTTCCATCCTCAACCAAACAATTGCTAATGCTCCTCCTCCAAAAAACAGGAGAAATACAGAACCGATTACAAATATAGACCGATTAAAATTCTTGGGTTTTAAATTCATTACAAATTTGGTTGTTCGATCTTTTTCAGGACACGAAGGCGGGCTGAACGACTCCTAGGATTCTCCTGCACTTCCTTACTGGAAGGTGCAATTATCTTGGTATTTAGAAGTTCAGCACAAACTTTCCTATCATCCAACACACTCCTATCCCATCGATGAACAGGACGACCAGCCATTTTGCGCATAAATCTTTTCACCATTCGATCCTCTAGAGAATGGAACGATATGACCACAAGTACCCCGCCTGGCTTTAGTGCACGAAAAGCCTTAGGTAAAGTGAGTGCCAATGCCTCCATCTCCCCATTAATAGCAATTCGAATACCCTGAAAAGTCTTGGTCGCTGGATGTATTCTTTGCCTTATACGAAAGCCACCTACCGCATTCGAAACTAATTCTGCTGCACTCATCGTACGTTGAAGAACTCCAGTTCCTCGAGCCTCAAGAATCGCATTGACTACACGACTCCACCTACGCTCCTCCCCATACTCCCTCACGGCACGAACTAAACTCTCACGAGATGCAGTTTCTAAAAATTCCGCGGCACTTTGGCCAACTCTTGGATCCAAACGCATATCAATTGGAGCATCCAACCTAAATGAAAACCCCTTCAAGGGCTCCATCAACTGAAAGGAAGAAATCCCCAAGTCCATCAAAACACCATCAAAATCTTCAGCAGAAGAAACTTCATCCATTTTTTGAAAACTCAAATCATGAAATGTAAAACGATCACCGAATAAATTAGTTGTTTTCTCCGAGCGAATAAGCGCATCGGGATCACAATCAAAAGACATTAATTCTGTCGAATCATTCGCCTCAAGTATAGCTTCAGAGTGCCCACCTCCTCCGTAAGTTAGGTCAGCAAACCTACCACCGTTTTCTGGCTGAAGAAAGCCCATGCTTTCCTCAAGCAATACAGGAACATGCCTTATCATTGAAGGCGTACAAACAAATTCAACCGCACCACAATACATCAGAAAATTCCAATCCTCTCATTTGTCCATCCATGACTTCGTAATTAATATTTCTCGCAAATCCACCCAAAAAAGAAATGCGAGGGAGATGGGGTAATTCAACACATTCTCCCTTAATGTGAGCAACCACCCTAAAAGTTGCACACAGAATGTGTTTTTGAATCATAACCCCAACTCCCCCATCGCATCATAAATATTTCTTTCATCTGCCGCCTCACGATTGCCGTATCGTTCTTCAGACCAAATTGCGAAGGCGGAAAAGTTTCCAACAAGAACAGCTTTCCCAGAGATACCAGCATGCTCTAAAAGTTTATCATTCAAATTAATTCGACCCTGCTTGTCGCAACCAAATGAGTCTGCTTTGGAAAATAATTCCATAAGTAAGGACTGAGCTCTGGCATCACTAAGATTCGCCGCTGCTACTTTTTCTTCAAGGCGAGAAACCATCTTGGGCGGGTAAACCGTAACATACCCACCTGGATTAGGTAAACCGAGATAGGTATTATCTCCTCCAGATATCCTCCATTTTGAAGGAATTGTCACGCGGCCCTTAGAATCTAATGCGTGTACAAATTCTCCGACAAAATAAGTTGTATTATCTTCTGCCATTCCCAACCCAATATTTATCCACTTAGTTCCATTACTACCCATTTCTTGCCATTTTAACCCACCATGGTCAAGTTTTTTTTATTTTTATTTTTATTTTTTAAAGATTTACGGTTCCCATTTTCTTTAAATTGCCCTACCACGAATGCATGAATAAGTATTTCTAAATGAAGAAAGTCGGTAAAATCAGAGCAGATGAATTAGTAATGAAACTCGGCCTCTGCGAAAGTCGAACCCAGTCTCAGGCTTGCATACTTGCTGGACAAATCAGATTGGGAACCGAGAAAATCGACAAGGCGAGCAAGATGCTTAACCAAGATAGTCTATTAACCCTTGACCGCCCGCCGCCCTATGTAGGTCGAGGTGGACTGAAACTCGAAAGTTTTTTTAAAAACTATCCTTTAATAATTAAAGGAAAGAATATTCTAGACCTTGGTGCATCAACCGGAGGCTTTAGTGATTATTTACTACAGCAAGGAGCAAATTCTGCCACTTGTGTCGATGTTGGTCACGGACAACTCCATTACAAATTAAGAACCGATTCACGAGTAACTAATTTGGAAAAAACAAATCTACGTAATTTAGCATCGGATAAACTGGATTTTTTCCCATTTCCGATTGTGGTGATGGATTTGTCTTTTATCTCACTTTCAAAAGTGCTTGTGCGGGCTTGGAGTTTTTTATCCGTCGGGGGTCACCTAATTGCTCTGATTAAGCCCCAATTTGAATGCAAAAAAAAGGAAGCGGATCGTGGGCGAGGAATAATCAAAGATAAATTAATTCACCAAAGGGTACTGAGCGAGATATCTGATTACGCCAATCAAAACCTTCCTAACTCGGAACTTTTTGCACAAACTGAATCTAGCCCCAAAGGAGCGGATGGTAACCTGGAATTTTTTCTAGGTTGGAAAAAGCTGAAATAATCAATTCGGAGAATTTTTAGAATCTTCTTTTTGTACGAGGTTTCTTAAAAGAAGATCTCGATCATCCTCGGCCCTGGCACGCTCAATTTCATCAACGCGTGTAAACACATCTTCTTCCTTTGCCTGTTTCGCTCGCAAGGAATAAACCTCAGAGAGCTTAACAAAAGTAGTAAGATCTTCAGTTCTCTCCAACTCAGACCACCCTTGACCTAATTCAAGACTCGGACACGCCTCCGCTAATTGAATGGAAAGAGATCGATTTTCTTCTTCTTCACCCTGCTCGACTCTTAACGCATCAATCAATTGGTCTAGAACTACCTTCCTCGCAACCTGGGGGGCAGTAGAATTGGATTCTCTTTCTGCTTTTGAGATTCCCACCCGTTCGGCCTCTAATTTAGTTAAGCGGGCTTGTAGGCGGTTATTTTTACTATCAAAAGAACTCTTCAAGGCGGATAAACTTTTCCCATCAATCAAAATATGTTTACCATCCTTGAGCATCGATTGATTATTTTCATTTTGTTGAAGTTTACTCAAGGTACTTTCACTCCATTGCGTAAAAGCATCCGAGCGAACCTTGGCCGCATATTCTCGGTACAAATCCGCAAAGGACGCATTTTCATAATCACCTGATTCTTTATCTGTCTTACGATCCAGAACAAAAATAGCAAAACCATCCCTAATCGTACGGGTAGACCGTGTAAAAAAGAGACTTTCATTCAGGGCTAAAACTTTCTCCAATGGTTCACTATTATTTCGCCTTTCACTTTCTCTTCTCTCCAAGCCTAGAATCGCTGCCTGAACGCCCATATCTTTCACTGTAAAATCTATTTCCCTATCCGTTCCACCACTTTCCGCGATCAAAGTGTTTAACTCGACTGAATTTCTTTTTTGAGAAAAGTTAGAATATTTTGACTTTAACTGATCTCTCAAAGAATTAATCTGATCAAGGAAGTCCAAAGAAGCTTCTCGGGCCAGTTCTTTGGCATCTCTTTCCGCATCGAGGCGATCTTCCTCAATGATACGTAATCGGATTTCATCTTTGAAATCAGCAAAAACTAATTCTTTTTTCAAAGTTTGATTTCCTTCACTCAATGGAGCGGAGAAAAAGTCTAGCTTTTCAGCACTTTGGTTGGATTCACTTTCCCCCTTGGGCCCCTTTTCTCCTTCAAGTAAATTTTTGGGTTCCGGTGCATCGGGGACAAGTTCAAATTGGTCACGATTTAAATCAAAATAAGCACGTAACCTCGATTCTTCCGGTTCTGGGAATGAGGACATGAAATTCTTCGATGGAAAACTGATCATTGTCGCAAAAGTCCTAGCCGGTTCGCTAAATGTGGGATCGTTTTTATGTTCTTCATGAAACTCTATTAACTCATCTTCCAACAAATTAGAAATTTTTGTTTCCTTGCTTGAAGAAGAAACATTAGGGAAATCCCTTGGTAACTGATCCAATCGCGGAACAAGGACAAGAGAGTTTGGAGAGATTTTTTCAGTGTTAAATTCAAATTTTGAATTCTCCAATGTTTGAATCAGACTTTGAATAGTGGCAGAAATATTACCACCGATCTTGACCTGCAATTCAGATGAATTTAGATCTGTAATTTCATTAACAAACAATATTTTTTTGGAAATCGAACCGTAAGAAAAATCAAGTGAATCATTAACTTTAGGCAGTTGAGAGAATGAAATTTTGAAAAGTTTTGGATTACTGCTATTGAGATCTTTTTGATTCAAGCTTAACAATTCAGCTTTAAATGCAAATTGATTGCTAAACAGATCCAATTCTCCTTCTTTTTTCAAAGTATAACCACCTTCGGAATAAATTCTATCCACCTGATTGGCTCGAAAATGAGAGTACAGAGTTGATTCAACAAATCTTGTTTTAACCCCATGTCGAATTCCAACAAATTGTAAGGCACGGGATCGATTCTCATCTGTAGCAAGTGCAGGGTCAAGTTCTCGAACATAACGGTTAAATCCATCATTGATACCAATATGGTTTTCCGAATCAGCTAAATAGCCCCATGATTTAGCTTGGCCATCCATTACTAATTTAGCCCGTATAGTTGCTTGCGAAAAAACCGAATCATAGCCACCTGAACGAGAAATTTCACGGACTTTAAAATTTTTGGGTAAGTTTGGCCAAGATTGCATGAAGCCAAAAAGCCTTTGTAAGGCGTTTCGATCGAAATTATCTTGATTTGATTGTAAAGCGGTCTGCAATTGAGCTCGCAATGATTCGAAAAACTTCTTGTCCGCCTCTTCCATACTCTCTACGAGGGGCGGGATCACTGCACCAAAATCTGAGGCAACTCGATTCTC
>Ga0114994_10001347_pt1 | contig 17556 bp, 15 predicted proteins | sample ArcticOcean_MG_C_9_FD_87043 | JGI IMG/M metagenome (GOLD analysis project Ga0114994, IMG submission 87043) | Marine microbial communities from western Arctic Ocean - ArcticOcean_MG_CB2_152 | ecosystem: Environmental > Aquatic > Marine > Oceanic | place: Arctic Ocean: Canada Basin | collected...
CGAGGTTCACGAGGTTCACGAGGTTCACGTTTGTTTCTAGCGGGCTTATCTTCAGATTTAGAAGATTTACTAGGTGCTTTTTTGGGTGCCCTTTTAGGGGCTGAATTATCTTTTGAAGGCTGAAGTGCCTGCTCGTCGAGAATAGAATATACTAAGTCTTGCTTCTTAAGCTTGTCAGCTTTGTTTATATCAAGCTTAGTTGCTATTTCTCGAAGTTCGGCAACTTTTTTGCCGTTTAGTTCTATGATGTCGTACATCAGAAGTAAATAAATTTATTTGGGAAATGGTGCTCTTCAAGTCAACTGCCTCAAAACACCCGATATCCTCTAAGAGGACGGTGCAAATATAGGTCTTTCTTTATGAAGTTTTGTATGCGGTGCGTTTTGACTTGGAAAAAAGTCAACCAACTGGTTGACAAATTCCCTAAGCAATTTACGTTCGAGGTATTTCGACAACCTCTAAGTCGGAAACGCCTGAGGTGGTAAGGGTGAATCTCATGAGGGTGCGGACGGAATGCTGACCGTAAAGGCCAGCGGCACCGGGATTAAGGTGTAAGCCTCCGAAATCTTCACAGCCCCGAGCTAGCAAGATGTGGCTGTGACCGCATATGAAGATGGAGGGGCGAAGGTCGCGGAGTTTACTGAGTATGCCTGGGGCAAAGCGGGGTGGGCGACCGCCTATGTGGGTGAGCCAAATGGTTTGGCCTAGAAGAGTAAACACTAAATCTTGTGGAAACTCAGTTCGGATGTCAGCACCATCTATATTGCCATGCACAGCGCGGAGTGGAGCGATTTTTGCCAACTTGTCTGTGACGTGTAAATCTCCAATATCTCCAGCATGCCAAATCTCATCACACCCCTTCAAGTGTTTCATCACCCTCTCGTCAATGTGGCTATGTGTGTCGGAAAGAAGGCCTATTCGCATTGTGAGTATTTAAGTGTAGAAAAAGTTCCACAGCAAATGTCGTTAAGCCGGACTATTCACCAACTTAGCAAAGTGAGAAATTTCATTGTCATATTGTGTGTGATTTTAGGTGCTGCGTCATCTGAAGCGCAAGTCACAAGAGCATCTCAGAGGGCGTTTGATAGGGCAGTGGTGGCTTATGAGCAGCGTAATGTCACAGCAACGCAGATGGAATTGAAGAAGGCAATTGAGAAATCTCCGGAGTTTGCTGAGGCTTTCTTTCTTCTAGCCCAAACCTACCGCGATCAGCACGATGAATCTACGGCGCTGGTGGCATTATGCATGGGGCTTAGAATAGACGATAGTCATTACCCGAGAGGCTGGTTAGAACTTGCTGAACTGTATTGGGGACAAGGGGAATACAGTTTAGGAATTGTGGCACTGCAAAGTTTCAGGGAGTCTAGGGCCTTTTCAAGAGTGGCTAAAGACAGTGCTTTATCACAGTATTATCATTGGGTGAGAAAGGGTTTGGAGTTTTCTGTTGTAGCTGTAAATAATCCTTCAGGTGAGATTAATCCAGTTGTTTTAAGTGGGGGCGTAAATACTAATGTGCCTGAATATTATCCATCCATGAGCTTGGATAAGCAGGTGCTGATTATGACAAGAAGGGTAGAGGGCAATCCAAGTCAGGAGGACTTTTATTTATCTCGCTGGAATACGAAAAGCGGGGAATGGAGAGTTGCTGGTGCAATTCCTGGAATTAACACGCCTTTAAACGAAGGTGCAGCTACACTGTCTGGTGACGGGTTGACTATAGTGTTTACGGCATGTGAGGGCCCTGCTGTTGGTTACGGAAGAAGAGAGGGAAAGGGTAGTTGTGATTTATTTGAGAGTCATTATATACAAGAGTTAGGTGAGTGGAGTGTCGGAGATAATTTAGGCGCACCCAACTCTGGTGCATGGGAAAGTCAGCCGACTATTTCTGCTGACGGGAATTTTTTAGTTTTTGCCAGAGCACGCCATGTGAGGGGTATGGGTAGTGATTTGTTCGGTACATATCGCGATAAGGACGGGGTTTGGTCTACACCATTTAAGTTAGAAGGTGAAATAAACACACCCTTTGAAGAAGAGTCTCCTTTCCTTCACCCCGATGGGCGCACGCTCTATTTCAGCAGTAACGGTCATCCTGGTTTAGGACATTTAGACATGTTCGTTTCGCATTTGCAGGATGACGGAAGCTGGAGCCCACCATTAAACCTCGGCTACCCAATGAATACACATGGAAACGAAAACAGTTTGATGGTTGAGCCCGATGGTAGCTATGCCATTTTCGCCACAGATAGGAGTAAAGAAACAGGGGATTTAGATCTGTGGAGGGTGGAGTTGCCGGAGCCAGCAAAGCCTACACCAGTCGGTGTTCTATATGGAGTTGTGGTAGATGATTTAACTAATGAGATGCTTGAAGCATCCGTGATATTACTAGATGCAGTGTCGGGTGAGTTGATAGCTACGGTTGCTTCGGGAGCTGATAAGGGGTTTGTGTTGCCATTGCCATCAGAAGGCAGTTATAGCTTCGAAGTAGACAAAGTGGGTTATATGTTTCAGATGACTAGATTTAAAATGTCTGGACTAGAAAGTCAGGTAGTAGAGGTTCGTTTGAAGAAAATTGCATCAGGAGCGTCGTTGAGCCTAAATACAATTCGGTTTGAAAGTGGTAGCGCTGAGCTTTCTGCTGGTTATCAAGCAGATCTTGTGAGATTAGTGAATTGGCTAGAGGTTAATTTGGAAGCTGAAATAGAAATTATCGGGCATACAGATAATGTCGGTAATGATAGCAATAACCTAAGACTCAGCAAGAGTAGAGCGATGTCAGTTTTGAGCTTTCTAGAAGCAAATCACATAGGTCTTTTACGCCTTTCCCATGGCGGTAAAGGAAGTTCTGATCCACTATCTCCGAATTCTACGGAAGAAGGAAGAGCGAGTAATCGAAGAGTGGAAATTATAGTTAAGTAATCCTTAGATAGCCCAACGAAGTGATATGTAAAAGGTTCTCGGTGGTGCAGGGTTGTAGAATTTACCATACACACCATTCAACTGAGGCCAATTAGAGTATTCAGCATCAAGTATGTTTTTTACCCCACTTTCTAGAATAATACTGTTCGGAAGATTTACCGATACTGAAGCATCTATCACATAATATGCGTCCATATAACTGGTTCCTATATTGTTTAAAGGTGTTTCACCAACGTAACGAGCGTCGAGATTAGCTGTTCCCCATGAATTTACAGATATGAATTGCATGCCGCCTGTAGCTTTAGGTGATCCTGGAAGCTGTTTCCCCTCGTGGTCAGTTGATTCGCCGAATGTATGCAAAGCTAACGACCCAAACCCACTTACATGGAAGTGGTCGCATACTTTCCAATCAATAGTGCTTTCCATACCTGCCATTACAAGCCCGCCATCGATATTCTCAAATGTAATAGCGTCATTTTCCTGCTCTATCTGGAGGATAGCGTTGTTTACTGTTTGACGGTAAAGAGTACAGTTTAACCGGATGTCTTCCGTTAATTGTGTCCTGACTCCAGCCTCGAACCCAATTGCGGATTCAGATGAAAGGTGTGTTGGTTGAAAGTCCTCAGGACTCACAAGCTCAAATGCCGTAGGGTCACTAAACCCAGTGCTAAATTGTCCGAATACGATCACCCCGCTAGACAGACGGTAGCTCACGCCAAGCCTTGGGAGGATGGATACTGAAGTGGTATCACTCAAGTAGTCAAGTTCTTCATCGGCGTCATTGTAAATGATTCCAGTAGTATTTCTACTTCTATAGCTAGCGCCGATTTGAGCCTCTACTCTAAGTCCATTCTCGTTAGTTATAATACAGCTGGTGCTTGCAAAGGTTTGCGTTGCATTAAAGTCCAAATCATATCTCATAGGTATTATCACAGTTAAGGGTGTGGGTTCACTTTCCCACTCTACGATATTGTACTGATCATTAATGTGCATAATCGTTGCCTCGAATCCAAGCTTCCCGTTTTCATCGTCGATTAGAATTTTGGTGGCTGAAGAAAGCGAGCTGAATCCATTGCCATTTTCTTCTTTGTAGCCATTGTAAAAGGCGGAGGATCCGTAAGGGTTAGATTTCGATGTGGTTCTTCCTAGTATAGACGAGCTAATGTCCCAGCCGCTATTAAGGGATGTTGAATATCGGTAGCCAGCGACCTCTCTTACTCTAGCCACGTGAGCGTTAAATCCTTCTCCGGGTGAAGCCGTGGGGAGCGTGTCAACTTGTGACAGCTTGATAGCTCCAGGCAAAGCCCAAGCGCCATCATAGTGAGTCGCGAAAACAGTATGTGTACCTCCTTTGAGGTCGTAGTATTTTGCAGATAGTTGGAATTGAATTTTATTATTCCACTCCCAGGATCTGTATCCGGGGTTAATAGTTGAAACAGCAGATAAACTTATGTGCCCTTTCTCAAAACCGTAACTCAATCCTCCAGCAAGTCTTGAGTGTAGGGAAAGGCTGTCAGCACCTGTGGTTCCATAGCTTTTATGTAGCCATCTGTGTTCTCCAATTGAGGGGTTTGAGATGCTTGAAATCTGAAGAGCTCCACCATAAGCTCCTCCATAAGATGCTGCAGCAGGTCCTGTTACTAAGCTGAGTTGAGAGATTAAATCAGGATCAATTAGTTCGAGAGGAGAGTTGCCGTCTGCTTCAGTTAGTACGAATCCATCCATAATAATCATGGAGTTCCTAACGGAATAGGGGGACCTTAAAGAAGACCCCCTAACGTGCAGTCTTCGTGAACCACCATCACCTCTCGTTTCCATCTTAACCCCGGGAATGAAATTTAATGCCCGACTGAGGTCAGAGCTGGAAAACCCGTGAAGTGCAGCGGAATCTAACACGTGGATTTCTCCAGGGACAAGTTCCTTTAAACAGTTGCTTCCGTAGGCTTCTACTGTAGCTGTAGGGAGTTCGGTTTGGGCTGAAAAATTATAAGAAGCTCCAAGGAGAGCTAACAATAATAAATTGCTAATATTCATACGATTAAGCTTGTTTTTTACTGCAGTGTAAAAGTTCTCGTGATCATGTTGTCACCATTTTGTAGGAAGAGATAGTATGATCCTCTTGCAAGGCTATTTACTTGAATAACTTGTGTGTTGCTATTCAGGCCGCCTTCCATTACAATCTTTCCGTGATAATCTATGATGTTGTAATGACCACCTATTAGCGCGTCAGAGATGTCTATGTTAATGTTCTCTAAAGCTGGGACAGGATATATAAGTGCGTCAATGAGTTCCTCTTTAATCAGGTCTACCGAATCATATTCATCTGGTCTGAATTCTTTAATAATATTAGGACCGTAGCCTGGGTAAGAGGGGCCGTTTAATGCCATGTAAATAGCTCCTGTGTTAGGGTTGATAGCAATGTCTCGAACTCTTTGATTAAACTCAGAGAAGTATTGGTCCTCAGATTCAACTTCAAGACCGTCGGCAGATAAATGCAGTACGCTTAAACGTTCGTATTGGCCGCCAAGACCACCGAGTACAGACAGTAATACGGTGTGGTTCCATGCAGGAATAGCTGGGTGGTTGTAATACTCAATCCCGTTTACAGCGATGCACGGTGCCCATGCACGCAATGGCTCTCTGACGTTGTTTTCTTCGCAGAAGGCGAGTTCAGATGTGCCATTGCACAGACCTTCTACATTAGGCCAGCCATAGTTGCGGCCTGGCTCTATGATGTTAAACTCATCCCAGTTACTCTGACCATGTTCAGAGCTGTAAATAATCCCATCTGGTCCTAAACATAATCCCTGGCTGTTTCTGTGACCCCAGCTATAAACGTAGCTTCCAGGCCATGGGTTGTCTGACGGTATAGATCCGTCTAGGTTTAATCTCAACATCTTACCATTTAAGTGGCTCTGGTTCTGAGAAGAATTACCTCCATCACCTGTGTCGCCAGTACTCATCAGTAAGGTATTGTCAGGTAGTATTAAAAGTCTAGACCCGTTGTGAATACCTCCTGCATCAACGGTTAAAAGTATCTCTTCGTTAACTAGGTTCTCTCCATCAAAATCAAATACGCTGAGGTTTTCCGAGGCGTTACTCCAGCTACTTCCTGTGCAGTAAACAAGGAACACCTTAGGTGTGTTCTCCCAGTCTGGGTGCATAGCCATTCCTAGTAGGCCTGGTTCCGCACCATTTCCACCAAAGACATCGATGTTTAAGACATTAGTATAAGAACCCGTTTCTGGATCTATCCTCAAAACATCTCCAGGCCTAGTTGTAGCCCAAAGCATATCGTCTGGTCCCCAAAGGATTTCCCACGGGATTTGAAGCCCCGTTACTAAATCATATTCATTTAATAATGTTCCTTCTATGTCCCATTGAGTTTGGGCTTGAGAAGAAGACGAAACGAAAAGGAGAATTGCCGCAAATAGTGTAGGTATGTTTTTCATCACCTGCAAGTTAGTCTTAGAAAGATAATTCTATTAGATTGCTATAGATTTAATAACGATAAATGAAAAAGATTGCAGTATTAACGTCTGGGGGTGATTCGCCGGGTATGAACGCAGCTATTAGAGCTGTAGTTAGGTCATCCGTTTACAATGGAGTAGACGTGTGTGGCGTGTTTAGAGGTTTCTCAGGTCTTATTGAAGGTGATTTCAAGGATTTAAAAGTGAGATCCGTTGCAAATATTCTTGGCAGAGGAGGCACCATCTTGAAGTCTGATAGATGTGAAGAGTTTCGCACTGTTGAGGGAAGGAAGAGAGCTTATGAGAATCTGATTTCAGAAGGTGTCGAGGGATTAGTAGTTATAGGAGGGAATGGGACGTTCACCGGAGCACTTATGTTTCACGAAGAGCATGGATTTCCTGTAGTGGGACTGCCGGGGACCATTGATAATGATTTAGCCGGTACGGATAACACCATAGGTTTCGATACCGCTACTAATACAGCCGTAGAGGCAGTAGATAAAATTAGAGATACTGCGGATAGTCACAACAGACTATTTTTCATTGAGGTTATGGGTCGTGATAGTGGATTCATTGCCCTTAGCACAGGTATTGCAACTGGTGCTATCGCCGTAATGACACCTGAAACAGGAACCACGGTTAATGACTTAATTAACGTGCTGGAGAAAGCTCACGAGAGAAAAAAATCAAGCTCCATTGTGATTGTTGCAGAAGGGGATGATAATGGTGGTGCATATGAGATAGCAAAGCGAGTTATAGAGATCACGGACAAGTACGATGTTAGAATCACGGTTTTAGGTCACCTACAGCGTGGCGGTAGCCCCACTTGTGCAGACAGAGTGTTAGCGTCAAGACTAGGGGTAGAGGCTGTTGAGTCGTTATTGAAAGGTGATGTTAATTGTATGATAGGAGTGGTAAATGATAAACTTGTCCACACAGATTTCGAAACAGCTATAAACAACAAGAAAAATACTTTAAAAGATGAGGTTAGATTAGCCCAAATTCTATCAATTTAGACTTTTCTTTGCATAGAAATTAGAACCCTTTTTTATAAGAACCATGTCTACAAAACGTATTGCAATTAATGGATTTGGCCGTATCGGCCGTTTAGCTTTTCGTATAATGCAAAAACGCAACGATGTAAGCATCATTGCTATTAATGATTTAACGGATGTAAACACACTAGCTCACTTATTAAAGTACGATAGTGTTCACGGAAGATTTGACGGAGACGTAAATGTGGTTGATGGAAATTTAGTGGTTAATGGTGACACCGTTAGGGTTACAGCAGAGCGAAATCCCTCTGACCTTCCATGGGGAGAATTGGATATTGATGTAGTGATTGAATCAACTGGTGTTTTCACACACGCTGACACAGCTGCTGGCCATATCAAGGCTGGTGCAAAAAAAGTCGTAATCAGCGCGCCTGCTAAGGGTGACTTGAAAACGGTAGTTCTAGGAGTTAATGATAACATCTTAGCAAAAAGTGATACTATAGTTTCCAATGCTTCGTGCACAACGAACTGTTTAGCCCCGATGGCTAAAGTCCTTAATGATTCATTCGGAATAGAAAAGGGATTCATTACTACGATTCACGCATATACTTCCGACCAACGCTTACAAGATGCGCCTCATAAAGATCTTCGTAGATCGAGAGCTGCTGCTGTTAACATGATTCCAACTTCTACAGGAGCTGCTGTTGCTGTAGGACTGGTTCTTCCTGAATTAGCTGGAAAACTTGACGGTTTAGCGATTAGAGTCCCTACACCTACCGGTTCTGTTACTGATCTTACTGTTGAGTTAAGTCGTGACGTTACTGTTGAGGAGGTTAACGCAGTAATGAAAGCTGCTGCTGAAGGGCCGATGAAGGGTATACTATCCTACTGTGAAGATCCTATTGTTAGTTCTGATATTGTTGGAGATGCTCATAGTTGTATTTACGATGTAGACCTGACACGTGTTTCAGGTAATTTAGTAAAGGTATTCGGATGGTACGATAACGAAGCTGGTTACGCTACTCGTGTGGCAGATTTAGTTGAACGTATTTAAAGCTAAGTAAATGATTGTTCTTATTGCTGACAGCGGATCTACTACATGTGATTGGTTAGCTATAGATAAGAATGGTTTGAAGTTGGCTGAGTTCCAAACCATGGGATTTAACCCATATTTTCACGATGCTGTTAAAATATTCTCAGAGCTAAATAATTGTACTGAGATGTCTTCTATATCTAACGCAGTAGAGAGAACTTATTTCTACGGAGCCGGTTCAAGCTCGGAGGAAATGTGCAGTATCATTAAAGATGGGTTAAGCCGTGTGTTGCCGAAGTCTAAAATCCATGTAGGTCATGACTTAGAGGGCGCTGCGTTTTCTACCTGGACGGGTACACCTGCTATCACTTGTATTCTCGGAACGGGATCTAATTCCTGTTATTTCGATGGAGAAAAGGTTTTTGAAGAACTTCCTTCCCTGGCATACATTCTAGGAGATGAGGGGAGTGGTAGCTGGTTTGGGAAGAGGCTTTTGCAGGCATTCTTTTACAAGCAATTACCACAGCATATCCACGAGGATTTCGTTAAGACATTTGGTATAGACGGCTCCAGTGTAAACCAGGTTAATAAACGAGTATATACTGAACCTAACCCTAATGTTTATCTAGCAAGTTTCATGACTTTCGTGGGGAAGCATAAATCTGACCCAAAGGTGAATGAATGGTTATTAGAAGGATTCGGTGCATTTTTAGATATTCACGTGGAGTGCTTCGGAAACAGTAAGTCTGTACCCATTCACTTCATAGGTTCAGTAGCCTATCACTTCCAGGAGGAGTTGAGAGAAGCATGCGCTTTGCGTAATCTTCAGGTGGGGAACTTGATTAAAAAGCCTATTGATGGGTTGTCTAAATATCACCTTGATTACGTTCTAAAAAAGTAGTCTTCTTAATCTGCCCAAGTGCTATTAGGTGCGCCTGGGCTACCGCCGAAACTGTTTGAGGGTAGCCATGAACTAGGCAGGCTATTATCGAATCCTATGCCCCTCCATTCTAGTGATGGTCCATCTCCGTCGGGTTCTGTGGGCCACTCGCTAAAGTCCGAATACTGCACTCTGTCTATCTCCACTCCATCATCGTTCACTAGCCTAATGATGCCGCCATTATTGCTAAGCTCTGTGCCGCTCGAAAACTCTACGAGTTGAGTAGCATATGGTAGCTCCCCGGCATAAGAATCAATATCAGCAGTTATTAATACATATCGTCCAGGTTCAATATGTGTTCCCTCTGCAAACGGTGCTTCAACCTCATCCGTGATATACCATCCGCTTATATCTATTGTTACAGTGTATGGGTTGTATATCTCGACGAATTCCCATTCGCTATCTGGTCCTTGTTCGAAACTAGGATTATAGTGTATCTCTGAAATGACGGGGGCAAATTCCAATGCGGGATTACATATTTGACCATACAAGGATAATAATTCGAGTAAATCACCCCCATCTATAACACCGTTATTATTTAAATCTTGTGGGCATTGCTGACAGAAAATCATTGCTGGCCCTAATGCTAACAACACACATAACACATATTTATTCATTGCTTTTTAAGGCAAAGAACATGCTAGATCTAGAGGGTTTAAATTAGGTTTTGTGTACGAATATAGTAGGTTTATAAGTGTAGCCGAGCCTCGCAAACAAACATTGTGGTGGCACTGTCATCACAATCTATAACTTTATTGTAATCGCAACTGGACAGTGATCTGAGCCATGGACATCATTAAGAATAGCCTCGCCTGAGATATGATCTAATATCCTATTACTTGCGACCATGTAATCTAGTCTCCACCCCACGTTTTTCTCACGTGCACTCCCTCTGTAACTCCACCAACTGTATTTAATTTGCTCGGGATTTTTCGCACGCCAAGTGTCAGTAAAACCAGCTGCCAACAGGCAAGTTAGACCGTCAATTTCTGCCTGTGTATAGCCAGGGGTCTTGTTGTAGTTAGGTTTAGGACGAGCGAGGTCTATCTCACTGTGAGCTACATTCAAATCTCCACAGCAGATGACTGGTTTTGTCGAGTCTAATACCTGTATGTATTTTCTAAATGCGACATCCCATTTTTCTCTGAATGGCAGGCGTTTAAGTCCAGAAGAGGAGTTAGGGGTATAAACAGTTACGAAATGAAATTTTTCGAACTCTGCATGCAGTACCCGACCTTCAGTGTCAAATTCAGGTAACCCTATGCCGGCCGTCACTTTAATAGGAGGGATGCGTGTTATTATTGCTGTGCCAGAGTAGCCTTTTTTAATGGCTGATGAACTGAACACCTCGTAGCCCTCTAAGGAGTGGAGTCCGAACAGTGCTTCATGTACTTGATCATCCTGTGCTTTCGTCTCCTGCAGTGCAAGGACGTCTGTCTCAAGGTTTGACATGATATTGTCGAAGTCCTTTTTAACGATAGCTCTAACGCCATTAACATTCCAACTTACTAATTTCATTCTGGTGGTAGATATTCTGATTGTTTACGCCACTTTTTGATTTGGTCCAAAACTATATCCATAGAACAATGTTCAACTAATGGATCAGTGGTTTGGTAAAGGTGATTCAGGTAGACTTTAGAATTAGTAAACTCCTTGGATGCTTCCATTTGCAGGAATTGAGGTCCATCTGGGCAGGGGTTGATTCGGTACAGTGAATATGCTTTTTCCTCGTGAGAGTATGAAGCTATCATCATGCCGCTATGATCATGCCCAATTTCAATAGGAGCAGGTGTTCTTAGGAAAAACGCATCCCATGGTCCGACATATCCCATGCTGAAATAGGGGTAAAGCCAGTTCTTGTGTGGTATTCCCTCTTCTGTTAGAGCGTCACTTAATTTCTTAGTGCTTGATCTCAAAAGCGCAGCGACAGAATCTGAAGGATTAAAACCCGAGTAGTTTGCCCATCGTCTTTTCGGAGTGTAGTACTCCATATCCCCTAATTTAAGCTTGTAATCAAATTCAGTAGGCATATCCAGAGTGTATCCCGGGTAATACAATTTTCTATCTGTTTTAATACCAAACTCTATCTCTTTGAGCATAGTGAGCGTTCCCAGGCTCCAGTCTGAATATGCTTCGTCGTATAACCCCAGGAGACTTGCCATAGCCTTTTCTCCGAGGTCGAAATAGCTTACTGCGACGAGTCTATCGCCATCGTACACACATACTTCACGGGTATCGAAAACAGTGGAATCAAAACCAGCATTCAGGTAGTCTATTAGAGTAGGGTGGATGAATCCTTTGAAACGGTGTTTATGTTGCTTGTAAAGTTTCTCCTTTTCCGGTGTGGGATTTGCTTTGCCGTATAGGATCTTAAATCTACGTTCGGCATTTCTTAGAATTTTCCTTTGGCTTTTTGACACTTTGTAGTGTTCTAAGTTGAGTCTTATGTTCACAACAGAATACACCTCGTTGTCTATGCAGACAAGATCCATTTTATAAAGCATTACTGCCCCCCTGAACCAACCGGATGCGAGGTACTGATCGTATCTAGATCTAGATAGCTGTCGGGGGTAGTGGGTTTGGACTAACATATCGAAGGTGTCAAATCAACCCCATTTTCTAATTAACCTCGAAATCCTAAGGCCGAACCTCCCAAAAGGAGGGAAGGTGAGGGGAAGTAAATTAAATCTAGTCGAAGCAGACACAAAGCTTCTGAGGTTTGAGAACGAATCGAAACTAGCCTTGCCATTCGAGCGACCCATTCCGCTATTGCCTATCCCCCCGAAACCCATTTCGGGATTAGCAATCTGAATGATAACTTCATTTATAGCAGTCGACCCTGCTTTAGTATTTTCGGTGAAGAAATTTATGTTCCTCGATTTAGAACTGAATATGTATAAAGCTAGAGGGTTAGGGTTTTTTGCAATAATCTCTAATACTTCATCCTTAGATTCCCATGATAAAACAGGAAGCACAGGCCCGAAAATTTCCTCCTTCATTATCTCCATGTCGGTAGTGCATTCAGTAAGAATGCAAGGTGCAATCTTTCGTTTATCCACTCCTAGTTCAAGTACTCCGCCCGGCACGTGAAGCTTAGCTCCTAATTTAACAGCCGCCTTAATAAGCCCTAAAATTCTATTGTAATGTCTTTCGTTTACAATTGCTCCAAGATCTTCGCTGTCAATAGGGTTGTCACCGAACATGGTCACTATCCTATTAGTTAGAGCTTGAACCATATCGCCTTCCATTTTCTTTTCTACAAGCATGTAGTCTGGCGCTATGCATACTTGGCCAGCATTCAAATACTTACCCCAAGCGACTCTAAGAGCGGTATTACCTAAATGTGCGCTCTTATCGACGATAACGGGGCTTTTGCCTCCTAGTTCTAGAGTTACCGGGCAAAGGTTCTCAGCTGCAGCTTTCATTACGAGTTTCCCGATTTCAGTTCCTCCAGTGAAGCAGATATGGTCGAATGGTTGGCTTGTAAGTTCAGCAGCCACTTCGGGGCCACCCAGAATCACGCTTACTGTGTCATTACTGAAGACAGATTCGATGAGCTTTTTTATGACATTTGAGGTGTTCGGAGTGTGTTCAGAAGGTTTCACAACAACTTTGTTGCCAGATGCTAGTGCGCTAAACAATGGTCTTAGCGTTAACATCACTGGGAAGTTCCATGGTGATATAATAAGCACCTTCCCCTTCGGTTCGGCTAATACGTAATGACTCGTCCCCATTAGTGCTAAAGGTGTAGAGACTCTTCTTTTTCCAGACCAAACATAAATATTCCTCAGGCAAATTTCGTATTCCTTTTTCAAAGGATATATCTCCTGCAGTAATGCTTCCGCTTCGGGTTTATTTAAATCTTTATGTAACGCTTCAATTAGTTCAGCTTCGTGCGATTCTATTGCACCCCAAAGAAGTTTAATGTTCTTCTTTCTAGTCTTAACTTTCTGTAGTAATGACATGTTTATTTCCCAGCGTCTAGTAGCTCTTTTAAGCCTCCAACAGAACTCATGAGACCAGAAGCTTCGTATGGCATGAAGACTGTTTTCTGACCAGCAGCTCCCTCTCTAAGGATTTGCTCTAATGTGTCTATATATTTTATTGCGATAAGATATTGAGCTGGATCTGCCTTAGTGTTAGAGACAGCTTCAGCGATGGTTTTAATTGCCTCAGCCTCTGCGCTTGCAACTTTAATTCTTGCTTCAGCCTCTCCTTCAGCATGAAGGATCTTAGCACGCTTTTGGCCTTCGGCTTCATTTATATCTGCACCTTTTTGGCCCTCGGCCTCAAGAATAGCGGCTTTTTTCGTTCCTTCAGCTTCGATGATTTGAGCTCTACGATTCCTCTCAGCCCTCATCTGCTTCTCCATTGCCTCCTTGATGTCCTGTGGTGGGTTAATGTCTTGAAGCTCAACTCTGTTGACTTTCACTCCCCATTTATTTGTGGCATCGTCCAGTATCATTCTCAGTTTATTGTTAATAGTGTCTCGAGATGTGAGGCAAGCGTCCAACTCCAATTCCCCGATTACGTTTCTCAATGTTGTTTGGGTTAGTTTTTCTATCGCGTTAGGGAGATTATTGATTTCGTAAATTGATTTTATAGGGTCAACTATCTGAAAGTAAATCAGTGCGTTGATCTCTGTCACCACGTTATCCTTCGTGATAACACTTTGTTTGGGGAAGTCAAATACCGTTTCGCGCAAGTCAACTCTTTCTCTTAGTTTAGAGATTAAGTAGCTGTTTCCCTGTCTATCTTCAGTGACATATCGCCACTGAACAGCTCTAGGTTTATCAATGACAGGTATGATTACATTTATTCCAGCCTCGAGAGTTTTATGATATTTCCCAAGCCTTTCAATAACCATTGTCTCACTTTGTCTAATGATTCTGACACCTTTTATAATGATTAGAGCTGCAAATAGTAGTATTAATCCTGTTAATATTGCTGTGAATTCCATTGTTTTAAATTTTTAAGTTGTGTTTTTATTAAATAGGGCGTACTGTTACTACCGCGCTATTTACTGCGATAATTTCAACTTTACTTCCCTTCTTTACTTCCCTTGTTAGATTCGAGGTGTCAATAATCGCTTTCCAATCATCTCCGTCTACTTTACATCGACATGACCCGCTGGACACATCTACATCAGTTGATAGTTCTGCTACTCTCCCGATTATAGCTTCGACACCGGTTTTAGTTCCGGACCCACTGAACCAGTGCTGCATGGCCATGGGTCTTAAAAATATAAGAGATAGAATTGAGGTAGCGGAAGCTATGAGGCTGTTATATTGCCAGCCCAGCCCTAGTAAATCTCCAATTAGACCTCCGACAGCTCCAACAGCTAAACATCCAAGAATAAGTGTAGGGGCGAAAATTTCCGCAATGAGTAATAAAAGAGCTACTGTAGCCCAAATGTGCCAGGGTTCAAAATTCATTTTTTGAATATAGTGATAGTTTCAGGAAAGTTTTGTGAAGTTTTTGTAAATCTGAAAGAATAAAATCGCTGTTGCTATTTGATATCTGGAAGTCAGATTTTTCAGTTCTCTCCTCATCGGTTAATTGATTATCCATTATTATAAGAATGTCCCCTCTGTTAAGCCCGTCTCGTTTAACAACTCGTTCTATCCTTTGTTCTTTGTCAGCACTAACGCATAACACCTTATTACAGCCAGATTCAGAGCCGCTTTCGAACAGAATTGCAGCTTCGCGTATAACATATGGCGTCGACACAGGCAAGCCGCCTATCCAATTCTCAAAACCCCTTTTTACTGCTGGATGAACCAGATTGTTAAGGGATTCTAGCGCGTCTTCATCTGCGAATACAATCCGCCCCAGACTCTTCCGGTCTATATCCACTATTACTCCATTAGAATCTTTAGTCCCCACTGCTTCGCCGAAGCGTTCAACAACAGAGTTCCTTAGAGATGCATCTGTGACGTAAATATGGTGAGCGTGCTTATCTGAATCAAATCGTGGTATACCCAACGCTTCGAACACCTTCCCGATGGTTGATTTACCTGAGCCTATCCCTCCAGTCAAGCCGACTGTGAATATTTGATTGTTATTTTCGGATAAACTCATGATGTAAAGGTGAGAAAACCTACCGACCTTTGCATCACAATCTTATAGATAATTTCAAAATGGCTCATCTAGTTGCACCATCACTTTTAGCTGCCGACTTTGCTAACCTTCAGCGCGATATCGAATTTGTAAATGAAAGCGATGCTGATTGGTTTCACATAGATGTTATGGACGGAGTGTTTGTGCCTAACATAAGTTTCGGGATGCCTGTCATTAAAGCCATTGCGGAGCATGCAAATAAACCACTCGATGTCCACCTGATGATTGTCGATCCGGATAGGTACCTTGAGACTTTCAAGGATTTAGGGACAGATATATTAACTGTTCACGCAGAAGCCTGCACTCACCTACACCGTACGCTTACAGCAATACGAGCGTTAAACATGAAGGCTGGTGTGGCTTTGAATCCTCACACCCCCGTTTCAGTTCTTTCTGACGTGCTTAACGAAATTGATCTTGTGTGCCTTATGAGTGTTAACCCTGGTTTTGGAGGCCAAACCTTCATCGATCGCACCTACGACAAGGTCAGGGAACTCAGAGCAATGTCTGATGCTGCTGGCCTTAATATTCTCATAGAAATAGATGGTGGTGTCACGACATCAAATGCCACAGCCTTAATTAAGGCAGGGGCTAATGTTCTAGTTGCAGGTTCGTCTATTTTTAAAGCAGATAATCCAGGTGCTGCGGCTACAGCTATTAAAAACGCTTAGAAGATTATTTGCTAGGTTTATCAAACGCCGTTTAACAACCGTTTCCGTAACCTATAAGTAAACTTAGAAGGTCTGCTACTGTTGTGGACCCATCGTTGTTGAAGTCTCCAATGCAGTCCTCCTGACATCCATAGTTTGTTAGAAAGAGAAGTACGTCATCAGAACCCACGTTTCCGTTTTCTGTAAGGTCTAACTCAAGAACAGTTACGACTATTTCTACTGAAACATCACACAGCAGGGTGTCTAGGTGGTAGACCGACGCGGTGTATATCCCTGGGGCTGACGCTGTTATTTCGTTTGCTTGAGCGATCACTGTCATAGGTTCGCCAGTGGTTTCGAAGTACCAAACAACAGCTGCACTGTCCCAGTGCGTTGTGATTTCAAAACTTGTTTCTTCTCCCACACAAAGGGTCACAGTGGAATTGTCTAACTGCCCGCAAGCCGATGTGCCTTCCACAAATACATGGCGTTCGAAATCCTCCACATTATACCATTTGTCAACAACCCCACTTGTCCAAGTGAGCTTAAGGCTGTCAATAGATGTGGGTGAGCCGTCATTATCGCCTAGCCCGAAATGCTCGTAAAAGCTCTCCTGACCTAGGTAGTTCTCACCACAATGAGTTGTTCGGATTTGTGTCAGCCCGTTTTCGCTGAGCTCAATAAATGTACCTACACCCATTGAATTAGAGACGGTTCCCTGTAAGCCCATCTGAAAATAACTAGGACTTTCAGTTCCGAAACCTGAATTCATCCAAATTCGCGCCTTATGGTTGCCTGTATTGTGTACTACAAAGTCAAGCCAACCATTTCTGTCGAAATCTCCAGTCACCACAGTATTAGAGTTGAGTAGGTCGGTTGCGTATACCTCTGATGAGAATGGCTCAAAGTAAAAGGGAGTGTCCTCGGAACTGAAAGCATCGTCAAAAAGGGGGACTCCTAGGTTTTCATATATGAAATTATCTTGGAAAGGATGTAGCACTTCACTTTCTGCTACAAACAAATCTAGATCTGTATCATTGTCTACATCCATCCATGTTGCTCCCCAGCAGTATCTTACGAAATTCAACCCGTGCTCAATTGATGCCTCCTGAAACTGGCCGGATGCAGAGCCGACCAATAATTGTGAGCCTATGTATTCATTTCCTATTACTGTGCTTGTCATAAAGATATCCTGATGACCATCTTGATTGAAATCACCCAGGGATGCTGTCATAGCGTCTAGGACTATTGCTGCTCCAACTGCGGGAGCAACATCAATGAACTCTCCGTTCTGTTGGTTGTGGTAAAGTGCGTTAGCGCCGTTCTTGTCATTTATTACGTAGAGATCCTGCCATCCATCACCATCCCAATCGAACCAAATCGATTGAAACGATAGCCTCACGTAATCACCCATGGAAGATTCCTCAGTGAC
>Ga0114994_10001348_pt1 | contig 17542 bp, 12 predicted proteins | sample ArcticOcean_MG_C_9_FD_87043 | JGI IMG/M metagenome (GOLD analysis project Ga0114994, IMG submission 87043) | Marine microbial communities from western Arctic Ocean - ArcticOcean_MG_CB2_152 | ecosystem: Environmental > Aquatic > Marine > Oceanic | place: Arctic Ocean: Canada Basin | collected...
ACCGCGACCGTCGCGGGCGGGGGCGCCGCCCTCCAATTCGAAGTGACCGCTACCGGCGCGTGTCGCGTGTGCGCCGAGGACTGGGGCGCGACCGGGAGCATCTGCCCGAACTGTCGGCGCGTGGAGGTCGTCAACGAAGCGTTTTCCCGTCTCAAGTTCGAGCGGCAGCACTTGATCGAGGAGAACGCGCCCTGCACGCGCGCCCTGTGCGCGCTCGCCGCCCACGCGCCGTGGCGTCGCGTCGCATCGGCGGCCGAGAGGAGCGAGGCCGAGGCCCTGTTAAATGCCCTGGGCGCGTCGACGACCGGCGAGTCGCGGGTCGAGACTTCCACGGACGCAGGCTGCAAGCACGAGCTGCTGCAGGCTCGGCGTGCCATGACGGCCATGACCGAGGCGCTACTCAAGGAGAACGAGGCCCTCGCGGCGACGCGGCGCGTCGAGGTGCTGCGCGCGGACGCGGACTTGTCCTTGTTGGAGGAGCATGAGCGCAACGCGCGGTGTTTTCCCGCAGACCTGGGCGTGAGGGATCTAGAAGGCGCGGCCGGCGAGCAGGACGCCCTGCGGGAGCTGCGGACGCGCTCGAAGCGCCTCGCGTTCCTGGAAACGCACGCCGTGGCCTCGGACGTGAAGACCGAGGACGACGAGGTATGCCGGATCTGCCTGGAACGATTGGACGCGTGCGGCGGCTACGACACGAGCACCTCGTTAGTGTCCGTGCTGCCCTGCGGCCACGCCTTCCACGACGCGTGCCTCCGCAAGTGGGCGCGGCACCAGTGCCCGTCGTGCCGCGGGACTTATGGCGAGGGCGAGGTGCTCAACGCCGTCCGGAGCGTCGCGACGTCCGCGCGCGCCGTCGAGGCCACGAAGCTGGACGCCTTCCTGGAGGACGCGAAACAAGCCGTCGGGCGGGGCGAGCAGTCGGTGCGGCGACCAGCGTCTTGTCGCACCCTTAAGGACCGCCAAACTTGAGCGATCCACTGATCGGTGTGAATCGCCCAAAATATGCTCCGATAGCGAGAGGTCGCCCCTGAACAGAGCACGTTCCAAGAGCATGGGAACCGAGGCCTAGCGGGCGACTGACATGTACCACACAGGTCGTCTTCTCGAACTTCGAGGAGGTCCTGGACGTCGTCGGCGCGGCACTGCGCCGCGCGGGCCTGGAGTCGGCGCGGTTCCCCAAAGGCGTCGCGCCCTTCACCGCGCCGGAATCCCGCGTGAGCTTTCTGCTGGCGCCCGTGGGCCGCGCGAACAACGGCTTGACGCTCGTGAACGCCGTGAACGTCTTCCTGATCGAGCAGCCGGCCTGCGCCGCCGTCGAGCTCCAGTGCGTGAATCGGGTCCACCGCGTCGGCCAGACGCGGCCCACGACCGTCTATCGGTACGTGATCAAGGACACGGTCGAGGACGCGATCTACGAGTATCGCCGGACGCACACGGCGTCCGACGCGGAGGACGCCAAGGACGCCGAGGCGAACGCGGCGAAACTGTTATCGGCGCACGTGCTGCGGAAGCGGCGGGCGCCCGCCGCGGCGGCGTCCGCCACGGATGCTGCGTGCATGGACGCGCCCAAAGCCGAGGCGGACGTACCTTCTTTGTCTAGTATTGACTCGTACTAGATTCAGCCTGAGAGAGAGCTAGAGAGATACGCCGACAACTAGAGCCTGCGAATAGGGGCGGCCCGACGCCACCGACGCGACGCCGTGGCAAAACAAGAATGCACATTTGGGTTCTTACACATTCAGCAGCGCGGTCGCCGACCATTCGTCGAAGGACTCTCCGCGAGGGGCCTCGCCCGGAGGGGCGATGCCCTTGTCGAGCCGGTCGCTCATCAGCTTCTCCTCCGCGGCCTTGGCCTCCTCCTTCCGCAGCCGCCGCGTCTCCCGCCGCTCCAGCTTCTTTTGTTCCGCGGCGGCCTCCAAATTCAGTTGCCGCTGGAGCAAGACGTTCGCCTCGGCCTCGCGGTGGAGCGTACTTAATAAAGCAGTCTCGGCCTCGAGTTGCGCCTCCTCCCGTTTAGCGTCTTCCAAGAGCTTATAAACGCCGCCCGGCGCCCGGGCCCGCGCGACCTGGCCACGTAATATAGCCGTCGCGGCCCGTTCCAAACGATCGACCTCCCGCGTCGCGGCCGCTAATGCCGCGAAGGCGCCGGGGCTCCCGGCGGCCTCGGCCGGCGTCTGGTTGGCCGCGTCCGTCGCCGCGACCTCCGCGCCGGCGTTTACGAGCATCTCCACGACGCCCGGGTCGCCCCGCTTCGCCGCGTGGTGCAGCGCCGTCCGCCCCTTGCCATCCCGCGCGTCGACCCAGGCCGGCATGATGCGGTGCCGGTGGCGCGCTTTGGTATCACCGGCGGCCTCCAGCAACAAGCGCACGCAGCCCCGCGCGCCGCGCGTGCACGCGCAGTGCAGGGCCGTCATGCCGTCCTTGTCCGCCTGGCTGAGGTCCACCCTGATGGCCATCGCGTCCTCCAGGAGGTCGGCGCGGCCCGCGGTGCAGGCGAAGTGGGCATCCGTGCGGTCCGAGCCGGCCAGGCGCTGGGCGGCGCGGCGGCGGGGGGAGATGGGCGGCATGGTGTTTGTTCTTATGGCTGGGGCTCTCCGGCTGCCCTGGTTTGGCTGGACTCAGGCCGCTCTCGCGTGCGGCTGTTTGGGGCTGCCCGTTTGGCTGGGCGTACTGCTGACGGTAGAGAGAGCAGGCTGCTAGCTTCTACAGGTCCGCACGCCCCGTGTGCTCCTAAGCTGATTTTGAGTAAAACCCGTCCCCAATGCGGGTTTCGCAGCGAAATTCTTTTTGAGGCCGCAAGCTCCTAGAAACGCATCATAGATCACACGGTGGCACGAAAGCCCCTCTGAGCAGCACCCGCAAAGTGCTTGCACGCTGCAGCGTGCGTACTCCTGCAGTATCATGGACGCAGCAGACCTCCTGAGGAGATTATTTGCACGCAGCAGACCTGCTGAGAATGACGAGACTATATGAGCGTGCAGCGATCTGTGCTGCTGCTAGCGCTGCATTTAGCGGCGGCGTACGACTTTTTGCCGTATGGACACGACAGACCACCTGTCGCGACGAAGCGCCCAGCTGCAGCCGTTATCATACAAACGGAGATGGAGCCCTTGAAGCTTGATGGCGCGCGCGTGATGCGCGAAGCGCGCTCGACCGCAGACGGGTCGCGGAATGTCGTGCTCGACGCGATGCCCGAATCGTGTGCTGGGTTCGACGTCGTTCCTATCGACGCGGGGCCTTTCAACACCGCAGAAGACGCGTCGGCGTTATGCAAGCGGTGGCTGGATGAATTCTGGCGCTGCAGCCGAGAGGACGGCGCGGACAATAATTCGTGTGCCCCCTGGGGAGACTGTCACCGGAGATAATGGTGGCGCGACGGCTCGACTATAGCGCTGGAGCTCGTCGAACGCTCCGCGATCGACGCCGTCTCTTCTCCTTCGCTTACCTACCTCCGCGAGCAAAGCGCCCGCCATGCAGACCCTGCCGCCGATGCGCTGGTCTTGCAAGCGTCTCTCGTATCCCTTGACCCGGAAACGCACTACGTCGGCCTCAGACCGAAAGGCGCGCCTCGTTAAAATCCAGTTGTTGTGATGCGTTCGTTAGTTCCCGGCGTCTTCTGCGTGTCGTGCTCCATATCCGACTCTTACGCACCCCCTCGATGCTCAGACGTTGTTCGCGTCCTTGTTCTTCTGGAGCAGCTCCGCGAGCGACGACTCCACGGGGTCCGGCTCCTGGGACGCGAGCTTGGCCGCGGGCGCGGCCTGCAACGCGCGCGAGTAGCCCATCATGCCGCCGATGGCCAGGCCCATGCCCAGTAGTTGCTGGCCCGTGATGATGCCGCCGAAGAAGACGTAGCCCACGCAGAGCACGCAGATGGTCTTGGCGTGGCCCAGCACCTGGTAGGTCACGGCCGTGAACCGGCCCAGCACCAGGAACTGCGACACGTTCACGAGCACGGCCGCCGAGCAGGACAGGACCATGCACAGCAACGCGCCCTGGGTCCACTCGTAGTCCGTCACGTACCCTCCCGTCGTCACCTTGTCCAGGAACGGGCTTAGCAATAAGAGACTGGCGCCCTGGGCCGGGGCCACCACGCCCAGTAGTTGCCCAGCACTCACGTTGTGCTTCAGCTGCAGATGGCGCACCATGAGCTGCTGGCCGCTCGAGGAGACCACCGAACACAACGCCACGAACACTCCTATCGTAGAGTCAGAAAGGGTCAGCTCGTTCAACGACACGAGACCCACGCCGCACAGCGTCACCATGATAGCCAAGACCATCTGGGACGTAAACACGCGGCCGTAGAGGAAGTACTCGACCGCGCACGTGCAGGGGATGATGCCCAGCTTAGCAATCTGGTACAGCGTGATCGAATTCAGCATCAACGACGTATTTAATGAAATAATAGAGGCGTTGCTCACCAAAGTGAACAACACGACCGCCGACAAGGGCACGTGCGCCGGCGCCTTGGAGCCCTCGTCGACCTTGGCCATGCCGATCCTCTTCGCAATCACTGTCCAGACGCTCGTCGTCAGGTAGTGCAACGCGTTGAGCGTGACCACGTACCGAAAGCCGAAGCCCGTGGCGCCCATGAGCTTCTTGTTCACACTGATGATGAAGACGGAACTCATGATGTTCAGCAGGAAGGCGCTCGCGTCGCCGACCGCCATGTTGCAGAGCGAGGCCGGCTCCCGGGGCTCCTTCTTTACGGGTGTCTCGGAAGCCGTGGCGGCCAGCGGGCGGTTGCGCCGGGGACGCAGCTGCGGCGGCGTGTTTGCGTTGGTGTCGGCGGCTGCCTGCGCGAGGGTCTGAGGCTGGATTATTACTTTTTGGCTGCTGGCGCACGCGCCGTGCTTCTCGCGTTGCAGCGACGTGGGTTGAATGAGCTCGCACCGGTGTCGCGCCTAATCTGCAGCGTTGCCTTATGAGCGTCGAGTTACACTTAGGTTTTGTAACTTTATTGGCGTCGGTCTCTCCTTCAGAGGCCGGGAGCTCGGCCTTGTTGTACGGCTCCCCCGGCTGCCACCAGTCAACGGAGACATGGCGAGGCAGGTTGCATGCCAGCCGGGAATTCTTCTTTTGTGCGGGTTTTCGTTCGCGCGGGTTTTTTTCGTCCAAGCAATTTGTACGCCGCACGCGATGCACGCGACGCATTGTCGTGCGAGAAACGCGTCTTAGAAGAGGAGCATCGATTACGGAACGTCCACTGCAATTGTCCACTGCAAAAATGCAGATCACGAGGCCGCGCGCTGTCTTGCTGGCCGCGGGCGTCCTGCTGCTGGGCACGTTCATCGTCGCGCGCCGGCGCAGCGCCGGCGCATCCACGTCACAAGACGCCGACCCGTACGCCGCGGCGCGCGCCGGGTCGCCTCGGTCGACGCCTTCGTCGCGAGCTGTAAGGCCGCGAAGGAGCAATACGGCTACAGCCTGGACGCGGACATCTCGGCCGTGCGCCCGTACCTCGCGCTCGGCGGCTGGCCCGACGGCGCGCTCGTGGGGTGGCGGCAGAACGGCCGGCGCATCACGCACATCGTGAATGCCCTCGAGCGTGACGAGGAGCCGGCGGTCACGGACCACTTCCCGGCGAGCACGATCCTCACGCTGGCGCTCAAGGACGACGGCGACGACGCGCGGTTCGCGGAGCTCCTGCCGCGCGTCGTGGCCTTCGTGCGACGGGCCATCAAGGACGACCCGGAGGCCGTGGTCTACGTCCACTGCAAATCGGGCGTGAACCGGGCGCCGTCGCTCGCGATGGCCTTGCTCATCGCACTGGACAAAGCGACCTTCGTCGAGGCGCTCGCGGCCGTGCGCCGGGCGCGGCCGTCGTGCCGCCCGAAGTACGTCCAGGCCGTCGCGAGGTACGAGGACCAACAGCTCGGCCGCTCGACCGCGCCGGCCCTGCGCGACGGCGTCGACTCAGCCGGGTTCTGTGATCTCTACTACGGCCTCAAGGAGGACTACAGCGGCGGCGGCGCGGCCGGCGAGCGGTGGCGGAGCGAGCACGCGAAGTAAATTTGTCTCTGTGTGTGTGGTCAGTATGACGCTAGAACTTGGCGGATGAGCCCTACACAGCGTTCGCCGAGCATCGACTGAAACCCGCACGTCCTCTCGCGTGATTCAAGTGTTGACCGCTCCGTAGGCGCGCATTGCTGCCCGCTTGCGTAAACCATCGTCGTCTCTTATGTCTTCGTCCACGCGCAAGCGCCGCCTGGTGTCGCCCCAGCAGGAAGAGCAACCACAGGCCCTGCAGCCACGACCGGACCGCATCGTTTTAGACGTCGGTGGCACGCGCTTTACGACAAGCGCCACAACGCTGACGAGCAAACGCGACTACTTTGCGAGTATGTTGTCGCACTGGTGCGATGACGGGCCGCCCGAGAGTTTGTTTCTGGACCGCGACCCGGAGCCGTTCAAGGTACTGCTCACGTATATGCGCACGGGGCTGCTGGAGCTGTCCGCGGACAACGCATCGCTGGCGCGGCGCGTACTAGTTGATGCACAATTTCTCGGGATGCAGGGGCTGATTGACAGCGTCAAAATGGCCGTGGTCGAAAATACCGGTAATATTACCATCACCACTGGCCAACCCCCTCAAATTGTGTTTGACCTATTGTACGGCTCTCTCGACGCGGCCATCCGCTGCGGCGCGCTGCCGGATCGGTACTTCGGACCGGCAAAGCCGGACGCACCGAAAATCGAGCAGCTGCTACCGGCGCCTCCCGGCACGCGGGTGAGGATATGCTACGAGGAATTCGAAGAAGTTGATGGTCCAGACGATGAATTAATTCAACGCTGGGCAGAAAGGGTTCCTATTGAGCTCGATGCACTGTGCCTGGTGCACTACGACACCCCGAAGCACATCCCCGTCGAAGAAGTCGGATTTCAACCGTCTAGACTCGATGCATACGTCACTCATCCCGAGCACTGCTGTACTGAGCTTGCATCCGAGGTTTTTACCTCAAGCGAGCCTAACTTAACACGGACAGTGTGGTACGAGCTGGTCGCCGCAGACGATGAGAAAATAATCGAAATTCCCGAGGGCACGCTAAACGCAAAATACGTGAAAAATGCGGACAACTATTCGGAGGGTCACATCACGGTGCCGGTCCGCCATCTTCGCGTGAGTACGAACGGCTTTGGTGCCCCCGGCTACGTACCTGTTGCCCTTACCCAACAACCGGAATGGCCGCGCGGCCTTGGCCTTTCACGTAGCAGACACAAGATTGTCCGATGGGAAAGCATCTCTCGCGGCCGGCAATTCGTGGACTTCCCATAGTGTATAAATTAAAACCGCGCCCTCAGGTCGAACGCCCCGACGCCCCCGGGCCCCGCCCGCCTGTTGAACGACTTCCGCACGCCGAACGTCGACGGCGGCGAGTACGCGCCCGCGCCGGGCCCCTCGGCTGCCAGCGCCACGGCCCGCGGGATGGGGTTCGTGTGCGTCCGCGAGTAGCCGTAGTCGCTCAGCTTGCGCCGTATGGACAATTGCGGCGCCCGTCCACCCGTCGGGTAGCGCATGTGCTGCGAGCCCTTGCGAGTCGTTTTCTGGACGGGGTACGTGACCTCGTAGCTCCCGACGGGCGGCGCCTCGCGGATGACCTCCCTCATGTAGCTCCCGTGCGGCGGTTTATGTTGCTGTGACGAGCGGCCGTGCGACAACGACTCGCGCTGCCGCGCCATGAGCTCGTTCATAGTCAGGCGCGGTGCGAGCGGCGCGCGCCGCGCCGGCGCGGACCGCGGCCGCGGCGGGACGGGTCGCGGTTCGGCGGCCTTCAGAGCGGCATCGAGCGTCGCTTCTGTAGGCCGCTTCGCCGGCGCGGACCGCGGCCGCCTACTTTGCCGCATGTCGCGGGCCTGCTGCTCCCGCTTCTCTTGGAGCTGCGCCGCGCCCCGCGCCGCCCGCCGCCGCTCGCGCTCGCGGTCCGCGGCCTTCCGGCGAAGGTCGGCGTGGCGCCGCTTCTGCCGGAGGTGGTCGTGCGGGATGCGCGGCGCGTCCAAGAGATGCTTTTTGAAGGCGAAGACGGACGTGGCGCCGGGCGGGTCGTTGATGGAGATGACCGGCGGGTCTTTCCGCCGCAAGTAGAGGCCGGGGCGCGAGACGCCGTACGGCATGGTGGGTGCGTTACGACGATGGTGGGGCTGCCCGACTGGTCTTCGTGGCCGTGCGCGGCTCGAGGACGCGAGAGATGCCGCTGGCACGAGCTTGGGCAGCCGCAGCGTCGACTGCACTCGTGTGTTTGGGCCGGCAGCTCTCACAACGCGGCCGCTCTGTGGCGCTGTCTGCAGCCGTATGCCTTTCGGTCCGTAAGGAGCTTCTTAGCGAGGGCTCGCAGGAGCAATTATGCGTAGGGGAGGCCATCCAATGAAATGTGAGAAACCCGCACGAAAAAAACCGCAGCAAACAAGGGGACTTTTTGTGCCGGCCGAGCAGCCATTTCGTGCGATTCAGAAGGCGCTGAAGCAGGACGATCACGATAAAACTCACAATTACTAGTGGCCGAGCCGAAACACTGCACCTCGACGCGTACGCAGCAAGCACACACTGCCAAAAAGAGGCCAAAAAGCAATGGACGTCGTCCTCCCGCCGACCGCGCCGCCGCCGGCGCGCACCGTCCAACCGCCGGAGCACCTGCGGGACGTCGCCTTCCCCCGAGACGGCTCGCCCCAGGACCACCAGCCGGCGGCACCACAGGAGGGCCTGGCCCAGGACGAACTGGCCAAGCGCCAGGCCCGCTTGCAGAAGCGCGGCGTATCATTGAGAAAGGTGCTGGGCACGGGTACAAGTATAGTGAACGAGGTCGGCGACTACAAGCGGAAAAAGGTCCGGGTCTTCGTGCAGTACGAGGGCTTCCAGCCGGGCGCCATCGAGAGGAAAAGGGAGCTGCGCGTCGCTTTAGCTTTGCCGGACAGCTGGGTCGACGCGCCCGCGCGGCGCCTCAAAGAGACGTTTTTGAAGACGTACAACCAGCGCTTCCGGAAGCGTCCCATCGCACCGGAGGCGTGTTTGTTGGCGACGAAGGACGCGTCCTATTTAAGCTTCTCCAAGGATATCATTGGAGACGACCGCGTGATCGGCGACGTCTTACGAGAGAACGAGGAAGTGTTTGTCGTCACCGAGGCGGACGTCGCCGCGCTCGACGCGGAGGTCGAGAAGCTGAAAACGATCCTCACGGACTATGAAAAGGAGGTGGCGCGGAACGCCACGGTCGACATGGACGCGCTGGCCTTGCTCACCACCGTGTCAAGAGAAATCGATCCTGAAAAGGCGCACTGCCTCCTCATCGGCATGAAGCAGTGCTACATGCTGCCCATGGAACCGGGGTACACGGTGGCGGACGTCAAGCGCTTCATCCACCACAAGGGGGGGCGGGACGCCTACCCGCTCGGCGCGTTGGACATCGCACTCGTGGAGAACTTCGAGATTAACGTGCTGGGCGACGCGGAAACGATGGCGGCTTTATGCGCGCGTGTGTACGGCGCGGCGGCGTCCCTGGAGGGGGTGGGGCGGAAAGTAGCGGTACCGCTGTACTGGGGCAAGCGGCTCCAGGACCCGAAGTACTTTTTTTGGATTCCTACGTTACACACGCCGGACTCGTTCCGCGGGCCCGGCGAGGGCGACGACCACGCAAAGAAGAGCGGTGCGGAGATGGCGAACGACATGGTCAACTCGGGCGGCGAGTGTAGCCTTATGTGATGATCGCTTGGAGCTGTCTAGTAATTTTGAATGTGTCTTTATTCTGTACCATATTATGGACTTGGGGGGAAATTCAGGCGCTGCGCCGCCGCCGCCGGGGCGCCGGCCGCCAGTGCATCGAGATGCCCTCGGTCGCGTCGAGCAATAATCCGTCGCTCGCGAGCCACGCACCGCGCTCGTCGTCCTCATTCTCGTACTTGAGCATGAACCCACGGGCAGCAAGAAACCGGTCCGGCAATTCCTCGCTATTAATAGTGGTGTGGCGGCTATGAGGACCCAAATGCCGCATGAGCGTGGCGCGATACCAGGTCGGTGCTCCGTCCAACTCCCACTGCACCTCCACGACCGTGCTGGGCCGTAGATCCGCCGTCTCGCGAGTGACCAACTCCGTGGCCGCGCCGCGCGCCGCCGCCGCCACGATCTCTGGGAACGGCGTGCGGCAGAGCGGGCAGCGCTGTTGCGTGGCCGCCCCTCCGCGCTCGCGGCGTGCCACCCGATCGTGCGCCGCCGCCTGCGCCACGCAGCTCGTGTGGAAGCGGTGCGCGCACGCAGTCGAGAAAGCTTCTTCGTCTTCGATCGGCGCGAGACATATCGCGCACGGGTCGCCGTCCTCGTCCGACTCGGGCGCGGCGGCGGGCGCCTCGTCGTCGCTCGACACGTCGTCGAAGTCGAGGCGGCGAGGGCCGTCCGAGTCGGCATCGGCGTGGCGCAGGCGCGGCAGCAGCGGGCCGCCTGATTCGGCGTCCGCGTGGCGGCGTAAACGCGGCGGCGGCGGGCCGTCGTCCGAGTCTGAGTAAAAGTCCGAGTCCGATCTCGAGCCCGCGGCGACGGCCGCGGCGTCCAGATCATCGGCGGCGACGAGCGGTTCGTCGCTATCGCCGCGGGCGAAGGCCCGTCGCCGCCGCGCGCCCTCTGAAATTGCCACGTTAGTTTCCAAGCGCGATGCGCCGCCGATTCCGCCGGCCCGGTAGTCGCGCAGGTCCTGCGGCGCATGCGCCAGGCAGTACGGCTCATTCATGAACTGCCCATAGTCGCCGCGTAGCACGGCAGCCGAGAACGAATCGACGTGTACGTCGCGGCGGCAGACGGCGCAGTACGCGTAGCCGGAAGACGACTCGTCGTCGCTCGAGTCGCTCGATGCGTCGACGAGGCCGCGGCGCCGTTTCTGCGGCGCCGCCGGCGGGCGCACGCGGCGGCGGGCGCGCCGTGGCGTCCGGAACGCGTTCCCGGGCGCCATGTCCTCGTCGCTGGTGGACGTGTTCTGCGCGCTGTCATCACCGCTGCTCTGGACTTCGTAGTCCGAGTCCCAAGCGTCGGGGCGGGGTCGCGAGGCCATCTGCGTCCTCGACTGTTTCGCCTCAAGCGCCGCCGCTGCGGATTGTTCGTTGCTAATACTCGGGATTCGGTATCACGCTAAGTATCTGCGACGCGCGATAAATCGTGGCAGTGCCGATAGCCTGGCCTCGCAGCTGTGGCAGCGGGAGAGCAAGGCGCTAATTTTTCACCCATGGAGAGCTTGCACGGGTTTTTCGCTTAGGTGCCCTGCGCAACTCAAAACCGCAGCCCACGTGAACCGAAGCACTGCCCACGCGCAGCCGCGAGCGCCATCATTCGAGCACCGCTGTGGGGACACACCCGGAAGGGCAGCAGCAAAGAGCCAAGCACCATGCCCCTCGTCCACCGGCGCCTCGGCAAGATCGGCCGGCGCAAGGGCCAGGGCGGCCTGGCGGCCGTGGAACGAGCGCGGCAGATCGGCAGGCACGGCGCGCCGGACGGCCCGCCCAACTGGTTCCTCGCGACCGGTGTCCTCATGGTCGGGAGTCTCTTGCTGCACAAGGTGTACCAGCACCACCACGTGCCGCGGGCGCCGCCGTTCCGGAAAGCAACGCCCAACGACATGCACGCGGTGCACGACTTGTTGGCCGTGGGCGCCGCGGGCGTGTTCCTGCTCGACGCGGACACGGGGGCCGCGTCCAAGGCGGCGGACGCCATGGCTTTGCTACTCGAAGAAGTGCACCCCATCGAGGAGTGCCGCAACGAAATACGGGACGCGCGGTCCCGGCCGGAGCACTACACGGGCCAGATGGAGCCAAGTACGGCGAGCGCGGCGAACGCGGCCTGGCGCTGCCTGCCGGCCGGCTTTGTAAGCTCCGACTTCGAGAAGCCCTTCGAGGTGTCTCACGTCGGGCGACCAGGCTTGGAAAAAAAGGGCCGGCGCGCGCTGGTCCTCGACAAGAGTGTCTTGGGCGCCTGCCGACCCTCGACGTGGGACCGGGCGTGTTCTTTGTGGGTCTCGCTCCACGCGTTGGGCGCGCGGGCCGACGCCCTGGGCAAGTCCAAAGCGTTCCTCGACGCGGCCTACCCCTTGCTCGCGGGCGGCGCGACGCAGTGCGCCGCGTGCACGGACCACATCCGGTTGTTCTTCCCGGGCAAAGGCGTGCTCTACGACAAGGTCGTGCACGAGCTGAGCTACTGCGCGAACGTCCAGTGCTCCAAGGCCCAGCAGCACACCGTGCCCCTCGTGGAGTGCGTGCGGAACCCGCGCCAGGAGTGCGCCACGCGGCGGCTCAGTCGGGAGCGCGCGGACATCCAGCACTTCAAAAGATGGCTGCGGAGCCGCGTCGACGGCTCCGCCTTCGACGTCTTCGTCGTGCTCCACAATTTGGTGACGAACGCCGTGCGCACGAAGGAGGTCAAGCGCTACGTGTGCGCGGACGACGCGTACGCGATGCTGCCGGCGGCGTTGGGCGGCGGCCGCGCGCGCGACCGGCGGCCGCCGCTCCCGCCTGGCATTTTCATTCCGGGCATCGGACCGCACCGGCTCCTGGACTGCCCCCCGTAAGTAGTACGTGTTGTTCCTTTTCTCGCTTCCGCGCGTGTTTTTTTCTTCGCCCCGGTGGTTTATTTGTGATACCGGCCCGGGCATTAGCGCTGACCCGGGACGCCCGCACCGATGTGCGTGCCCGGTGCGCAGTAGCCCCGCTAGAATTCTAAAAATTCCTAGTGTGTGCCATAAAATTTCCAGGAGCTGTGGATGTCAATCGTATGTGTGGTTGAAATTTGGAAGGGATTGTTTCAAAAGGGCTGCGCGGCACTTGGAAGAATGCGCCTCCGCAGGCTGGCCCTCATTGCCCTGCTGCGGGGCTGCGGCGGGCAGCGCAGCACTCTCCACCCAGCGGCCACCCAGCACCTCAGCACCAGAAAAGGCCGAAACACTCCCAACACGCCTGCCGCCCGGCACAACACCAGCACTGCGAGAAGGCGCCTGGCGGCCCACGGCGGCGTCACGGCCGTGGTGATCACGGTGCACAACGCCCTGGCCTCGACCATCGACTGCCTCGAAGCTTTAGTAGCCACTGCTACAGGCATCCGCGTCCGCATCGTGCTGGTATTAGACAACTGCGACGCGCCGACCACTTCATCGCTCACGACGTGGAGCCGGCGGCGAGGTCGGAAGGAGGACCTGGTGTTGCAAACGAACCACTCGTCCTACAGCCTCGCAGCCAACGAAGGGTTACGGGCCGCGCTGCATTCGGACGACGTGGACGCGGTCGGTCTACTTAATTCTGATACGGTGCCGAGCTCGGGCTGGCTCCACGGTTTACGAAGAGTGCTCTTCGCACCGCCGACCGACGACGACCTGGCGGACGCCTTCGCCGCCGCCGACGTGGACGAGGACGAGCGCGTAACGTCTACGGAACTGGCCAACTACCGCCTGCACCCGGGCGAGGACGCGGCCTACGCGCTCCACATGAAAAAGTACGACGCAAATCAGGACGGGGTCTTGACGTGGCCCGAGGTCTGCCCGGAGCGGGAAGGGATCGTGCGGGGGTGCGACGACCGGGACTGGGCCTGCGCTCCTAGAGCAGTGGACGACGACGTCGCCGGGCTGCTGCCGCAGAAACTAGCGGCGGTCGGTGCTCTCTCCAACGCGGCTTCGTATCAAACGGTGCCGTGGCCCACACCTCGCAACCGAAGGGAGCGACGATCGGTGCGCGGATGGAACGTGGTGGCGCTACCGGCGGGGTGGACGCCCGAAACGGCCGCTCGAGCCGCTCGCCTCGGCGCTACGGGCAGACGAGCGGACGCTGGTTTGCTAAACGGCTTCTGCATGGTGTTGTCGCGGGCGGCCCTGGATAGTATAGGATTACTAGACGAGGAGACGTATCCAGGTGGCTACGGCGAAGAGAACGACTGGGCCGTACGAGCTCGAAGAGCCGGCTGGGGCCTCGCGGTGGTCCCCGGCGTGCACCTCTTCCACGCCAAGACCCAGTCCTACACCATGGAGCGGCGGCAGGAGTTGAAGATTATTGCCCGGGAGAACTCGCGGGCGAAATGGAGCATGGGGGAAGTGCAATTGGCGGAGCGGTTATTGAAACGGAGTCCGCACTTGTCGCTGGCGCGGCACGTGGCGGAGATGCAGTACACGGGCTGGCGCGCCAAGGCTTTGGCCGCTGCGCCGGCGGCGGCCTTAGTTCTTATTGAAGGCGGCGCCCAGCCGCCGGACTGGCTCCAGAACGCGCCGCGCCGGAACGCGCGCTTATTTGTGCGGAGCTGCGTCGTTGGTTTGGTCGATGTGGACACATGTGCTGATTATTTGGCGGCGCCCGTGTTCGATTACGTGGTGTCCACAGGGCCCCGCGGAGCAACAACGGCCGCGGCTTTGTCGCGGTGCCACCCGAACGTGGTCCACGTCGACGGCTCCACACAACGGCCGGCGGTGCTCGTCGCCCCCCGGGTGCCGCGCGTCTCCTCCCAGGCGCCGCGCCGGGGCGCCGCCGCGGCGGCGACCGCGGCCGCGATGGACTTCCCGGCCCTGTACCACCGGGCGAACCCCTGATTCGCCTTCTTCCATAACGTCCCTTGGTTTGGACTCCCCTTGTTTTGCCCCGGGCTTCTCTACCGGCCTGCCCCCGGGCCTTGGTAGCGAAGATAACTCGCATTCACGCCCGCCGGCGCGCCCGGGCCGCGGATTTCGGACACTGGAGCCGATTTTCCTGAGGCAAGTTGTCTATTAGATCGAGGGGGTGTCAGTACAGCCCTCTAGGTCACAAGTGAAGGAACCTTCGTAAAACCCGTTTTGTCGAATTGATTGAAAAACCGCGCCGCCAACTTTAACAGTCGTCGTTTGTATCGCATAGCTCATTTAACACCGCGCCGCGCTGTCAGCATATCACAGCTATCGCCTCCGACCGCCTGGTTGCACGAAACGCCGCGCAGCAGACAGCAGCACAAAAATGGCCGAGGTCTCGCCCCGCCGGGCGCGCAAGGCCAACGCCAAGAAAGTAGATTACGGCGCCATGATGGACTCGGACGACGAGGAGGCCGCGTCCGGCAACGACGAGCCCGGGGAGGAGGAGGAGGAGGAGTCGAGCGCCTCCGAGAGCGAGGACGGCGGCGAGGACGAGCTCCTCGGCGAGGACAAGGACGAGCCCATGGACGACGTCCTGGACGAGGATGAGGCGGCGCCCAAGCGGCGGCGCGCCGCGCCCAGGAAGAAGCCCGCGCCCAAGAAGAAGGCCACGGTCGAGTCCGAGTCCGAGTCCGAGGACGAGGAGGAGGAGGAGGAAGAGCGCCCCAAGAAGACGCCCCCGAAGAAGAAGTCCGCCGCCAAGCCCAAGAAGACGACCGCGTCCAAGAAGCCCGCGCCCCTGCAAGCATCAACAATTGACGACGACTGGGTCGCGCCGACGCAAGCGCCCGGCGAGAGCCTGTTCCGCGCCGCGGCGCGGCGCATGTTCGCGCAGAACGCGCCCTGGATCCTGGAGAAGGCCGACGCGTTCCGCGCGTCGCCCCAGTACGCGGCCGAGCGGGCCGAGCAGCTCGAGTACGAGGCGGACGAGGAGGCCAAGGAGGCGAAGAAGGAGGCGCGCAAGCGCGCCCTCGGGGAGAAGAAGAAGCCCTCCAAGAAGGCCAAGGTCGCGGAGGCGGACTACTAGGCGCCCGTAACGTAGCTGTGTGAGGACTCCCTTTGTTGTGTAGTCTAGATGGCCCCGATCGTGCGCGCCACTTGTGTTGGTCGTGATCAACCATAACATACCCCGCCGGCGGGATATGTTATACGCCGCGTCGACGGGATATGTTCACCAGTGGGCCGAACACCGCGCGGCGCCGGTCCGCGCGATATCGCCGCTCCTGCAGGCTCAATCCGCCGGACTAAAGTTGGTGTAGATACCGCCCGTCTGCGCCATCTGGTCTGTGCTTATGCGTCTTCGCCTCCAATTTCGTGCGGGCTTTGATTTGGGTTTCAACTTTGGTTTCGCCTTGTAACACCCCAAAACCCCCGACGCTGAGATCCCTTATATCGGAACAGCGTGCAGCCTCCAACCAGCCGCTGCAGGCTCCACACACACGGCACTTGGGGGCAGCCCCGAGGCGCAGCCTCGCACATAACGCTTCGCAATCCTAGCCACAGCCAATAATTCGGGCACTGGCATCCGCCATGACGGATCCGGGTGGCGCCGCGAAGGCATTGGTCTCGCACCACGCCGGCGCGTTCAGCAGCAATGGCGGAGTCGGGGAAGCTACTGGTACCTTCTTGTCCTCGCTGCGAGACCACGCCGGCGCGTTCAGCAGCAATGGCGGAGTCGGGGAAGCTACTGGTATCTCCGGGGTCTCGGCGCTCGCGGCCGCCGCGAGCGGGGAGAAGAAGGCGTCTCCGGTGAGAAGGGCCTGGTCCCGCGAGGAGGACGCCGCCATCGTGAAGCTGGTGACGCGGCACGGCACGAAGCTGTGGGCGCTCGTTTCTCAAGAACTGAATAAGCAGGTCCAAGGGAACCGCACCGGGAAGCAGTGCCGGACGCGGTGGCTCAACCACCTCGACCCGCGCATTAAAAGGGACCCCTGGACGGCCCAGGAAGAAGCGTCCATCTACGAGGCGCAGCGTAGATTGGGCAACAAGTGGGCGGATATCGCCAAATTGCTTCCGGGCCGGACGGACAACGCGGTCAAGAACTACTGGTACTCCTCGGTGCGCAAGAATCAAAGGAGGTGGCAAAAGGACTGCCACGACGGGCGGCCGCCGCCCGGCTCGCTCGTGGCCCAGACGCCCACGGGCCCCATCGTCGCCGCGCCGCCGCCCGTCAAGGGGCCGGCGCCACCCCAGCCCTTCTTCGTCGTGCCCTACGCCGTGCCCATCCCGGGCCAGCCGGATGTCCAACCGCCCGCCTCGCCCACGGGCTTCCCGACCGCGGTGCCCACGGGCTACGTCGTGCGCCAGACGCCGCAGGGTTACGTCGTGGCCACGCCGCCGGGCTGGGCCTACAACCAGGGGCCGCCGGCGCCGCCGCCCCACGCTGTATGTCCCGGGCGGCGCCGGCCCCAGGGCCCGGAGTGGGCGCCGCACGCTGCAGAGCGCCCCGCGAAGGCGCCGAAGACCGAATAATGTGAACTATTTTTTAGACCCGTCCTTCGTTTGCGTGAGCGCGTCGCCGGACCACTTCGCGAGGCCCAGGAGCGCGCCGACGCCCAGGACCAGGCCAAGGTTCTGCTTCATGTACTCGGCGCCGGCGACCGTGATGCCAGTCACACCAGCGGCGAGGCCGGCGCCCTCGGCCGCGCCAATGGCCGCCTTCGCTGCGCCCGAGTCGGCGACCGCGCTGAGTTTGGACGCAAGCGTCGCGGTGGATTCGCTCAGGGCGCCGGCCTTCGGGGCCAGTTTCCCCGTCGTCTCGGCGAAGAGACCGGCCTTCGCCGCGACGCCCTCGGTGAGTCCCGAGGCCGCAAGGCCCTTCCCCAGGTTCGTAAACCCCTCGGGCGCGACCTTGGCGGCCTTCGTGGCTGCGTCGGCGTTGGCCGCGAGGCCCTTGGCGAGCTTCTCCGGCGCCAGGCGCGCCGCGTCGGACTGCG
>Ga0114994_10001356_pt1 | contig 17512 bp, 12 predicted proteins | sample ArcticOcean_MG_C_9_FD_87043 | JGI IMG/M metagenome (GOLD analysis project Ga0114994, IMG submission 87043) | Marine microbial communities from western Arctic Ocean - ArcticOcean_MG_CB2_152 | ecosystem: Environmental > Aquatic > Marine > Oceanic | place: Arctic Ocean: Canada Basin | collected...
AGATTTACTTAATAAATCAATATCTGTTTTTGGATCCATATTAATTGATAATGGAACTCTTAATTTTTGTAACTCTGGTAAATCAAGGAAACTTTGATCATCGGTACAATTAATAGCAATTGTGATTAAATTATCCTTATAAAATTCTTGATTATATGAATCATTAATATTACCAATCCATAATCCAGATAATATTTCTGTTAACATCTTAATAAATTTGAAATTATTTAAAAATAAAACAATAAACTTTATACGATAATGGAAAAGCATTTTGATTTCCTCGATTCAATTGATGTTAAAGAGGAAGAACCTGAAAAAGTTAAATGTTGTAGTTTAAAAGAAAACTATTCATTTGAACATGGTGTCATAAAATGTAGATCATGTAATGAAATTATAAGTAATATTTCAACAAATCCCGAATGGAGATATTATGGTAATAATGATAGTAAATCATCTGATCCAACAAGGTGTGGTATGCCTGTAAATTCTCTTTTACCCGAATCATCTGTTGGATCATCTGTATCATATGGTAATAATGATAAAACAATGAATCAAATAAGGAGATTACAAGGTTGGAATGGGATGCCTTATAAAGAAAGAAGTTTATATAAGGTATTTTTGGGGATACAACAAGTATGTAAGTCAAATGCCATCCCTACAATAATTATTAATGAAGCAAAATCATTGTATACGATTATCTCTGTTACTAAAATTTCTAGGGGCGCAAATAGGAAAGGTATTATTGCTGCGTGCGTTTACTTTGCTTGTAAAGAGTGTGGAGTTCCCAGAACACCAAGAGAAGTCGCAACTATGTTTTCAATTGATATAACAGTTATGACAAAAGGTATTAAAAAGTGTCAAGAGATAATTTTTATGAATAAAAAAAATAAAAACAGATTAGCGAAATCAACATCAATAAATCCAAATGATTTCATAGAAAGATTTTGTAATAAGCTTGGAATAGATGAGATTGATGTTAAAATTATTCAACAAATTTGTAAGGAATCCATTAATCAGAATATAATATCAGAAAATACACCACCCTCAATTGCGGCAGGATGTATCTTCTATCATATTAAGAATAAAAATAAAACAATTTCAAAAAAAGAAATTTCGGAGATATGTAAAATATCGGAAGTTACAATTAATAAATGTACAAAAAAGCTAGAATCAGCTGCGGAAGACCGCCGTCGTGGTGATGCGGCGAGAATGATCCAGGCTCATCACCGTGGTCATATGGAGCGCGCTAGTCATCAGCAGTGGCGGGCAGAGCGTCGGAAGTATGCCGACGGGCTTGCCGCCGGAGATGGCATAACCACACGTCGGGTGGGCGGAGTTCTGCTTTCAGGTGGCAGCGCGCGATGAAAAGGCGGTTGATGCTGACAAATGATCATTTATTTGGTGAAATATTGAAGTAAGTAGAAAATGACACCAACAATAATAGCTTTTACTAAGAAGAATAAGAAAGTTGATTTATCGGCTTCAATATCAAAAAATGCTGGAATTTCTTTAAACTTCAATAATCCATCAATTGGATCAAGATTTATTAAAATTGTGAGGATAATAACAATCAATGTATCTTTTAAATTATTGACATTTTTTACGTAATCAAGCATATTTACATCTTTATCTTCAAGTAATTCTTCTTCAAGTTCTTTTTCTAATTCTTTTTCATCAAATTGCTGTTGCTGCTGCATTTGCTGCTGCATTTGCATTTGTTGTTGTTGTTGTTGCTGCATCTGTGCCATTTGTTGCATCTTCTGTTGTTCCATCATTTGTTGTTCCATCATTTGTTGTTTCATTAACATTTCTCTTTCTTGTTCTGTTAGCTGTGGCATTTTTTGCTGTTGAGAACCCCGTTCATTTCCATCATTATTAAGTTCATTAATGATAGAATCTACCATTGAATCTTCATTTGACTTCTGTCCAGAATTTGATACTAAATCATTAATTTTTGTTCCACTCATTTATGATCAATTGATAATTATTTTTTTATAAATAAACGTAATTAAAACTTTACTAAACACGGTTCGTCCAAACACTGATCCGATAAATATCTTCCAATGTAAATTCCGATAATAATTGAGATTATCATTTTAATATATTTGTTCATATTACTTTTTATCTACATTTTTTTTTAGTATAATATTATTATTACTTGTAATATAGAAATAAAAAACAGTTAGACTTACTGTTATCAACATTACTTTATAATCTATAAACTTATCAATGATCATTATTAATATTAACTTATATTATATTTATGAAAAAAAGCTTGTTGAAATCGGTAAAGGTTGATCATTTAGATAATGAATATAATCCAAATAATAAAGATCGGCGTTTTGACGATAACCACGGAAAGGATTTATCTTTGATGATTCTAAAATTTTTTGAATTGTTTCACTCGGTGGCTGGTTTACACATGTAGGTTCGCCCCATTTTTCATTACACATTTTACCTTTAATAACTTCTCCTTTTGTAGGTAAAACACCACTCTTTGAATTATTTAAAGAAAAACTACTTGTTGTAAATCTTTTATCTTTTGTATAGATGACAGGTGTTTTTCTTTTAAAACATCCCATTCTATTTTTATCAATTGATTCAACTTCTTCTTTTTTTTCTTTTTTATCGGGTTTTTTTATATCTGAATTTTCAAAACCTTCTACTTTTTTTCTCCTCAGATTCTTATTTAAAAATATGTAAAAAATTATTAATAAAATTATCATCAACAAACATTCCATATAAATTATTATTATAAAATAAAATGGATAACATATGTGATTTAGAACTTCTTTCAGATATGTTAGGTGAAGATACAGATGATCCTTATGGTAAAATAATTGAAAAAGGTAAAGAATTACATTATTACAGCAGCTTTGGACTTCATTTACTAAAACAATTTGAAAATAAAGAACAATATTATCATTTTTTATTAACAACCTTAAAGGATTTTAAAAATTTAGATGAAGAAAAAAAGAAAAATTTAAAGAATGTAATGGAGATCTTTGATAAACCAATTATTCAAGAAAAAACAATCTACAAACAAGCGAAACAACAAAAGAAAAAAAAACAGAAATTAAATATGAACGATGATTATTAATTATCTTCATCATCTGAGCAAAGTTGAAAATCACCCAATGGTACAAGATCAATCCTTTTCTTTCTTTTTTTAGAGAAATCAATTCTATCTTTTAGTAGCTTTAAGTTTTCTGGAACCTTATAATGTTGAAGATCATTATAAAAATGTAGAATTTTATCAATTGATTCAATCCACCATTCTTTACTTCTTTCAACAAGTGTACATTCAAATCTTGTAATTTTCCACCATTTTACTTCAAACAAATTTTCTTTTGGCGAACTTTCAATCCAATCAATTAGTTCTTGATTACTCATATTCAACTTACAATATTTGTAACTAAGTTTATCATCAATTTTATAAGTAATGGTAGCTCCTTTCGGATAATTAAGTATTGTTCTACCATTCATTTCTTTATCATCAATGATAAAACGTTCCTTACAATATTCTTCGTAATTTTCATATTCTTCAAGTTTCACTTGGAAGAAATCACATTCATCTAAATTACAAACCTCTATTTGTCCTTGAACTTGAAGCCAGTAGTGATGTGGAACTGTTTTTGTAAATTTCCTTTTTGGTGGACACTTAATTTCAACCATCCGGCCAATATAATCCTTATTTCCAGTATCTTCACAAATACCATCAGGCGATGCTCCAAATACTTTAAATTCAGAATGAGGTATCAATCCAAATTCTAAAACCTTTACATTATAAAGTTCTTCATAAAACATAATTGCGACATCTTCATATTTTACACCCCATTCAGTAATCGGATTTGATTCATAAGGTGTTTCTTCAATCTTTGAATAAAGTAGTTCATCGCGACTTTGAAAATAAGATTTATCAATTGCGGAACCTAAAGTACTCGCTGTCACAACTGTTCTTCTAAGCTTATACCATTCTTCTGACCTTTGTTCGGGTAACTCTAGATTTTTAAGAACTTTAAGTTGCCTTCTTCTTTTGTCATAAATTTCTTCATTTTTAAAATAGTTTTTTAGATGATCATCAATTAAAAGATTTAAAACATATTTATCTGTTTCATTTTCAAGTTTAAGTGTATTTTCTAAATGATCATATATTTTTCTGTTATTATAAAATTCTGGTTCCAAACTTTGAATGTACTTATCTACAATATCTTTCATCTTTTGCTGTTTGTTAATTATATAATATTATATTTCAATTTTTAAGTAAAAAAATTTGAATTATTAATTTCGATATTAATAAACTTGAAAAACAAAAAGTATGAACGACGAAATAAATTTCTACAAGGTTGAATGTTCACATTGTAAAAAGAACATAACCGGTAAACCATGGATTAGTGTAAATTATAAGAAAGATGTTTTTCATGGATGTTCATATAGTTGTGGTATTAAGTTGAACCGATATGTTGGAAATGGATATTGGAAAGATGTTATTAATAAAGAAGATTTTAATGAACCAAGGCCTGTATCAACTTATAAGGAAAGAAAAGATATTACATTTCATGATCTTTCTGAAATAAAGAGAGAATTGGCGGAAGAAGAAGAAAGGATCCAAAAAATGGAAGAAGAATATGATTTATCATCAAGTGATTATTCGGATGAGGAAAATCTTGAATAAATAAATATATTATTCTATAAATGGATATTGTAGTGGGAGATGAATGTTTTAAAAGTTTGGATTTAAAAGAATACATTTTTTTTTATTTTACAGCTTCCTGGTGCGGACCATGTCAAGCAATCGCGCCTGAAATCAAAAAATTATCCGAAGAATTGGATCCCAATATTATAAGATTTTTCAAAATTGATATTGATGAAGATGATAATAATGAAATTTGTGATACATGTAAAATTAAATCAGTACCATCATTTTTGTTATTCAAAGATAGAACTTATTTAAATAGAGTAAGTGGAGCTGATATAGATTCAATCAAAAAACTGTTACTGGATAATATTAAAGTTGAAGAATCCGAAAGAAAAGAAGATGAAATTTCAAACAAATAAAATTAAAATATTAAATATAATATAATGGAAATTAATCCTATGAAGCTATTATTATTGGTTATATTAGTATTATTTATTTTCAACTGTCCAAACATTATGGAAGGTTTAGAAAATGATAAAAAAGAAGAACAAGCTAAGAAAGATGAACAGAAAAAGAAAGAGATGAAAGCTGAAGCGGAGAATAAAAAGAAAGAAGCTGAACAAAAAAATAAAGAAGAATCTGAACAAAAAAATAAAGAAGAATCTGAACAAAAAAATAAAGAAGAATCTGAACAAAAAAAGAAAGAAGAATCTGAACAAAAAAAGAAAGAAATGGAATTAAAAAAAGAGGAAGGAAAGAAAAAGAAAGAAGAATTAGAAGATATTTCAAAAACGACAAATTCAGAAACAAAAATGTTCCCATGTAATTTTGAAGGAAGGGCCTTAGGAAATGTTCCCCAAAAAGCGTGTGATTTCATTAAAAAAGAAATGAAAGAAATGAAAGAAACGATGGGTAAAGATCGCGAAGAGATGAAAAAGAAATTAGAAGAAGAAAGCGATGATATGAAAAAGAAATATGAAGAAGAAAAAAAAGAAATGGAAGAGAAAATAGATTCAATAAAAAAAGCATTGAAATAAATACTATTTTTTAAATTTTTTTAAATATTTATATATTATAATATATAAATGGATAATTTTAAGATTGTGTTGGTTATTCTAGCAGTATTTTTTATCTGCTGCTATTTGAAAAATAACAGCTTATTTACGAATAGTATAACAATTGTTGAAGGTAATGTTGCTCAAAGACCATCTTCGTGGAGACAGGGTCCGATGCCGGGGCCGGGGAGCTGCGCGGCGAAGATCCCCCTCTCCGGCCCGCCAAGTCCCGAGCAAGTCGCAACCTGCGCTGCTCTCTCGGCGGAGGCCTGCGCGGCCGCCAGGCCGTGCGCGTACACCCCCCCAGACCCGGACCTGACAACCAGAACGCGCAATAGCAGCGATCTGGGGCTTCCAGACCGGGCATCCGAAAGACCCGCAATCATAGATGATACTTACAATCAAACTGGAACTGGGAAATTTAGTCGTCAATCAACAATTTCAACTGCAGATGTTCCAAGGCAACAAGCAGGTATAGCTGCGGGTTCCTCTAATGCCGCAAATGAAACAGTATTAAATGTTGTTTCTAGACCTGGCGGAGGTCTTTGTAAACAGACAACCCAATCTTTTAATGAAGAAACTAGGAGAAGGAACGAAGCGATCCCAGCGATATCTACAGATGATATTACTCCAATTGGTCAATATCTGTCAGGTGACTGGGATGAAGGCTCGTGTACTGGTAAATCAGGATTTAAATTAGAATGGGTAAAGTATGGTGATAGAAAAGCTGATGACGGTTCTTCAGAGTTAAGTGGAACCAGAAGACAATTATTAAAAAATATTTCTCCACCCGTTGGTGATAATATTCTTAGAAAAGAAGATTCGGTTGAACCATTAGATATATTCTCGAATACTGCGGACGGTGAATATAAATTTCAATATCGTGATTTAGGTACGGGGATGATAACAGAACAAAATCAAGAGGTCCCGTTAATTCCCTTGAAAGATACAGCTTACTGTATGAACTTGGATGGTAGTGAAAATCAAGTTGAAACAGATCGCACGAACCAAGAAATCGCAAGCGCGTTACAAACGACTCCTCCGACTCCTCTAAATAAGGCATTTTATTCTGATATTTCTTGTGTCCCTACAAAGGGACCTTATATGTGGGTTGATCCAAAAATGACAAGTAGATTTCCCTCCGGTACACCATTTGAACGATACAGACAAAACAAATGTGGTATATCACTCACAAATGGTGGTTCAGGAGACGGAACCACTGCTGCGAGTGGATCACCAGATTGTTTGAAGAAAGAAAACTTATATATCCCCCATTGTGTTTCAAATGATGGACTTCAAATTCAACCGAAAGATTGGTGGAAACAACGATGGGCTCCGGGCGATAGTATAGAAACTGTCTGTGAAGGTGATATTACAGGTAGAGAATGGCAAGAATCATCTGAATTAGCTGGTTTGTTGGATGGTAAGACAATTGATTATATGGCAGCAAGGCACGGTACATCAACTGGATCAACATCAGCACAAGACGATATCGCTGCGACAGCAGAATTACGAGATATTGTTTTTAAAGATTTAGAAAAAAGAGAAAAAACTTCAGAGGAGGCTGCTCAACAATTGGTAGAATTGCGTCAAGATGTTCAAATGAAACGTCAATCAAAATGTTTCCTTGAAAAAGACATACAAGGGAATTCATTTGTTGGAAATTTTGTTACTTCGTGGGGTGGAATATCCGGTAATGAAACGCCCGGAACTCCTGGCAATGCAGGAAATACCACCGCTGGAGGTTATTTATTTGATGATAATGATGTAGCCCTTCAAGCTGAAAATTTAGAAGATATAAGTCGTAAAGTAGATGGTTCAAGAAATATTTTATCGTGTAATCCAATTAATTTTATGGAAGATCCCGATTCTGCGGGTGTTCCAACCGTAGATTGTCCTGACTCTGGAGTTGATAGTGCTAGATTCCAATTCCGTGGATGTATCCCTAAAACATGTAAAATGCCACAAGAAAAAGAACCAGGTCAAGATGGATGGCATCCCACTCATTACCGTTGGAGGGCCATCGATAATGTATCGGATGTCCATGGTTCCAATGTTACACCAAATAGTAATCTAACTGGTTTCAAAGGGGCAAATAAAACTGCGCAGGGTGCGGAGTCTGTTTATATCGGTCATTTTGTAGATATGAGAGATGAAACACCTCTTTTAGAATGTAACCCTGTTACAGGTTCTTCCTTGGCACCGGGCTTTGATTCTGTAAGAGTATCATGTAACCAAACGGATGGTGAAATTTCCATTCAAGGTTGTATGCCAAACAGATGTAAAACACCCGACATTGTAGCAAAGACAGATATTGATGAGGCTGATAATGTAAACCATCGTAGAAGATATCATATTAATTCAACATTTGATGATGAATTAGTTGATATTAATACTTTTAAGAAAGCAAATCAATGGGCTACATCTACTGGAGATGTTGGTGACGGAATTCTTCCACAGACGCAGCCCGCGCACTGGGGACTCAACTCGACGACCAACGTCGCCGAGAACTGGCATACTAGTGACCCAGATAATTCGGTTTCCCTCGGTGGAGTAGGTCATCGTTTCTCAAATCGATGTGCACCTACTGCTGACAGTGGTATAGAGGTCGCTAAAGGCAATACTATTGCTAATACATCTGTTCAAAATTATACCGTAGGTTCACCTTCAAAATTAATTACGAATGTCCCTTTAATACGTGAAGAAGAGTATCATACAAATGAAACACAATTTCAAAATTTTCTAGGTTTAGAAGAAGATGATTTAGACTCATTAAGAAAAAGAAAAAGTGTAGCCACATATTCTCAACCTTGTTTTAGTTGTGCAGCACCCAATCACTATAAAGTAGATGATAGTGCAACTGATAGAGGTGTAAAAGCTCAGGGTGCTTGGACAGAAGAATCTACACCCCATACATTAAACAAAAACTTCGTGTATGGAGCAAATGCTTTATGTTCGGGTAATGAAGGAACATTTGAATTATCTGGTTGTTTTGAAAATAAATGTTATAATCCTTATGTCAATGCTACACAAAAAGTTTATGATGGTGAAAAAAGAGATTTTACAACTGGAGAACTCGAAAAACCAGAATGGCTTGGTGATACATTAAAAGTAGCTGATTTTGAAGCAACTGATGATGTTACCGGAATTTATCAAAAATATCAGAGAAGTTTTTCGGAATCTACCAAACCCGATGAAATTAATGGTGATGAGATAACCCACCGAAAATTTGCTCAAAAATCTTCAGATGGTCTTTCTCAAGACAGTTTAAAATGCGGAACTAATTACAGTGCTATTGGTGGAGGAATATCAAAAAATATAGGCCATGATAATATAAAATGTTACAATATTTTTGATTGGAGAAATGCTATTGATCCATATAATAAAGAAATTCCTAATTATCATACTGGAAGTAATGGTTCTGGGGCTGACCCGGGGCAAGATGGATCAGAATCAAATCCTTTGTATTTTCAACATGTAGGGGAACTACCTGAAACCACCGATGTTCAAAGATATTCCCCAAATACAGTTAAAGCACCTAATGATATAGTAAATGATACTGGGAATATTCAATTAACACTTAGTGACGCTGACCCGACTCGTGAAGGCGCGGGAACAAACAAAGAATATCACAATTTCTCTGTTTCAGGATGTGAAGAAAATTATTGTAGATGGCCAAGGGTAAATAGCACTGATAATGGTGGTGCTAATTATGTAGAGCCCTCTGAAAAACCAAGAAATCGTCTAAATTTACATAGGACAGCAACCGAATCCGCAGGTGATTTCGATAGTATTGGTGGGGTTTCATCTGGTGATCTAAATCCAGACCACCCTATAAAACCGGTTGATGCTACAGATGATTTTGGAACACGTGGAATATTAGGATACTATACAAATTATAATACAAAAGCTGTAGGGAATGAAAAAAATCCTGGATCAGGGTCTAGTTACACTAAAGGTGTTGCCGGCCGAACCGACGAAAGCCTAGTAAGTGCTCAAAATAGTGAGGATGCTGATAGAGGAATGATTTTACCAGGTGGTGAAGGTGGTGGAGATAATAATATTTATAAAAAAGGAACTGACATTTTCACCGCATCAGAATGGGCTAATATACCATATACTGGTATCCATAATGATGGATTAACAACCGGTTGGGATCACAATGATGGCCCCGTGGAGAGTGCTGGAACTAAAGGATTTGTTAAAACAGATGAAAGTGCAACGGGGCAATCCGAAAATATGAGTTACTCGATTGAATGTATCGGAGATGATAGAAATATTGATCTCGAAAATAATAGTGAAACAGCCGCAACAAAAACCGGAACCGGAAAATGTATTCCAGGTACTCGTAATAATATTGAACCCGAATATAAAAATTATGAAATTGATGTTATGTTAAAAGAAGCTTGGGAGCTATGCGATAATTTAACAGATGATACCGAAAAAAGTGCCTGTAAAGCGAAACTTATCAAAGGACAACCGTATAAAAATACTATCGTTAGCGACGGGAACGTAAGCACAGTATCCAAAGTGCCATTAAATTCTCAAGATTTACTTGAAGTTGGTCGCGGTGGGCCTTTTACAATTTCAAGATGTTGGAGAAGAAATACGATCGATGTAAAACCAAATGTAAAATGTGAGAGAACGGATGACTCGGTTGCCGGGGGTTGTAAATATACTCGTAAACATATTGAATCAGCTGAAAAAAAGGCAAGCTGCTCAGAGGCAAAAGTCTCAGGATGTAAGCAAAATAAATGTAAATTAAGTACGTTAGATGCTCAATCTGGAACAAGACTACTAATAGAGACAAGTGATGGTCAATATGTCACCGTTGGAGGACCTAATTCTGATAATTCAGACACCTTGTTCAATGTAGATCAAATTAGAAGAGTAACTTGTGATTATAATTTCTCGAAGATTGATCCAGCGAAAACATTCGGACATGTTTGGTGCGATACAAATGGAGGAAATATACTCATACAAAACCCTTGTAAGAAGACACAATGCGGCGTTGAGGCCGATCAGCCACTTGATAAGATTAAGATTGTTGATACTCAGCATATTCGTACACCGGGTTATTCTGAAGCAGACAATATTGTTACATCCTCTGGAGATAACTCTGTATCTTCAAGACCTCCTGGAAAAGGTTGGGCGGATTCTGTTAGAGCTAGTATAGGGAATGGAAATTCAACAGAAGAACTCGATAGGTTCATCGGTGGAAATTCTACATGGGGATTAAATAAAGATAATGATCAACCATACATTATAGGTAGTGCTTTAGAACCGAGTGGTGGATTATATCAAGGGCATTTTGATGATTTCGGAAATAAAATAAGTGATATAACAACCAGAAATAATAATGAAGTTTTATCGGAGAGATATAATGCAACCGGTTCTGATGCTATAATTCCTAATTATAATAAAGATTGGAGTAGATATGGACCCGACGGCTCACCTGAAGATCTGGCGAATCAAGTAGCAACAAATAAATATGATAAATACAATTATTCTAGAAAATATGGAACCGGTGATACTGCCCAGTTTAAGCCAAATATTCCAGAGAGAGAATTTTCACAAAGGACAGAAGCATCTGGTTTTGGATCCGCAGAAGCAGTGTCCATTTCAGGAAATAGTAGCGGTGAAAACGGAGACGGTGTCCAGGTTCTAAATTGGACCGGGACATCACATCCAATTGTTAAATGTAATACAAGATCACCGAAATCATTAAATGCATTTGATAATAAAACATCAGATGAAGTATCTGCTATGTATGGTGAACCAGAAGAAACTGGTTCATTAGGTGTTTCTTCAAATAAGATTGGTGATAGAGGTCATAGTGGATATTGTACATATAAAGTGGGCGATGACGGCGCCGCACTAAAGGACTCGGCTGGAAATATGGTATCTGTTGACGTTACTGGAAATGAAGTAAACACCGACGAATGCGCTAATTCGCAGGGTCAATGGATAACTAATGACAGATTGGGTGTAGCATCTTGTAATCTTGAAAGAGGTACAATCACTCAGGGCACTGTGATTGCAGCAACGGGTCAACCAAATGAGTCTATTCCAACTCAGGCTTCAAATTATACTATCTCATCACCAGAAGAACAAACATTAGAATGGAATAAACAGCCATACAAAGTTTCCCATTGTCAAAGAAGTATCTGTAAATATCCCCATATTAATTATAGCATTACGGATGTAACACCAGCAGATGGCGATCCCGCCCCGCCACCGCCTCAAACTATTGGTTATAAATATATTGGAAGAGCGGCTGTTGATGCTAAAGATTCGGTATCAAATGTATTAGGTTATGAAAGAGGTGGTACGGGTGATGTAAATTTCCCACCCCCCGATGGAGCTGCCGCGGCCTTCGGGGGTCGTTCCAGCTCAGGCAAGATTATTGATATGGGTACAAACTATGTGAGGGGTAGAACAACCAGTAATCATGAACCATATTCATCACTTTATAATGTTTCAGCCACCTCAGATCGTGTTGCTTTAAATGATGAAGTTAAAAAGAGCGAATTTTATGATGACGGATCAATATACAGAGATAAACACGGTTCTTCCTTACAATGTGATAATACAAACTTTTCAGGAACACCTAATATTAAATGTAATCAAAGCCCTGATCAGTATTTAACAGGTACAACTCCATTGTTTAGTAATTTTACAGGTTGCTATGAGAATAGTTGTGTAATTCCTTCACCATCTGCTTTAGAGCAATCAGGCGGCGCGTGGGCCGCTGAAATGTATAATACCGCAGATAGAAATGAAAAAGAGAAATGGGATCGTGTTGAAAGAGGGTATGAATTTAAAAAACCGGCTGTTTATGATAATGTTCAAGGAAAAACTGGAGATGGAGGTAAACCATTTTTATCATCACAATTAAAGAAAGCTAACGACGACGGACAACGTGGTGTCGATACAGATCCTAAACAGGATAAAGCACCTGTAGACATCAAATGTAATCGTAACTTCAGAGAAAATTCATCTTCTAAAACGATCCGTTGTCCATCAAAAGATCCAGGAGGCTTACAACCATACTGGGTTCAATCAGACTCTCAAGGAAATAAAGGAGGATGGATCCCAAATACGATTGATGGAGCATTACCTACTGGAAATGAATCATCACAGTATGGTGTATTTACAAACCTTTATTCTAGCAAACCCCTTAATAGTCTAGATGAACATGTCCCTGATCAAGATGATCCCCTTAGTGGTAAAGTTGGTGGATTAAATATGAATGAAGATTCAATTGTCAATAGTGCTCAATGTGTTGAAAATAAATGTCTTCTCAATGATACAATCGCAGATGTACCTCTTTTAACAGGTGAAGAATCTCCTAGTAATAATGATTATGGGGGTGATATATTATTTAATTTAAGAAGACAATGTACGGGTGGAACTTCAACAGGATTAGAATCAAACCCGAGCTCATGCTCTGCTGTAGAGGGTAGTTTCAATGCTAAGAATGAAAGAGAAAAATTACATCCAGAAATAGAAGGTTATGAATTTAGATTATATAATAACGACGTCGGCGATGGAAGTGGCGCATCAAGAACCGGTGCTGGTACGCCTAAGTTAGGATATTGTAGTGGCGATGAGAGAAAAAATTCTGAAACTGATTGCAGTGGAACATGGAATCCATATAAATTATGGGAACAACATGATGAAGATACAATACTCACAACGGCTGAAGGTGGTCCGGCCAACAGCAAGGATAGAGGATTCATAGGATATTATGTTAATCCACAAACAGGAACTGATACAATCAATGCGGAATTATCTAAACATACAGCTTCAAATCCTGGATCGCTTAGCGAGTTAACGAAAGTAACAACACATTATATGAGTCCATTACAAGATTATGGTGCGAACACGCAATCCGATTCTCTAAGTGAATCACACAGTATTCGCTGTGCTCCTAATTATCATGTATCTAAAAATAAAGATAAGAGAGTTGATTTTCAAACGTCATTATCAAAACCAGAAATTGGTCATATGAGAGGAAGTTCCACGGATGGAATAGGTCCATTGATAACTTGTGAAGGTAGTAGTGATGCTTCTGACGCGCCGACGGCATCCGTAGGAGACTCTAGCAAATTTAACCTATCTGGATGTAGTGAAAATTATTGTAAATTACCAAATGAATCCAATAGAAATACATCTATGTATACATACACCGATAATAAAAAGACAGAACTTGAAAATCTTTCTGAAAATCAGGAAGGTAAGATTACACTTAGACAATTTAATCATGGGGGTCCAAGTCTTAAATGTGCCCCTTGGACAACGGGAACACCCCATATAACCTGTAATTGGGGTGGATTAGAATCAACTGGACGACTCGCAACAGCTGGAACTTGTAGCGTAAATACAGTAGATCAAGTAACAGGAGGAATAACACCATACTTAACAAGAGAAAAATGCGAAGAGGCCACAGGTGTGTGGACGCCCGAAGAATCATCCGTTGATATGGTTGAAGCTAGAAAAGAGAACGGAGATGTTCCTGAATTTACATTCAATGGTTGTGTACCATTGGTCCGAAATGATTCGCCCGGAACTACATATTACGAACCATATCCTGGAGATTGTGTTGGTTACTGGCCTGGTTCATTATCACACATTAGCGACGACGGGAGTGGTCAAACATTATCACCACCAAATCAACCGACAGAAGAAGCAAGAGATACTGCTATGTTCAGATTTTTTGATAAATGTAAGGTTAATTGTGATAATAATCTCAAATGTTCTGGATTCACTATTCAAAAACTTGGTCGCGATGAAGCGGCACAATCCGGTGCCGATGAAGGAACAATGGTTTGTAATCAAAAGACAAGCGCTGCCCCAGGCGGCATTACTGAAAACGCTGAAGGTATTGATGCTGCTCAGCACTGTCTCCTTGAAACTAAATCTCAGTCAAGTTGGGCCAAGAATTGGGGTTATGATAATATATTCAAAGACTTTGAATTGGGTTCCGAAGCAGCCAGGTCTCTCAATTTAGCTAATGATGATGGTACCGGTCCCACCGTTACAACTGTTCGCTGGCAGATTATCCCAGATGATCAACCTATCTATTTTGAGAAGAAATACACACCAGGCGTTGAAGCGGTTAGCACTGGTGAGGGCGGAGGCACCGTTGGCGATACGATTGGTGGAACACCTGTACAAGGGCGCCGATTTGGGTCTACACCACAAGCAACTGGAGGATCAACGGTGGCGGCGGGTGCGACTATTGGTACCGAAGCACAGACCGTCGCGGTGAGCACTCCTGCCAGTGTGCCCAGGCTGCCAGGGTTCCGGTAAAATTAGATCTGTCGCAACTGGTGGAGGTATTGCTAGATAATCATAAAAATTTTTTTTATAAAAAAAGATAATTAAAGATATAAAACATAAATAAATATATATTATGGACGAAGAAAACAAAACAAAATTATCTTTTGATGATCTCAATTTAAAAGAAAATCTTTTAAGAGGAATTTACTCTTATGGATTTGAAAACCCATCTAAAATTCAACATGAATCCGTTCCAAAAATAGCTTCGGGTAAAGATATTATTGCTCAAGCTCAATCGGGAACAGGTAAAACTGGAGCTTTTACGATTGGAGCCTTACAAAATTTAAAGGAAGATGAAAAAAATACACAAACTTTAATTTTAAGCCCTACTCACGAATTAGTTCATCAAATATCAGAAGTAATTCGTGAATTAAGTAAGTATATGGATGTTTCTATTATGGAAGTTGTCGGTGGAACAAATGTACACGAATGTAGAAAAGGATTAGAAAAAAACCCACAAATTATCGTCGGGACACCTGGACGTGTTCTAGATATGATTCTAAAAAAAAGCCTTTTTACCGATAAGATAAAAACTCTTATTTTTGATGAAGCCGATGAAACATTATCATATGGTTTTAAAGATTCTATTTATCAAATTGTACAAACTATCTCGGAAACATCGCAAATTTGCTTATTTAGCGCAACAATACCCGAAGAAATATTGGATTTATCATCAAAATTTATGAATAATCCAGAAAAAATCCTCATTAAAAAAGAAGAATTAACTCTTGAAGGAATCACGCAATTTTATATTAATGTTAAAGTAAATGATTGGAAGTTTGATGTTTTAAAAGATCTCTATGATACAATTAATGTATCACAGTGTATTATCTATATTAATTCCAAGAATAAGCTTATGGATATTTATACAAATTTAACAAAAGAAAATTTCCCTGTAGCATATATTCACGGAGAACTAAGTTCAGTTGAGAGAAAAGAAGTAATGGAAAATTTTAGAAGTGGTCATTCTAGAATACTACTTTCAACTGATTTATTATCAAGGGGTATTGATATTCAACAATTATCATTGGTTATTAATTTTGATTTACCAAAGTCAAAAGAAACATATATTCATCGGATTGGCCGTAGTGGCCGATATGGTCGGAAAGGTGTTTCCATTAATTTAGTAACAGACAGAGATATACGTTATATGGAAGAAATTGAAACTTTTTACGATACAAAAATTTGTGAAATGCCTCAGAATATTCAAGATTATTTGAGTGTTTAAACATATTTAAAAGATGTGCGTATATAAAATAATATTATAATTATTGTTACATTAAATGAGTGATTTAAATTTAAATTTTGATTCTATAGGAAAAGAAGTTAGCCTCGATGGAGATAATAAAGATACAGGTATTACTTTAAATGAAGGGGGGTCCAGTGATATGCTTGGAATTGACCTTCTTTCAAATAAAAAGAATACGAAAGCCGAATTAAATGTTTCTAATGATATTGGTGGTTATTCAAGCGATGATGGATCGGTGAAAAGTAATCAAAGTAAAACTAAAAAAGAAGATTTTGACTTTTTTAGTAAGATTAAAGAAAGTGATAAAAATGATAATGTTCAAGAAACAAATTTTGAAGTTGAGCCAAAAGCCATTCCTATTAAAGATGATCCGATTTTAAGTGCTGCTAAAAATGAAGAGAATGGGGGATTTAGACCCCTTCATTCAATGAATTCTCAAGATATCAAGAATGAAAAAATTGACATGATTTACAAATTCAAGAAACTAGAGGGTCAAGGTATAAGAACTACAATGAATTACAATATGAACTCTCCTCTTGAAGATATGAGAAATGAATACCTTAAGCTAAAAAAGCAAAGGGAAGTTGATAATTCAGTAAAGTTTCAAAGAAAAGTAATGATGGCAGCTATTACAGGATTAGAATTTTTGAATAATAAATTTGATCCTTTCGATGTTAAATTAGACGGTTGGTCAGAATCGATCAATGAAAATATGAATGATTATGATGAAGTATTTGAAGAATTAGCTGAAAAATATGGCGGATCATCTGAAGTAGCACCAGAAATTAAGTTAATGATGATGGTTGGAGGAAGTGCTTTCATGTTCCATCTTACAAATACTATGTTCAAGTCATCGATACCAGGAATGGAAGATATTATGAAACAAAATCCGGATTTAATGAAACAATTTGCGCAAGCAGCTGTTGGATCTATTGGTAAAAACGGAGGTAGCAATGATATAAGACAACCCGAACCAATTAGAACGAATGTCCCACCACCTAGGAATGAGATGAGTGGTCCCGCTGGATTGGATGATATTATGAATCAGATGAATATTAATCCAAATGATGTTCCTGATTTGGATAATATATCATTAATGAGCGGAGATACAGATAGAAAAAGTATTTCAGGTTTAACATTAAACATATAAATTTAAAGTTTATTTTTTAATTCATTTAAATCATCAATCATTGATTGTATTTTTTTATCATTTTCAAGTGCTGG
>Ga0114994_10001358_pt1 | contig 17495 bp, 24 predicted proteins | sample ArcticOcean_MG_C_9_FD_87043 | JGI IMG/M metagenome (GOLD analysis project Ga0114994, IMG submission 87043) | Marine microbial communities from western Arctic Ocean - ArcticOcean_MG_CB2_152 | ecosystem: Environmental > Aquatic > Marine > Oceanic | place: Arctic Ocean: Canada Basin | collected...
GGCTAATCTCGCCACCGCAACCTCCGACCACACCGCCCTCCTCTCCACCCTCACGACCCACCACAACCTAACTTCCCTCAACCAGCTCCCCAACAACATTCACGATTCGAACCTTGCCAAGAATTCTCTCCTCGCGGATCGTTCTGCCGCTGAGAAGCTCTCTTCTGCCACCAGCACCACCACCACCACGGCCGCCCTCCTCGCCCTCCCCTCACGCATCGATTCCCTCACGTCCAAGAAAGGCACCCGCCAAAAGCAAAACCTTCAAATTGTTGAGTGGATCCAATCCCACTCCATCCCCCACCCGGAGTGCAAGACGAAGAAATTCTTCTCCAAAATTTCTTCCAACCTCGAGCGCGATCGCAAGAAATTTGTCAAGTCCGAACAGACTCTCGTAAAGGCCTTCGCCTCTGAGGTCACCCACAGCGAGTACGTGGATTGGAAATCGGGTAAGACGCGGTATGTTACTACCGTTTAGAGAGGAAGGACAGTGAGTGAGGGAAATAGTCGTGTGTAAAAATAAAAAAAATGTAGATTTGATTGAACCACCGATTTTTCTTTTTTTAATGATCCTATTAATAGGTGGCATATAGCGCGAAGGCCACCTGAGACCCAAAACCAGCAGCAAACCTTAAACAGTACCGACAGTTGTACGGTCCGCCCTTGCTCAAGTTCAGTTCTCCCAAACTCTCGTCCTTCTCCTTATAATTAACTATAGGAGGAACTTCTTGCCTCATCAAAACTTCCACGCAAGTGACATCCTCGAAGCTGCTAAGGGTTAGTTGTGTTGTGTTGTGCTGTGTTGTGCAGTGCAGTGTTTGTGTTGTGACTTCCTAAACACTCACCTCACACCCATGGGGTGTCCCGTGAAACTGCGCCGAGCGAAGCGAGGTGCATTTTTAATGAAACAAGAGCAAAACGAGCGAGTCAAAAGAATTGAGTGGAATAATGTTGTTAGTTGTGAGTAGCTCGCTTCGCTCGCTGGCTCGCATTCTCGTCTTCCTCAACCCCCCCTGCGCTCCGCTCGCTCACCCCTTGGTGTTGCAGATGAGCAACTTGCTCAGCAACTTGTCGCCGAAGGCAATTCTCAAAGCCGCCACTTCGTTGCCACTGCAGCTGCTCTCGGGGCTCGCGTGGGTGCAAGTCTCGTGCGAGAAGTACACTCCGTGAGTGGCAATTTCCGCCTTGGAAATTCCGTGAATGAGTTCGATGTCTGTTAAGAACCGCACCATCTCTCTCGCAATGTGGTTTCTGTCCAGTGCCGCCCCGTGGTACGCGCTATTGGAATATTGCGTTGCTAGCAGCCTCGACTTGATCTCAACGTTGCGGGAAATTGCGCTGCTCTGCGTTTCCAGTATCATGCCGATGCCCCCGGCTCCCAGCAACATGCCGCTGCGCCTCTTGTCGAAAGGCAGCGCAGCCATGCTTAAGGAGTCAGCTGTTGTCGCAGCCCCGAGCGCGCGGAATCCGTTGCCAATCCACGGCAACAGCGTCTCTCCGCTACAGTTAAGAGATAGATTAGAGTGGATATATTCCATTTTATTTTATGCTTGCTTGGCTTGCCTTGGCTCACTCACCTCGCGTTGTCACCAGCCACCACCACAACCCTCTTTGCCCTTCCACTAATTAACATGTCCTGGGCCATTCCAATCGCCTGAGTCGTGCCACTGCACGCGGCGTTCGTCTGCGTGTTCGGTCCTCTGCAGCCAGCAAGTTGGGCCAGCTGAGCGTTGCCCAGCACCAGCACTCGGAACAGGAACTTCCTGTCGAACTCGTAGGCTGACGTGTTCTCCACCTCCCCCCCTTCGGTTTCCTTCGCTCTTGCCAACAGCCTCGCCAAGCTTGCCTCGTCGTCCGCGCTAAGCTCTCGGTTCACGCTCGCCCTCAGCAACCTGGACCGGAGGCTGTGAAATTGGGTTAGAATTTGCGTTGTTTGCGCGTGTATTGCGTGTATTGCGACTCTCCTCTCCTCACCTCTCCACAAGACGCTCCATCGTAGCCGCCCCAACAGTCTTACTCTGCAAGAACCTCATGACTTCTCGAACCGCCGCGTCCATCGCTGGAAACGAACTCGCGTATATGACGCCGGTGCTGTCCTTGTCCTCCTCGGCCAAGATCCAGTCCTTCGCGCAGTTGGTTTTGCCGGAAACTAAACCTGCGTTTTTCAAGGCTTCCAACCCAGCTGCTACGGCAACCTGGGCCGCTACGTCCATTGTTTCGGCGAGGCCCTTGGCAACGCCGTACTGCTCCGTGAGGGAAAAGTTTCGAAGCTGGGCGGCGAACTTGATTCCGTCACTCTGCGCCGAGCGAAGAAGGCGCCAAATAAATTGAGTGAAGTATTGTTTGTTTAGTAGTGTGTAGCAGTATGACAGAACCCATTTCCGCTCGGTTCGCTCGCTCACCTCAGTTTTTACGGGGATGCGCTCATTCTTTCCTCCAGCATTTTTCTTCAGCTGCACAACATTCTTCTCCAGCAACGCGCTCTTCCCCGTCCCGCTAATTGCCTCGATCATGTTCACCCCGCTGCACAGCATTTTCATGTTGTCAGGTCCGAAAACATTCTCAACCCCCGGCAAGCCCGCCGCAACGCCGGTGATCACGCAGGCGATTCGCTTCGCGGCGTTCGCCTCCCCGGCCAGAACGCTCAACTTTCCCGTAGCGGGAATGCTCATGCTCTGCTCCTTGATCTGCCGGAGGACCAGAGGCGGCGCCAACCGTCCTCCCATTCCCTCTCGTTCCGAGTCCAGTGGGACCCGAGCGTAATGCCTGTTCCACTTGCTGTCGATTTTGACCATGTAGTAGGTGCCCGGAAACAACCTGCTGCAGGGGTAAAGGGGCGAGTACGGGGCTTTGGTGTTGTGCATCATGGCCCGAGTTTCGAGTGCGAAGTCGAGCTCCTGAATTGTGTGAATGTGGTTAGCGTGTGTGCGTTTTGTCGTCTGTAGTTTTGTGACTCACCTCCGGGTGCACCTTCTCCCTGCTTCTAAGCATGCTGTTAATATCCAACACCTTGCACATATTCCCCACCCCAAACCGGGTACTCTTCGTCGGCTTCCTCAAGGTCAACCTGTACATCGTTGCCAGCGCCCCAGACCCGTAACTGAACATGGTGATGTTTTTTCCTTCCTTCAGCCCCCCTTTCACTCCTCCCTCCTTGCTAAGCAAGCTCGCAAGGCCCATGAACACGGAAGCCGTGTATGTGTTGCCTATCTCCTTGGACAAGCTGTTGGATGCATTCAGTTTCGACTTGAAGGATTTAGTGGATTTTAGTTTGAGCACACCGTCGAGCTGTTAAAATTTGGCAATTTGAACTGGGTTTTAGTTGTGTGTTGTGTGCGTGTGCTACACACTCTACGCAAACGCAACATTTCTCCTCTCACCTCCCGAGAATTATGCGTTTCTTCAATATTGCACGTAATCCACTCTGCGCCGAGCGAAGCATGTAATGTAATGTAATATAATGTAAGTTGCAAATTGAGTGGAATATATAATGAATAATAATGTTAGTTGTTGATGGCTCGTCTTCTCGTCTTCCTCAAGGCTCGCTCGCAGTATTTCGCTCGCTCACCTGTCAAATCTTTGTCCCGAACATCAATCATTCCCGTTTTTGTGTAGCGCCTTCGGGCGTCAACGAGGTAAAGCCGGGCGAAGGACTTTTGGACGAGCTTGTTGTAGGGGGCGTGGAAGCAGAAGAAGTCTGAAGTTTCCGCGTCGAACGGGGCGGAAACGTCGATATTGCTGCTGCTATTGCTGTTGCCATTCATATTGCTATAATTACTATTGGTGCGATTCTTGTCAATCTTGTCGCTGAACCTGCTGTAAACATCCTCCAATGCCTTGTAATAGCAAACCTGACTCAAGGCGCCGTCCACCACGGGGTACTCGACCGTGTGATCGGGCTTGAAGAAGTCCCAGACATTCGCCGCGTGGGTCGCCCTCAAGCGCGGATCGTACATCAAAGGCGCATCCCTCCCTATCAAGATGGCGGTCGCTCCAACGCCGCACGTCGGCCTGGCCGGTCCCCTGGCGTACGCCGCAATATCCGCCGCAACGACAATCGCAAATCGACCGTCCCAGCCGTCCGACTCGACCCAATTGAAGGCGTTGAGCAGCGCGGCGGTGCCGCCGTAGCACGCATTCAGCACCGTCGCTCCCTCGATATCGGTGTTGCCGCCAAACAGGCTCATCAGCACGGTCTTCGTGGACTTCGACTTGTCGACGAGGGTCTCTGTTCCGACCTCGAGCCGACCAACTTCGGACGTGTCGATGCCGTATTTCTCCAGCAGCATCTTCACCACAGTGAGGGAAATAGAGTTGATGTCTTCGTTGTCGCCTGAAACTGCCATGCCATTTTGACCAAGGCCTATACTGTACTTCCCAGGAGGCACACCCATGTGCTCCTCGAGCTCAGTTTGCGAAATGTAAGTTGCCGGTGTGTAAACGGCCATGCCGAGGATGCCAATGTTCTTCGTGTTGGGTGGGTAGGGGGGTGGGGGGTCGGTTTCGCCACTAATTTGACTGCCATTGAGGGCTAGGGAGGAGAGAGATTGAGCAAGACGAGATTGTGACACTGAGGATTTTAGTCGATCGAGTGGCCTTTCGACATGAGTTATAGCCGTTAACGCCGCAGCGGCTGCGGCGCCCAGAAGAAACCCTTGATTGACATCCATAAGGTAAATCTGGAAAAATGCAGGAAATACAAACTCTGGGCTCTGGGCGCAGCCAATAAAACTCTATCACGTCTCTTGCTCGGGCGGATGGGCAACAATGACTTCAGCAACGTTCAGCTGAATGTATTATTCGCAGTTTCCACCACCCTCTCGATCTTCTCTCTGTTCGGGAGCTTCCTAATCGTGTTCAGCTACTACAAGTTTGACAAACTGCGAAAGTTCTCCTTTAAGTTGGTCTCCTACATGTCAATCGCAGACACCTTCAGTTGCATTGCATTCTTTTTCGGCAATCCCGCCGATGGAAGCACCTTGTGCTCGCTGCAGGGGTTCTGCATACAGCTGTTTCAGCTTTCTTCCATTTTGTGGACAACGGCGATTGCCACAACGTTGTTTCGCGCCGTGGTGAAGAGAGCGGGCAGCAAGGAGCTTATGATGCGGTTTCACGGTTTGTGTACTGGCTTGCCATTACTTTTTGCCTTCCTCCCCCTGTTTACCTCCTCTTATGGGAACACGATGGCTTGGTGCTGGATATTCGTTGAAGAGGAGTCTCCAACAATAGGGCAGGTGTGGCGCCTTATGCTATTTTACTTGCCGCTCTGGCTTGCGGTGGGATTCAATGGCTACGTTTACTACATCAGTAATCGGGCCATGAAATCACTCTTCTCAAACACAGCGGAATGCGTGCCTAAGAAGTACAGAAATCTCATGAGGCGACTAAACGCCTACCCGCTCATACTTGCGGGATGCTGGTTCTTCGCCACGATAAATCGAGTTCAAAACGCAATAAATCCGCAAGGACCTTTGTTTTGGCTCTATCTCCTCCAGGTCATCGGTCGAAGCTCCCAAGGATTCTTAAATGCAATTGCCTACGGACTGAACGACAACGTTCGTCAGGAGTGGGCGATTCTTTTTGGCCGGCACCCCAATGTCGTGACGAACTATTGGGTTGAGCAGTTTGAGTTGCGTCAGAGGCAGCGTCTTGAGGAAGATGAGGAGGGAATTGCCCACACGGAATCGGATGATTCGTCGGATGAGGACGAGGACGATGACGAGCTTGAGACGTATTCTGAAACAAGGCGCAACAAACCCGAGCAGGATCAGGATGATTTAGAAACAACAATAATATGATTTGTGGGTAGAGAGAAAAATAAATCAAGAATCAAAGTTTACTCCTTCTCCCAGCACCAAAATTTTTCTTCACATTCTCAATCCTATCCCGAATCACCTGACCCTCCCGCTTCACCCCAACACACACCGGATCAACACTTGCACTCGCATGCGTCTCTCCGTACAGTGGAACGACCCTCTTTCCCCTTGAATCGTCCCGCTGCTTGCTGTCTAGCACCGCTCCGCAATATTCGTCGTCCAAATTTACTAAAATTTGCAAAAGGTGTTTGCTCAAATCGTCTTGGACAGTCAGCCCCCCCCTCCTCCCGCCACCCAAGCTTCTCCGTCTAATCTCTGGGAATTCCCCCAGCATCACTCTTACCCAGTGCCTCTCCAAACTCAATCCGCAATCGGCGTAAAAAGCTCCCTCGTTCCAAGGCAGAACTACCTTCTCGTTCAATCCAACCAACGTCGAGTTTGGCGAGTCGCCCTTCTCAAACGTCACCCCCCCCCCCAATTCCAGGCAGCTCAAGAAGTTCAGCAGGCAGTACCGCTGAATGAACTTCGTGTACGCCGCGACGGATTCAACCCTGCCCCTCTCGGTGATGTAGTTTTTGCCCAAACCTGAAATGTGCTGCGCCGAGCGGAGCGAAGAAGGTGCGAGGCGCATTTTTAAATGAGATTTGAGAGCAGTGAGCGAAGGGGCAAAAATAGTTGAGTAGGTTAGTTCAGTAGTGGATGTAGCCATGAATAGTAATGAAGAGGCGAGGCGAGGCGAGGCGAAAAAAACAACAAAAAGACGTCACTGGTTCGACCTTAACTCCAGCGTATAAAGGTTTTTAGACGCCCAGATTTGAACACGGCGGCGGGTTCGGCCAGGTGCATCTTTTCGCGCAGAGCTTTTGTTCAGGGAAGTTCCAGATCAGGGACATGGCACGCCATTGGAGAACTCGAAAAAACACAAAAAAAGAGTACTTTCTGTCACAGGCTCAACCGCTTCGCTCACTCACCTTCTCGGTGTAAAATTTTCCCTTGTCATTGATGCTCCTTGCGCCTTTGGCATCAATCAGCCGCTGCCTAGCGTTTATGCACAAGTCAACTATGTAAGGGCGCATTATCTCGAACGCGGCGTAATTGTGATGTTTCGATTTTCGCCTATTCCTGAACTTTAATTCGGACCTGGCCAGTGAATATGGTGATTGCTGAGCCAAGAGTGGGTTAAGAGTGGGTTAGTCGCTTCGCACTCTTCTGTCAAAGGCTCGCTCGCTACGCTCGCGGCTCGCTCACCTTGAGAAGCCACGCCGGGTGAAGTTGGTCCAGTTGGGGGGGCAGACCAGTCGCCTCCTCGACGTAATCAGCGTGGGGTGCCACTAAACTAAAGGGGAACATGATTTTTTGTGGCAACAAGTCCACTCCCGCAGCTATAATACTATACTGGGAGAAGGTGAGGTCTAGGGGAAATTTAACAACGCAAGAAAGGCCAAAAAAGACTCCCTCGCCGACCCAGGCTTCCTGGTCTGCGGACCGCCCGGTGTGGTTGGAACCGACGTTGGCTCCGTAGCCAACATTTCCTCTCCCGAGCGGCCAAATTAGGGATATTAGGAGGGATTGGTGGTGGGAGTTGAGACTGCTCCCGAGAAGAGAGTTCACCACCTCCCCGTTGGAAACGTGCGAATCGGAGCCAATCACAGAGTCTTTTACATTGGAGTTTGGACCGGCGTGAGAACACTCCATAAGGAGGGCGTTGCGAACATCGGAGTTGGAGATCGACGCGTTCCACTGCAGAAACGTGCTGTAAACCACGGAATTGTCTTCTATTCTGCTCCCGGGAAATAAAATAGCGTTTTTTACGATGCTGCTGTTCTCCACAACGGCGTGATTGTATAAGAAAATGTTGCACAACTTTTGCGTATTGTCGATCCTTGAGTGCGGTGACAAGATATTGCAGGAAGATGAGTGTGGTTGAGGTTGAGGATTTGTTTTTATATTGTGTGGGTTCAGCAAAACCTCCATGAGCGACACTATCGTTTCTTCCGGGGAAAGACGAATGGTCCTTCCACCAGTTTCCGGGCCAACGTCAATTGCTAGGACGTTTCCAAAATCGTTGGGGGAGGTTGCGTCCCGGCAAACAATTCCGCAGTTAGATAGAGTGGAATTGGAGGTCAGGTGTGTGTTCGAGACGTTTTTGTTGCTCCAGCAAGTTGAATAGGGTTCAAACACACAATTTGCGATGAAATTGTTGTTGTGTACTCCCATTGGGAGCATTGGGGGGGGATGGGGGGGGGAGATTGAGGGGGGGGGGGGGGGGGGGGGAGGAGAAATTGGAAGAATCACAAACTCGGAAAACGTGTTGTCAACTATTTGTGTCGTTAGGAGGTTGAGGGTTTGAACTTGAGAGAGCTGGGGATCGTTTGGGATGGCAAGGAAGATTTGGGTGTTGGGAAGCACTCGGTTCTTCGTCGACAGGATGGTCAGCTCATTTGATCTGAGCTTGCGAACTGTAAAAGTTGGTTGTTTTGCTGTTGGGGACGAGAACAGCAACGCTGATCTAACAGCAGCCGAGCGACGCTCAGCACGTGCGTCTACGAAGTCCATAGGTACTAGGAGACCCAATAATTCCCAAACTTAAACCAAAACTCACAAAACTTGCACCTTTTTTCAGCACCACGTTAAGAGAAGGCATGCAGGCTTATCTTGCAATTCTGCTGTGCGTATTATTTTTTAGTTTGAGTGCTATTGATGCATACATCACACCTGTCCCAACTCCCAAGATTCGTATCTCAACTTTTTCATCTCTCTCGGCGAAGACCAGATCCCTGTCCACATCCTCCTCCACCACGAGCTCTTCCACCACGAGTTCAGTAGATTCACTCACCAAATTTGAAAAGGACTGCACGAACTTGATTTCAAAAACCAAGGGGAAGGACAAGTCGTTGCCAGCATGGGCTGAGGAGAGAGGTTTGACTTACACTAGGATTTGGTCATTAGAGATGTGGGACCGGCATGTTTCCCGTCTCCGGTACTTCCGCCATTTCTTCTCTCTCTTCTCTTTCCAAAAGGGCATCACGAACCGAATAATGCCTTTGGTGGTCCTCCTTGGGGGCTGGAGGTTGGCTAGCGAAGCGAAGCGAGCGAGCTTTGATGAAGACTAGAGCGATGATCCACTTCACTACTGAATTTCTAACTCACCCAATTTGTTTGGATCGCTCGTTTCGCTCGTCCTTCATTAAAAATGCGCACAATCTCGCATGAATTCGCTCGGACAGTCACTTTGTACTCCACCCCCCGGTGAACATTCCCTTGCTTAAAAAGATGAACTACCCTCTGGCGAGCCTGGCGTTGTTCTCGTCTTTCGTTGCGTTCTTGCTTACGCTGAGGACGAATCAGGCGGTAGGTCGGCTGGCGGAGGGAAGACTCGCTTGGGGGCGAACTGTCCTTTTAACTCGAGGTGAGTGAGCTTGCGAGCCTTGTGGCAGAAGAGTGCGAAGCAAAAAAACGTGCAAAATTGCTATACATGGCTACATCCACTGCTCTACTGAACTTACCTACTCAACTTTTTTTGCTCGCATTATATGCTGCTCTCGTGCCTCATTGAAAATGCGCACAATCTCGCTTCGTCCGGCACAGACACCGCCAACCTGCTATCCGAATATGTGTACAGGGTGAACGCCAGCCACGGCCTCAGCGCCCTCCGGCACCTCTCCATCTTTGGTTTCCTGCTCAAGGCAAGGCTTCGGGAGGAGGACGACTCGAACGTGATCAAAATGATGCTGCCGGCGGTCGACGCCAAGTTCGTCATGTCGCAGCGCAAACACCCTGTTGCGCTGATCATGAAGATCAGGCAGATTGTCAGCTACGAGGCGAGGGCCGGGAACCTGGAGGTGAGCGAGCGAACCTTGTGGGAAAAATGGGAATACGCGGGCCGTATAGTAAAACTAACATTGCTTCGCTCGGCGCCAGATTGGTGCCCACATGGCTCTGGAAAATAATTTGTTGGAGCTAAACCGAGTTTACGGAATGTGCGAGCGAATTCGAGGGAGTCCCATACCACCCATGTACACGAGGCACACGTCACGGTTGCTAATGTTCTACCTGTTCACCTTGCCTGTGGCACTGAGCGGAAGTGGGTTGACAAAATGCATGAGTTTAGTGACAACTATGATTGCGACCTTTGTCATGTGCGGGATCGACGAGATTGGGGTGCAGGTGAGCGAGCGAAGCGAGCGAGCCTTGTGACAGAGGAATGCGAAGCTCCGTGCGAAAACGCTATACATGGCTACATCCACTACTCAACCACTCAACTAACCTTCTCAACTATTTTTGCTCGCGTTATTCGCTGCTCTCGACCTTCGTTTAAAATGCGCCTCGCTTCGCTCGGGCGCAGATCGAACAACCTTTTAGGATCATGCCCATGAAGCCATTGAGCGCAGCGGTGATGCGGGACGTGGCAGACGCGCTAGTGTGCCTGCCACCACCACTGGAGGCCGATGATGTTGATGAGCCTTGCAGGGTCGACTGGCTGAGTGTGGACTGCGACGAGGACGATATGATGGCAAAGAGGTACCAAAATTACCAGAACGCCAATTTGGATGATTCGGATGTGGTGATGCCGAAGTACTGGGGATAGATTTTTCTTAATTTTCAATTGAAGACCAAAATTTATGCACCGAACAAATCTAATTAATAGCCTTTCCGCAATGTAGGATCGTCCTTCTCAGCATTCAATGCCCACCGCTGCGAGGGTATGTGCCACTTCGGGGCTATCGGCCGCCGCTCCTTCTGTGCAGAAGTTGTAAATGTCCCAATGCACAATGTGCCAATTATGCCAAACGCAATGGCCGTGTTGACTCTCCAGTTCTTATTCGTGTTCCACCATCCTCCGGCTACAAAAGGGGGGGGCAAAAGTTAGTGGGGGTGGGGGTTAGTGGGGGTGGGGATGCCAGCTGCTTGAAAGCAATTTGATTTACCTGGCGACCAAACTTTAGGGGTGTGGAACCATCCACCACCCCCCATTGCTTGGTGGGGGGTGTGTGGAGGGGGGGGTTATCAAACCTTGTTATCTGTCTTTGACCTTAAAATTTGCTTTCATATCAATTTGCCTATTTTTGTCGAATAGTCATCAGTGATACCAACAAGTGCAAAATCACGAGTTGGTGCGTGAAGTGCTCAAATACAGCAATTCTGAACTTCTTCGAGCCATAGCTTGCTCAGCCAATTATACACCGATTTGCAAATGTTTCTTGCTCTTCGAATGATCCATCGGCATCCACTTTCTCTCAGCGCTACAAAATATGGTTGGACGTCCCTCAAACTTGCTGAGCCACCCCCAAGTCAATTCGTGCAGTAATTGCCAAAACATCCTTCGCCTCACCCTCACCCACCCTTCATTAAGCACATGAAGTACGACAAAGGCCGATCTTCTAAAGGTGGAGGATGTGCTGAAGAAACCGACTCGCCAGTGCGACGTCTGCAGCACCGCCACAACGAAAGCGTGCGGAAAATGCAAAACCAGCTACTTCTGCAGCGCCGATTGCCAGAAGTCAGTGTGGAAGAAGCACAAGAAGACGTGCAAGGCGCCGACGAGGCCACCCGCCACCGAAGCCGAGCTCCGCACCCTCCACAAGGCATCGCCCTCCTCAACATGTGCAACAGCGGCCTGGGGCTGGAGACGGGCCCAAAAACATCTGGTGGAAAAAAACAATTAAAGATTGAAAAAATTCAACCCAAAAACCTGCTCTCTTAGAATTATGTTTCGCCTGATTGGAAAGAAGTTAAAAGAAGCGGCCTCAATTGAAATGCACGTCCTCCCAGCAACGAGATGATTTTATCGACGTTCGAAATTAAAAAACTTCGATCGTGTCATTCAACAACCCAATGCCAAAAATGTGTCCATTTCAGGCGCTTCCCTCGGCACAGATTGGGAGCTTATACCAACCCAGCCAACTCAACTCCCTGCCCAACTCAACAACTCATCATTCCTTTCTCCTTCCCCCCCTTTCTCCCCCCTCTCCCACCCGTCTAAAATTCCCCCCATTTCTTTACGCTCCTCGCATGCCGTTGATGGTCAGCAGCACCTCCCTTCCGCTCGGCATCCTGCCCATGGCCAGTTTTGAAAAAACCAAATCGCCATTGTAAAAAATCTCAAACGCGCCAGTGGAAAGTTGACTGTTTGCCATCGAGTTCATCAAGAACAAACCAACGAAGACCGGCATTTTGTTGTCCTTGACCTCATTCCACCACCCCGGCTGTCCCCCAAGGCTGTCCCAAATTCCATCGCCAAACATCATGAACGCCATCCCCGCTAGCTGAAGGATGCCAGTAAACTGGGCGATCCAGACCGCCCAATCAGGGGGGGGGTAGTTGTCACCACTGATGTTCCCTTCTGCGTGCGCCGAGGGGAGGGGAGGGGAGGGGAGAGGAGCGGAGCGAGGCGAGGCAAGCGGAGCGAGGCAAGCGGAGCGAGGCAAGCGGAGCGATTACGGATGATTGTTAGCATTGTGTTTTGTGTATCGCCTTAGTGGGCAAGGTCACACCCCCAAACCCACCTAGATCAGGAAACTGCTGCACCAGGAATCTCGAAAGCTCAACGAAATTCCTTTTTGACCCTCAACTGGTGCAGAACAAAACTTTTAGCTTGTTGTCACCAACCGGACCGTTATACTGGCTCTGCATTTGCTCCTGCTGCTGCTGGCGGACTTGGTGGGGATCCACATCGGCCGCCCCGAGAGGCTTTGAGATTTGTGAATCGACGGACAATGAAAGGAGTGCGAGGAGGAGGTGGAGGAGGAGGAGGGCTGTAGATTTCATGGGAGCCACTTCCTTATATAATTTGAACAATTTCATTCTCTTCTGGTTCTTGTTTAAATTATTGTTTGTTTGAGTTCTATTACCCTAATAATATAAATCTATCTGTACTCCCATATGGTTAAAATAGTTGGCATCTCGATCCTACGCCAGTTGGAAACCACTTCGAATGGTGGTCCAATTCCCCTTATTTCTGCCTCAGACCTGACTTCCTATGGGTTCTTCCAGCGAGGTGCTGTGGGTGACATGCTCAAGTTCTTCTCTAAAACCTTCATCACACGAACCCCAGTTGGGCAGCGTCAGTCTGTCCAGCACGAGTCCTACATAGTGCATTGCTACAAACGGGCTGATGGTCTTTGTGGCTGTGTGACAACAGATTTGGAGTACCCTCCCCGGGTTGCCTTCCTCCTCCTCTCCCAGCTCCTGGACGAGTTCACCACTGCGATTCCTACTTGGAAGGTAATCATTCCCGACTCTTCCTTCTCCAATGTCAATTTCCCAATCATCGAAGAGTACTTGGTGAAATTTCAGGACCCGGCTGCAGCTGACAAGATCACAAAAATTCAGAAGGATCTCGACGACACGACTGAGATCCTTCACAAGACGATCGATTCCGTGTTAGAAAGGGGGGTGAAGCTAGATCAGCTGGTTGAACGTTCTGACGACTTGTCAAAACAATCCAAGATGTTCTACAAACAAGCGAAAAAGACAAACAGCTGCTGCATCATTTCGTGAATGAAATTTTAATGTAGGGTTTAGTGTTGTTTTCATAACACCAAAATGAAAAAATGAAAGATTTTTTTCATTCCGCCGTCAGTTAAGTTGTTTTTACGCAGGAGCGGGGTGAACCTTGTTTCCTCCCTCTCCATCCCCATTCCCATCCCCGTCCCCCCTGCTCACCACAGTGGAAGCAGCAGAGCCCACTTCGGTACTACTCGCCGTACTTTCAAACAGTTTTTTTCCAATTGCTGCCTCGGCTAAACGTGTTATCGCCTTCTTTCCCTTTCGGGCAGGTTGACAAGTGTAGGCGATGAGGTACTGCGCCGAGCGCGAGCCAACGAGGGAGCCACACGGATACGAATTGAGTGGGAAAATGTTGGTTTAGTAGTGGATGTGGTGGTGGTTGTAGCCATTTCCGCTCGTTCGCTCGCCTCACCTGAAGAAAATAGACGAAGATTGGGATCATAAGCTCGATGATTGGATCACAAGGGGTTACCGTCTGACATATTTTGAATTCTCTGCCAAACACACCGAAGACCTTCACGAGGGCGCCAAAAAAGAATCCAACGGTCCCCAACCTGCACATTTTCCGTATCCTTTTCGCTTGAGGGTTAATCTCACCCTTACCCTTTAGCATGTTCGAGATGCGCATGCCATAGAGGAAGCACAGTATGCAGTAAACAACGCACCACAAAACACTGACCAGGTACTTTACGCCCGTTATCGCACCATCCAAAGCTCCACTGTCGTTCAGGGCTGGCATTCTATACTCCAACAGCCCCAACCCGAGCTCTGACGCGTACGAAGACCACACACCTAGGTTGTAGAGGACTCTAGCCCACCGTGGCGCTCGCTTTTTTTTTCCGCCGTCGATTATGGTGATCCAACTGGTTACGAGCATGAGTCCAACATGAATCGGGCCAGCGACGCAAAAGCCAGTGGCCAACGTGTGTATATTCTTAATCTGCAGCCTTCCCGCGTAACCACTCGGGTCAATGCACCTAATGGCATGGAAAACTCCAACGAAGCCACTGATGCATAGCAATTTTTCGTTCAAGTTGGGCTTCATTGGAAAGAACCATTTTACATCCGGCTTTTTCTTAGCGTCATTTCAAAGTTTTACAAACCACGCGCAAGCAAGACTCGGAATCAGAGCTAGCACAATCATTGTCAGACATTGCTGATCGTAAACGCCTGGCCCGAACGATTCGGAAATGAATATGCTACAGTCGTTGAACTCAACGTCTCCGAACCCTGGTTCACCGTGTGCCATCCAGCCCTTGTTGATGTAAGGGAATTCGCAAACCGGAATGTAGTAAAATTGGGGCATAACACCATGCCCACCTGACTCACCCAACTGATTGTTCTCGCACACATAATTAACCAAGGATGAGCTGTTACTGAGCCAGGTGGAATGGTCATGCTGGGGAAACTTAACCTGACCGACTGTTGGAACTATTGCCCAAGTGGCGTTTGCTGGGATAGAATTCATGTCGGCCATGTGATCATGGAATCGCTCCTCAGAGGTATAATCCAAGTCGTGCATGTCTAACAACGACCTGAACTATCCTGTTAAATGTTTCAAAGTAATTCTTTGATTTTTAAAACTTTTTTTGAAGTCGACAACGCTTTATTTTAAACATGCTTGCAGATATACCCTAACCTAACTCATCTTCCAATTAATTTTAACGCTTTTCATTACTCTGCACACACCTCAGGAACCAATAGCTATTCCCTTTTAACCATTCCCTTTACAGCTCTCTTCGGTGATTCCAAAAGCAAGTAAAGTCAAGTTCAAGTAAATAGGTATGAGCAGCAGCAAAATCCAACCTGCCTCCAACGACCCCTCAAACAATGATTCCTCGATGCTCTTTAAATCCCTTGAAAATTCATTCAGATCTGACGAAGACGAAATGACACCAATCCAAAACACAGCAAACATGGAGGCTTCCTTGGGGCAAATGATTCGTGGTCACAGGAAGGGTTCAACAACTACGATTTCGACAGAGGGAAAAGCCTCCAAACCGAGTGTTGTCCCTCCCCGGAGGCTTTCCTTGGGGTTAGTTTCCGTGAAGGAGCGAGAGCAGATGTCAAAGTTGTCCATGGCTACAAAAAACAGTGGAAAGTCTTCTGGTCGCCGACAAACTCAGGTGGATATGACTCCCGACGTGCGTCGAGTTAGCACATTCATTGTTCCCACGTTGAGTGTAAATAATGAAGAGAAAATTTTGCAGTCTCAAAACTCCCAAACTCGCGAGAGCATCCGCTTGAGCGATCGGAAGCGGTCGAATTTTGCTATAAGGTACGGGACGGCCGGTTCGGAAGAGGAACAGCAATTTACGTTGTATCAGTACATGCTGCTGCCGACGAGTTCGGGGAGGCTGTGTTGGGACGTATTCATTATGTTGCTACTGATTTACGTTGCGCTGATGGCGCCCTACAGGTGAGTGACAAACTGACTTCCCAAAGCAACAAGTTTAATCTAACACCTCCCCTTATTAGAATTGGATTCAATGCGGACGCGGTGGGATTCCTGCAGTTCTTGGAATACTCGATAGACATATTATTCATCGTCGATATTATGATCAATTTTCGGACGGGCTACTTTGACGCCGACCTTGACATCCAAGTTATGAATCCTCGGAAGGCGGCTATGAACTATTTGCGAGGCTGGTTTTTGCTTGATTTAGTTTCCTCAATTCCTTTCGATCTTGTGCAATCCATGATGGACAGCGGGGAAGGCAGTGATTTGGGATCGGTTAGCACGGCCAAGTTGCTTAAAACAGGCCGCTTCGTCAAGATCTTCCGGCTACTGAGGATAACGAAGCTCATCAGGTGAGCGAGCGTCGAGCCTTTTGGAAGGAAGACCGAGCGGCTACATCCACTACTAAGCTAACCCACCCAATTCGTTTGGCTCACTCGTTTTGCTCTTGCCTTCATTAAAAATGCGCCTCGCTTCGCTCGGCGCAGGTTCATGAAGGGAAGTGCCTTTGCCGAGCAATTTGACGACTGGGTGCACATGAGCGCCAGTCGACACACGTTGAGGATGGTGAGTGAGATGACCCTGATCTGGACCGTCCCTGAACATCACCCTCGCACTAAAAGATGCACTTGGCCAAACCAGCCACCGTGTCCAATTCTGAGTGTCTAAAACCTCCGTGCGTCTGAGTTACGATCGATCCAGTGATTCTCCCATTTTTATTTCATTTTCATTTTGCGCGAACATTGACAAATACATTTGAAAAAATACGAGAGCCACCATACTCACACTATCCCCCCTACTCCATTAAAAATGCCCCTCGCTTCGCTCGGCGCAGGTAAAACTGCTAATCACAACCGGCTTCGTGAGCCACATTAACTGTTGTTTTTGGGCTGGGGTGGGGATGAGCAGTGCCGTGCCTGAAGAAAGCTGGTTGTTCCAGTACGAGAACGGCGACTACGGTTTGTCAGAGGGAAATATGCAGAGCCAGTATATCAGCGCGATGTACTGGAGCATTCAGACAATGACGACTGTGGGCTACGGGGATATTGTTGCCAGGAACGATGTTGAGAGGGCCTACAGCATCTTCAGTATGATTTTGGGTGGGGGCTATTATGGATTCATCGTCGCCACAATGGCAAGTTTGGTCAGTAATTTGGACGCCAACGCCAAGAGCTATTACGAAAAGATGGACAACGTGACGAGTTACATGAAAAAACGAAAGTTTCCGAAGGTTCTGTTCCGAAAAATGCGCAAATACTACAAGCACTACTTCGACACGAGGACTGCTCTAAACGAAAGTGAAATTCTGGACGAGCTCTCCCTCCAGCTCAGGACCGAGGTGGCCTTATTCCTCATCCACGATGACATTTATAACATTGATTTGTTCGAAGATTTGACACCAGAGATGCTCGCAAAGATACTAACGAGCTTGAAGCCGCTGCAGGTGGCAATGGAAGAGACAGTGTGTGCGGCGGGGGACATAGGCAGGGAGCTGTACATACTTACAAACGGGGAGATGTCTGTAAGCAACAGCGAGGGGAAAATCCTGGCGATGCTCCGGGCAGGGAGCTACTTCGGGGAGCTGTGCGCTCTGGATTTGAATCTTGTAAACTTAACAACTGTCACGGCCATAAGCAACTGTGAGCTGTACAGTTTGAGCAAGGAAAAGTTGACGACGGCCTTTGTTGGCATGCCGGAGGTGAGCGAGCGAA
>Ga0114994_10001359_pt1 | contig 17494 bp, 14 predicted proteins | sample ArcticOcean_MG_C_9_FD_87043 | JGI IMG/M metagenome (GOLD analysis project Ga0114994, IMG submission 87043) | Marine microbial communities from western Arctic Ocean - ArcticOcean_MG_CB2_152 | ecosystem: Environmental > Aquatic > Marine > Oceanic | place: Arctic Ocean: Canada Basin | collected...
GCCCCAGACCCGTGAGTTATGAAATAAATTTGCGTTTGAGGCGCTTCGGTCCTGGGACGGTCCATCCAACCGGCCAGAACGATTGCTACTTAGGATTACCTGTTCCGTATGCTCCGCGCGGCTCCGCCACTTCGCGACCCCTCGATCGCTTGAATACGGGCACAAGACCTGGACCTGGGACTACCAGGGCCGGTACCATGACCATGGACCTTTGCGCGATCGTTTGTTTCATGACCAACCGACTTGCGCGAGGTCCAGGTTAATAATATTCAGACCCGAGCACGGGCAGCCCAAAGTGCCCTTCTCGTGATATACAAGTGCTATACTTGATTTGCACTATCGGTGGGGTAGTATGGGGTCCAACGAGACCGCTAATACGATTCATGGGGGCCCTCGAATAATTGGCGTATTTGACGTTCACGGGTGCTGTCGAGCCCAAATAAAACACTTTTTTTGGGATGCAGACCGGCTCTCGGACTCCCCATGGGTTAGGTCTGAGGTTGGTTAGTCGCCTACACCGCACGCTCATGCGCCTTGGGCATCCCATAGCTCTCAAAGCTCTGGATCACAAACACTGCCTGATCATGCTTGAGTGAGCTGGACTGCTAAGAGAATTGCCACATGTGATCCAAGCGCCGGCGCATGCGGTGTAGGCGATTGCACACGTCTAGTACCGACCCTAAGCGACCCCGGGGAGACCTCTGGACCACGAAGCGACCGCATTCCACTGGTGCGATTAGCACCGCAAGCACCGCGAATTAAAAAAAAAAACCATTTCGCCCCCAGTATGTGCCGCATCGACCTCGTTGGACCAGCAAAGCGCAGGCGCATTATACGGTATTTTTCTTAGAACCCCTCCTCCGTGCCCTCGACGGGCACGCGGCCGTAGGCCTCGCCCACGGCCAGCTTGTCGATCACGTTCTGCTGCTCGGCCTCTACCTGCCTTAGTGATTTCACCTGGGCCTCGAGCCGAGCCAGGTCCGCCTCCTTCTCCGCGACGACCGCTTGTAAAGCTCGCCGCTTCTGGTCCCGGTTCTCGCGCTCCGTGATGACCCGGTTGCGCATGCCGATGGCCCGTAGCTTGGCCTGCTCGATCTTCTGGGCGTTGGCGTCCAGGACTTCTACGATGCCGTCCATGAGGCCGCCGAACTCCTGGTTCTTTCTGACGAAGTCGCCCGCTGCATTACCCAGTTCCTCCGTGTGGGCGAACTTGTCCACGTCCAGCACGCGGATCCTATTCTGGTCGTCGAAGGAGACGGTGACCTGCGGCGGCACGCGTCGAGGGCGTGGTGGCGGCGCGCAAGGGCAGGGATGGGGGCAGCAGCCCTGGGGGGAGGGTACGCACATCGTCGGTCATGGTCGCGGTCGGGCAGCCGGCCACGGCGTGTACTTAAACCAGCAGCGCCCTGCCGTCTGCGGTCTCGTTCACCCGGCGTCGTCCAGCTGTATGGTGCCGGCGGGCCGAGTGTTTTGAGCCACAATTCGTACGGGGCTGCCAACCGGCGGAGAGCCATTCCCGCCGGGGGCAAACATGGGCCGCCCGGGTGGTCGACACAATGCTACGACCAACAAAAAACGCCGCGCGGGTTTTCGCCTCTAGAGAATTTTGACAAAGGCTGAGGCTGCTGCAAAACTAGCACACCTCACCCATAAAGCTGCTTGCACCGGTTCGTGCACCGATATAAAACCAGCAGTCCTCCCGCGCCGGGTCCGCTGCGAGCTCAAAGCACCGATGGCCGCCCTGGACCAGGCGGACCGCCTGCCCCTCGACGGCCCGGCGCGCTTCCTCGAAACATCTGAAACGATGAACGAGCGCGTGGCCCTGGCGAGCTACCCGCGGTGCGGTAATAGTTTGTTGCGCAAACTTGTCGAACAGGCGACCGGCGTGATCACGGGCGCGGACACGCTGCCCGAGCGGACCCTCAGCCAGGCGCTGCAGCGCTGCGGCGCGCGCGGCGAGGGTATTGTAGATGAACGCGTCTGGGTGGTCAAGACCCACTACCCCGAGCGCAAGGGCTTCGTGGAGCTGCCGGTCGACCGAGCTATACTACTTGTAAGGAACCCCTGGGACGCCATCGACAGCTACTTCAACATGGCGCTGACGAACGACCACGCCACGTCGCTCCGAGACGACCAGTACGACCGGTTCGAGGACCTGTGGCGGGAGCTCAGCGCGGCCGAGGCCGGCGTCTGGACCCGCTTCAACCGGTGGTGGCTCCAGGCGCCCGTGCCCTTACTCGTGGTGCGCTACGAGGACCTCGTCCACCACCGCCACCGCACGCTGAAGCGCGTCTGCTGGTTCCTGCGGGGGGAACGCGAGCTCGAGGGCACGCCCTGGGCGGAGCGCGTGGCGGCCGCGGCGGCGCTGGACGATATAAGGGCGGGCTTCTACGCGCCCCGTAATAACGGGGCCGCGAAGCTGCCGGGCGCCGCGCTGCGCCGCTTCGACGACGCTGCGCGCCGGGCCGTGGCCGCGGCTGCCGGGAGCCTGTTGCAGGACTTTGGCTACGGCGACTGCTTCCCAACCGACGCGAGCGTGGCGCCGCGCGCCGTTCGGCGGCCCGTGCCCCAAGGCGACGCGCGCCACGAGGTCGTGGGCGGCCGGCTCGTGCTCAACACCGGGCGCGAGGTCCGGCCCTCCAGCTCGAAGCACGGCCGCTACATGACGACCTTCCGCAAGGCGCTGCGCGAGCCCGTGGTGGCGGCCGACGGCACGGCCCTCAACATGCACGAGGTCGAGGCCGCGCGCGAGCGGTGGCGGCGGAAGCGGGCGGCCGCCGACTAGTATTTCTAACGAATTTAATGTGCACATTCCGCGACGACGTCCCGCGTCAACGCGGCCGCGAGCGAGTTCATGGGGAGCAGCTGGAACGGCTGCTCGAGCTCCACTCCGATCTGGTCGATGCCGACCATGATGTAGGACGTCCTTATGGTCGCGAGTACCACCACCGGTAGAGCGAGCCCCAGGCCCTCCAACCCCAATGGCACGCACGCGAGCCAACTCAGGAGGACGCGACTGGTGTGCCTCGTAATTGTCGGCGCCACGGGACTCGCGAGTAGACGCTCGCATATGCTTATTTGCGTGTTGAGATTGTGGAGCTGCGTCAGTAGTGAGAGGTGTGCCTCGGCATTCAATCTGCCGCCTTGGGCCTCCCCGGCTACGACCTCGTGGGCGCCACGCAGGAGCGCTACGGATCGTTTCCTTTTTCCGAGGACCGCCTCCGCGGCGTCTCGTGAAAGCATAGTGTTGACGACGTCCGAAGCGTCCTCTCCGGCCCGCAAACTGGCCTTCAGGCACCAACCGAGCAACGCCAAGTGGCGACAAATAGCCTCGGCGGGCGCGGCGGCGCAATACGCCGCCGCGAGGCCGGCGGTCTCGCGCGAGTGCAACACGAGCCGCTGCCACGCCAGCCGCGATTCCTGCAGGCGCAGGAGGGAGAGATTCATGCGCAGTGTCAGCAACAACGCGACGGCCGAACTGATGAGCGTGAGGGGCGCGAGCGGCGCCACGAAGTTTGGGAAATAGCGCACGCGCAACGCGTGCGCCAGGCACGCCCACAGAGAGAAGGCCGCGCAGACCGGCAGCACCAACCGAGCGGTCGTGCTCCGCGGCCACTTATATATGTGTCTGACATATCGTCCAACCCTCTGATGTCGAGCCCACGTGTCGAGATCCCAAAGCTGGCTTATCGTCGACTCGCTCGGCGACACGAGGTCCGACCTCGACGTGTCGACGCGGCGTAAATCCAGGACGGCATCGGCATCGGTGTGGAGGGACCCCCAGGGGAAAGTCGGCGGGCGCAGCGATCGAGTTGGCGGTCGTAGCGCTGCTACCGCGTGCAAGAGCAAGACTACATGTGTTTTAGGCATCATAGCGGACGCAATTCGTTCCACTATTGACACGTGTATGCACAAGGGCTTTGTGTGCTGAGAGTATACCTAGCCTTAGTGTTACTCTGCAGCCGTGCGCTCGTCACGCGTCCAAACAGCCTTCCTCGTCGCGTGTTCCGACCAGCCCGCGATGCACGGGGCCGTCGAGGAGTCGTTCAGAGCGCGCGTCAAATCCACATGAGAAACCCGCTTGGGAAAACCCGTGCGCGCAAGCTTAGCGCCAGTAACTGTGTGGGCGATATAATATTGGCCTGTGCTGATGCAGCAGAGATTAGGCAGCGTAATGCTTTTCGCAGCAGCGGGAGTCCTCCGCTGCAGCGGCCTGCGCCTCAGCGCGTTGGGCAACAGCGCAGCGAGGTTGCACAGCACCAGCGCACGCCGCGGCGCCGCGCTGCACGCCACGACCTCGGGCGCCCGCCAGGCGCGCCGCGCGGCCCAGTACGACGGCGAGACCGTCGCGGGCCTCAAGGTGCTGCTGAAGGAGCGGGGGCTGCCCGTGTCCGGGGCCAAGGCGGCGCTCGTCGAGCGGCTCGCGAATAGCGATCAAAGCGGCGGCGCGCTGAGTGCGTCGCCGCCGCGGCGTGCCGACGCGGCTTTGAAAGTTGAGGAGGCGCCCGCCGAGGCGCAGGCGCCGACTGGCCGGCCGTTCGCGACGCTCGGGCTCTCGCTGCAGCTGGCCGCGAACGTCGAAGAGCAGCTAGGCGCGGGCGCCCTCATGACGCCGATCCAGGAGATGGCCTTTCCGGCCGCCCATAGAGGAGATGATGTCGTAGCAAGGGCCCAGACGGGCACCGGGAAAACTTTAGCTTTTTTAGTGCCATCCCTCGACGCGCTGGAGGCCAACGAGCGGAGCGGAAGGCCTTCTCTCGTAGTCCTGTCACCAACACGAGAACTGGCGCAACAGATCGAGGTCCAGGCCAAGTCCCTCTGCGAAGGGTTGGGGTTGCGGACGTGTTGTGTTGTTGGCGGCACTTCGAAAGGCAAGGACCTCCAACGATTAAGGAAGGGCGTGGAAGTCCTGGTGGCCACGCCCGGGCGCCTGTGCGATTTGTTAACGGAGGACAAGAAGTTACTAAGAGGTACCAAAACTTTAGTGCTAGACGAGGGCGACCGGCTCCTAGATGAAGGCTTCGAGCGCCAGGTCTCCCAAATCATCGAGGCGTCCTCTCGATCCCGCCAGACGCTGTGCTTCTCGGCCACCATGCCCGCTGATTTAAAACGCATGCTCGACAGCGGCGCCGTGCTACCGTCCTACGAGCGCATTGACGCCACTGGCTCCTCGGGCGGCGCGGACCAGACGGCGTCTAGAGTCGATTTACGAAAAGTTGCGTTACCGAAGGGCGCCGACGCGTTGGGGGCGTTGGCGAACATTTTGGAGAGCCACAAGGAGGGGCGAGAGGGCTCGAAGGTCGTGGTGTTTTTTCCTACTACCGCTGCCGCGGAGCTGGCGTCGGCCTATCTTGAAAATAGGGGCATCGGCAACATGGCATTGCACTCGCGCAAGTCCCAGGGGTACCGGACGCGGGTCAGCAACGAGTTCCGGGACTCGAACGTGGCCTCGAAGCACGCCATGCTCGTGGCCACGGACGTGGCGGCGCGTGGCGTGGACTACCCCGGCGTGAGCCTCGTGGTCCAGGCCGGCACGCCGGACAATAGGGAGCAGTTCGTCCACCGATCGGGCCGGACGGGCCGCGCCGGCACGAGCGGCGAGGCCGTGCTGCTCGTGGAGGACTGGGAGTTCGCGCTGGCGTCGGACATGTTAAGGGACGTCCAGGGGCTCCAGGATTTAGATGCAGCGCCCTTCCTGGACGTGGACCCCGCTGCTTCTCAGAAGGCGATGTCCGGGACGGCCTCGGACGTGCGCCGCAAGGCCTACGTGGGCTGGCTCGGGCACACGAACGGGCGGTGCAAGAACCTGGGCTGGTCCAAGCAGGAGCTCGTGGACCGTGCGAACACCATGGCCCTCGAGGACTTCCTGCTGCGCGAGACGCCGGCGGTCTCGCCGCGCGCGGCCGGCTTCATGGGGCTCAAGAAGGTCCAGAACCTGCGCGTTGAGAAGCCGCCCGGGGGCGGCGGGCGCGGCGGCGGCCGCGGGGGCGGGCGCGGGGGCGGGCGTGGGCGCAGCGGCGGCGGCCGCCGATAGTTATCTGTAAGTATAAGTCGTTCGTTCAACTCGCGCTGGGCGGGGAGGTGGCCGGCGTGGGGTAATTAAGCTACAGAGACGACGTATCCACTTAAAGGCCAGAGGAGGGACGGGGGGATGGACGGCGGCGGCGGCGGCGCGGGTCGCGACGGGCGGGACGGGCGTCTTTTTACCGTCCCTCGACGAAGCCCTTGGACTCGGCGGTGGCGTTGGACACCTTGGGAAGGTGGCTGCGGATCGTGTCGAGCGCGTGGGTGGAGTGCATAGTCGTCCTCGCTATTGCTCTTGGCGCCGCCCACGCGGCCGACGCCAGCAAGTACGCGCAGGACAAGGAGGCCGCAGCGATCGACGCCGCGAGCGCGAGCCCCAGGGCGACGGCGAGGCGGGACATTGGCATCTGCAAGGGCGTAAGACACGCCGCGGCCCCGGCCCGCGGGGCGGCGGCGGCGGCGTCTGCTTTGTGGCCCGTCGTTTTTGAGTTGTCAGCCGCGGCCCAGCCTCGTCACGCGGTGCGGCTGGGCTTTTCCACGGTGTGGTCGCTTTGGCGTGGACGAGCCCAGGTTTGATCGGATTCCGGAATCGAGTCACTTTTGCACTCACGTAGCGCGGCGGCGTTTGTTTTGCAGTCTGGCCTTAAGCTTGGCTGTAGACGACGCGTAAAAAAATTGGGGGTCGGTGCTTACCCGTAAGTACGGCTTGCGGCTCTTGTGCTGTTTCCGGTCAAATAAGCTGAAATACTTTTAATCAGCCGTGCGGGTTCGTACGAGATTGAATTTAACATTGGTAAGGCCAATCATCATATGCTCCCTTAGACACACCCCGTCGGGTTCACTGCGGAACCCACCCACGGGGGCGCCTATTTCAGCTGGAACGCGTGCAGGCCCCGTCGACGACGCACAAAGCAACAACGCACCCGACAGTAATACGACTGCAAAATCATCTTACGCCGCCGCCTTCCCCCCCGCCGCCGCGGCCGAGCGCGCGACGATCTCCCCGACGGCCCGCTGGTCGACGTCGCCCTCGCCGAGCGTGCGGAGGAAGCCGACCGCCAGACCCAGCGGCCGCGCGCCGAACGCCTCCGCGACGGCCGGATCCTCCTCGAGCTCGGCCGCCACGGCCGCCGCGGTCGTTCGGACGCAGCGGGCGAGCGCCGCGCGCAGCGCGTCCGCCTGGCGCGGCGAGAGGCGCGGCGCCGGCGACCGCGGCGAGCGCGCCTTCGCCGGCGACCGCGCTGACGGCGGCGCGCCGCCGAAGGCCGGCGACCGCGCCGGACTGCGCGCCGCCGGGAAGGCCCAGGCGTCGTCGTCCGCGTCGTCGAGGGGCGGCATGTCCTCGGAGCCCTCCTGGACCTCGCGCTCCTCGGCGACAGGCGTACCCTGCGCCCGGAGCTCGCGCAGGCGCTTCAGGGCCGAGCCGGGCGAGAGGCCCTGAAGGGCCGCGGACGAGGGCAGCGGCCGCCGCGGCGGCGGGGCCGGCGACAGCGGCGCGACGGGCGGCGGCGCCGCGGGCGGCGGCGGCAGCATGTTAGCGCGCTTCGGCGTCGGGGGCTCCAGCGTGGCACGCGCCGCGGCCACGCAGGCGGCCGTGAGGTCGCGCATCCGCTGCAGGGCCGCGGCCCGGTCCGTCGTGGTCATGAGCGCGTCGAGCTCGGCGAGGGCGCGGTCGCGGTGTTGCGTGGGGCGCCGCGCCGGGACGCCGCGGCGGAGGAGCTGGGCCATGGTCGCTTTCTCGGGCTGCCTCCGGCGACGCGACGTCGTGGTCGTCGTCGCGCGTGCCGACGTTGTTTCACTTCGAAGGCCGCCCTCGATGGAGTGGGCCTTGGTGCACTGCGTCTACGATGCCCGCGCCAAGTTTGCTGCCACAGTTTTGTAACAACCCGCGGTGTGCAACGGATGATAAAAATTCGAGGGGTCCGCGGACAGGCCTGTGCGAGACATGCGCCGAGGGCTCGTTACGCTTGTAAGCGGACACTAAATTTTCAAATCACACAAAGCGAAGAACAAAAAAATTCGGCCGCTGTGGACTTTGTTCTTTTCGATTTTGACAGCGTTCCAGTTCGCCGCAGCCATCGTAGTTCGCTGTGATCGTACCTGACACATCAAGGATTCGTCTGCCAGAGTATAACGTTAAACCGTCGGCAGAAACGAGATTATGAAGCATGCCATCCTGTGCCTGGCGGTGCTCGCGCCGACCCTGGCGCTGATGAAGCCGCCCACCAACCCGCTGCTCGACGACGCAAAGCAGCTCCTCGGGAACGCGGGCAAGTTTGCGCAGAAGAAGGTCGCGACGACGATCGAGGACTTGGCCGCGCTCCCCGCCCAGGCCGCGAAGGACGCCCGGTCGGCGCGCTTGACACACGCCGCCAAGAGCCGCCAGAAGACGCCCGACCAGCTCTCCGCCGAGCAGATTTCAAGTTATGAGGCCATGGGTCTCTCGTACGTCGACGGCGCCTGGAAGCGCTCGAGCGACCGCCACACGGCGTACAACGACCATAACGACGTCACGATCTATGCGCGAACCGCCGAGCCGGACGTCTACGACGTTGAGCGGTGGCAGGACGCCGCGGCGACGGCGTTCGACGACGAGGCCGTCGTCGTCGACTACCTACCGCGCCGCAAGCGCCGCTTCGTGGCGAAGCCCGCCGCGGAAAGTGCCGAGGTGGAGGTCAGCGAGGACCTCACGCGGCTCGGCTTCCGCAAGGACGACGAGGGCGCGTGGTCGCGCACGGCGCCGCGCACCGGCGCGCGCACGGTCGTCGTCGCGGGCTCGCGCGGCCGCACGCTTGAGGTCTCTGCCACGACCGAGATGGACCTGCACGCCATCTCGCGGCTGGAGTACATCCTGACGTGGTCGCAGCTCGAGACGCCGCAGACGGTCTGGGACGCGACCCTCAGAATCGCGCGGGACCCGTCGTTCGCGTTCGTCTGGGCGGCGGCGCAGGCTCGGTTGTGGCTCCTATTCGCGGACGGTTATGGACTGGACGACTTCTTCGGCGGGTCGCCGCTGGCGCTGGACACGAGCTCCCCGGAGGTGCTGGCGGCGGCCGGCGCGGTCTTCGTGGTCGCGGCGTACGCGCGCAAGGTCGCCTGGAGCGGGTCGGGCAGGCCACTGACCGTCGGCGCGCTGGAGCGTTCCATCGCGGACGGCTGGTTCACGGGCTTCGCGCGCGCGCCGGACACGCCGCAGGGCCGCAAGGAGGGAGGGGTCTTCTACGCCGTGGTCGCGTCGCTCCTGACGCTCGCAGCGGCCGGGCCGCGCGTCGAGGTTCTCCACCACTACTTGCAACCGCGCCTCATAGAGGACCTCGCGGCGGCGGCGCCGCTGTGGCTGGCGGAGGACCCGGCGGTGCGCGCGTTGCTCGTGTCGTCGCTCGCCGTCCTCGCGTGCGGCATATGTTCGGCCGCGGTGGAACACGTGTCACTCATTTGGGCGCGCCCGCCGCCTACCGTTTCCGACGAGAAGAACGCCATCGCCGACGCGCTCGAGACGGACGCGCTGTCAGCGCGCATGTTGGAGGCGCGCGCGGACAAGTGCGACGCGCAGCGCGACGGGAAAGCCGTCAAGAAAGTATACGATCAAGCGGCGGAGCGGCTCGTCGCAGAGGGCGAGGCTTTTGAAAGAGTGGCTGATGCCTGGTTGATGAACTTCCACGACACGTCGACAGCCGAGATTCAGGTCGACGATCGGGCGCGCGAGACGAAAGCGAACCCGGCGATCGCGGCGGCGTTCGTAAGCGGCGCGTCGGCAGGGGCGGCGTACGCGGCAGTGCATAAATCAAATCGCCGGCGCTTCTCGGCCCACGCATCCGACTCACTGGTTGATTTGTGCGCAGGTATGCGGCGGGCGGGCTAGCGGCGCCACTCGCGCTACACGGAGCGGGCGCAGTCATCGACGCGCTCGTGCCGACGCCGGCCGACGTGTTCACGCCACGCAAGGCCACGTTCGACGTGGATGCCGTCAAGGGGCCCGCGACGCCGTGAACAAGTGCCCATACGCGCCTCATCTCTCTCTCTCCCGTGTAAAATATAAAGTCTTCTCGGAAATCCAGGTGAACAAATTACAACAGGAGATATAAACCTACACGACCAGCTCGCCGCCGTCCGCCGCGATCAGTGGGCTCTCGATGCCCGTCCGCCGGTCGCCCGCGGCGAAGTGCCGCTCGATCTCCTCCAGCGAGAGGCCCTTCGTTTCCGGGACCCTGGCGCGCACGAACTCGAGCGCATAAACCGCGATGACGGCGAACGTCGCGAAGAGGCACGACATGGCCCAGTCCGCGCCCACGAGCTGGCGCAGCGCGTCCCGCGCCACCGGAAATAAAAGCGCGACGAGCATGTTTCCACCGAAGTTGGCCTGCACGGCGAGCGCCACAGCCTGCCCGCGCACCTCCAGCGGAAAGAGCTCCGAGATCAACAACCACGCGATGGGCCCGAAACTTATCTGGTAAGCCGCGATATACAGAAAGATGAGGCCAATGATGGCCACCTTGCGCGGCGTGAAGCCGCCCCCCTCGCCGTCGAAGCCCTGGAACGCGATGGCCAAGCCGACGAGGGCGACGACCATGAGACTAATTCCAATGAAAAGAAGTTTTCGTCGGCCGTACTTGTCGACCGTGGCGACGGCGCCCAGCGTCGCTACAAGTTTGAAGACGCCAACAGCCACGGAGGCCACGGCCCCCACTCCGGCCGATTCGAAGATCGATCCCGCGTAGTATAGGACCGAGGGCTGGCCCGTGAACTGTTGTAGCAGGACCACGCCGAGGCCCGCGGTCAGCGCCCGTCGGTAGCGCCGGTCCCCCAGCCGCGGCGGCGGTGCGTCGCTGCGCGCCTCCGAGGCCGCGGCCAGCTCCTGCGCCGCGGCGTCGCGGGCATCTACATCGTTTGGGTACACGAACGCGAGGCTCGCGACGGCCTCACTTTGCTTGCCGCGCAGCGCGAGCCAGCGAGCCGATGGCGGCAGGGATTTGGCTCCGACGAAGAGAAGAACTGAGAAAGGCGCGGTCCAGCCGTAGGCCCAGCGCCAGCCGCCGGGGACCTCCGAGTAAGCGTAGCCGAAACCGTAGCCTGCACATATACCGAGGACGATGGCCGCCTCCTTGAGCGAGATCAGCGTGCCCCGTATGGACGCCGGGGACATTTCCGCGATGTAAGCCGGTGCCCCATGCATGGCGAAGCCACACGCGGCGCCGTATACGATGCGACCGAGGAGCAGCAGCGCCAGCCCGCTCGTCTCGGACGTCCCAAAGCTTCCGGAGGCGACCTCCAGCGCGGCGCCGGCGATGTATAAGCACGCGGCGATGATTAACTCGCGTCGCCGACCAATCGCGTCGGCGATCCGGAAGACGATCGCCGCACCGATCAACGCGCCCGCGACGCCGCCGCTAGTGACGAGGCCCTGGAGCAAGCTCGAGCCCGCGACGGCGCCGTGCCAGCTCACGCCACTGTACTCCGCGGATTGCAACTGTGTCAACACGTAAGACGTGGCACCAATGTCCCAGCCGAACAGGAGACCGCCGAGGGCCGGAACGCCGAAAATTCGAGCTACTGCTGGGCGGCTGTAACCAGCCATCGTGTACTGATCGTGGCACAGCCCGATGTCGTCGAACTAGTAGCTACCGGGCACAGACGCACCGGAGCTCGGCTCAGCCCTCTGCTGACTCCTGGTGCACCAGCTCGTGGCGTCGACTAGGAGCTACCGTAAGGGTTTCGGAGCGGACTGATGCTCTAGTCTTAGTGTTACTCCGAACCGAATGTGCTCGTCAGGCAGTTCAAGTAGTGTCCCTGTCCTCGTAGGTGGCTCTGTCAAGGAATTAGCTGCCAAAAGAACCCGTGGCCGGCGCGTAATTAACCGAACCCGAAAAATTCACAGAGATATTACACAGCCCGCACGAACTCCCAGCCTGTCGCGAGCGCGTCGTCGCCCGCCAGGAAGTCCGGCAAACTCCCCTCGACGGGCGTGTCCACTGGGAGAGTGGTAAATTTCCCGTCGAAGTTCGCGCGGTGCGCCGGGCGCGCCAAATTCGTGCACGGCTCGATGGGCGGCGTCAAGGCGCCCAGAATTAAGGCGTCGAAGTCCACGCCGCCGAAGAAGGCCTCCGTCCGTAACTCATCGGCGCCATTTAAGGCGCAGAGCCGCTGCCGCGGGTGCCTCCTGAGTAGCGCCGCCACGCAGGCGCCCGCGTCCGACGGTATAGAAGGCGGCAACCGCAGCGGCGCGCCCCGGATCCGATCGAAGAGTTTCCTTCTATCGGACGTGTACCACGCCGGCAGGCCCGTCAGCAGCTCGTAGATGCAGATGCCCAGCCCCCACCAGTCCACCGCCGTCCCGTAGCCGCTGGGCTTCCTCGCCAAAACATCGGGCGCCATGTACTCCGGCGTGCCGCAGACCGAGTGCGCTCCCCTAAACGGCGACCGCACGCTGCTCTTCGCCAAGCCAAAATCGCCGAGCTTCAGGTGGCCCCTGGAGTCCAGGAAGCAGTTCTCGGGCTTCACGTCCCTGTAGACGACGCCGGCCTCGTGCGCGCACTGCAGGGCTAGAGCGACCTCCGCGGCATAAAACGCCGTGGCCCTGGGACTCAGCACCCGTTGCTTGCAGAGGTGGTGGAAGAGCTCGCCGCCGGCGCAGTACTCGAACCCGAGCACGGCGTGGCCCGGGACTCGATAAGCGAAGTGCAGCTTGACCACGTGCGGGTGTTCCAAGGTCGCTAGGATGGCGCGCTCGTCCAAGGCCCGGTCGAACTGCTTGCGGTCCTGCAGGCGCGCTAAGCTCACGAACTTTAACGCATATAAGTTTCCTGTTGTTTTCTGCTTGGCCAGCACGACCTTGCCGAAGGACCCCACGCCTAAGACCCCGACGCGCGTAAAGTCCGCGTCCCGGACGCGCGGCGCCCGCACGTCCCGCGTCAGCTCGACCTCGGCGGGCGCGCGCGCTTGGCTTTGCAGCACCTCGCGCGGGCTCGGCACGGCCGGCGCGTCGTCCTCCTCCCAGACCTCGTCGAAGTCGTCAAACGAAATCTCCGTGACCCGGCCCTCCTCCTCCGGCGGGTCCATCGCGGCTGCGATCGCGCCTGTGCTACTGTTTATGCTGTTGCGTGCAGACAGCCGTAATACAACTCCGCAGCTACAATTATGAGCTGTGGCCTTAGGAGATACCACAAGTCAGAACGCTGCGCAATCTAAGCTAGGCCTGCTCGTCGCCTGGATTTTAGACTTTTGGTTTTGACTGGGTTCGGTTCGGGTTCGGGTTTTGCTCGGGTTTTGTACCACTAATCCAATTGTTTGCGGAGACGTACCTCCACCTGTCTGCACCCGCCGAGACCTCTCCGCGGCCCAACCCCCGCCAGACCTTCCCCGTTTTGCCCGCGCTGTTGGCACAGGGCACCACACGCGCCGCAAGGAGCCGCCGCGGGCACGCCGTCGTCGCAACGTCCTCGACGAGTGACACGGAGCAGGAATTCGATCCCGCGCGCGTATCGGGCAAAAGGGCAGCTCAATAAACCAACAAGGGCAGCTGCAGCGCCGTCAGGACCTCAGCGCGTGAATAGCTACAGCGCCGCACCGAAGGCGAGCCGTGCGCGACCGGTGGCGCGATGGAGCTCGTGCTCCAGGCCACGGCGCTCAAGCCGGTGACGGTCGCGCGAGCCGCGGCGAAGCTCCGCCTGCAGCCCAAGCGCAGGGCGCGCCGGCGGAAGCTCGCGGCGCCCTCGTACCTCAAGGTCGCGAAGCACGCGCCCGCCGCGCTGGCGGCGCAGGCGGCGGCCGCGCGCCTCGTGGCCGCGACGGCGCGGCCCCTGCCGCCCGTGCCCGCGCGCCCTCAAACGGGCGCCAGGCGCCTCTCGGCCACCTGGCCCGCCGCCGCGCCCGGTGAAAAGACCTCGTCGGGGACGGCCGTGCGGGCGGACGTGCAGCGCGAGCGGTGCAAGGCCAAGGAGCGCGTCGCCAGGCACAAAAAAAAGGTCGAGGCCGAGAAGCGGGCCAAGGAGGGCGAGGAGACCCTGCGCAAGGCCAAGTACGGGAACCTGGACCTCGACGAGCTGCGGGAGGAGGCGGCGAAGCGCGCCCGCGACGCCACCGCGAAGCAGGCCCAGGCCGCCGCCAAGCTCGCCGGCGCCCTCGCGGCGAAGCGGCGCGCGCAGACGGAAAAGCGCGCCGCCGACGCGCGCGCCCGGGAGCGGCGGCGGGCGGAGATCTACGCCCTGAACCACATCATGCGCGACTACTTCCGCGGGCTCGGGGCCGTGGACTAGGTTTACCTTTGAGTCGTGTTTGAGAAACGTAGTCCACACACACTTTTTATGAGGCGCCTACGGGAGCGCGCCGGCCGCCTCCAGCTTGGGGCGGAGCTTGCCCTGGAACGCCAAATCCAAAATTCCCGGTGTATCGTCCGTGGTGCCGCCGTCGAAGCCACCGACGTACTCGCCCCCGATAAACACGCTCGGGACGGACGTGCGGCCGGCCAGCCTCCCGAGCTCGGCGCGCAGCGGGTTCCCCTCGGACCAGGGGTCGTCGAGGCGCACGTTCGTGTACGTGGCGCCGGCGACGTCCAGGTACTTCAGCGCCTTCTTCGAGAAGGGCGACGCGTCCCACCTGTGTGCATGAAAGACGTCGGATGCGTACAGTACGCCGTCGACGCAATTCGAGGACGCCGCATCGGCACGTGAACACGACGCACGGCGCCGACTTCGAGAGCTCCTCGAGCTTGGACCGCACGGCCGCCTTGTCGTACTCGCCCGCCAGCGCGTCCGCGACGGCCTGCTTGAAGTCCGCGCCGTCCTTTTGCGACTGTTGGAAGATCGCGATGCTCGTCTGCGCGCTCTCGACGAACGTCTTCTCCGCCGCTAAAGCGGAGCGCTGCGGGCCCGGCGGCGTGTGCACGAAGGCTGCTACAGATGTGAAAGAGAGCACGACGGCGTACAGGATGCGTGACACCATCGTTAAGTGCGATGCTGCGTCACGTCTGGTTTGCAGATCACGCTGCGATGCTCGAGCTTTGTGATCGACATCGGGAGTCTTAAAAACCCGTAAGATAAACCCGACAGCTAAATATGACCCGTGAGCGACCTGCGCCTCGTTACCTGCAACCAATTCTACCAAGTTAAAGCCCCGTCCACGACCCTGCTCTCACAACCTGATTTGAGTCGGCGCGCATACGCGCGCCCGCACCAGCCACAAAAATGGACTCGGAAACCAAGACGCCGCGCCCGCGCAACGTGCTCATGTCCGAGTTCGAGCGCCTCTCGAAGGACGACGCCTCGCAAGCCCTGCGCGACGCCGGCGGCGACCTCGACCTGGCGCGCGCGCTCGTGCGGCGCCGCCGCGACCGCCCGGACGACACGGACGACGATGAGCCCGCGGTCAAGGCCGAGCGGCCGGCGCCGCCGTCCGATGAAGGAGACGACTTCGACGAGGAGGAGGAGGAGTCGGACGACGACTGGGGCGAGTAGCGCAACAACCCCTACGGCAAGAAGAAGCCCCCGGCCAAGTCCAAGAAGTTGTCGGATGAAGAGAAGGCCAAGCGCAAGGCCGCGCGCGACCGCACGCGCGACGAGAAGAAGCGGGCGGCGTCCGACGAGAAGGCCAAGTGGGCCCAGAACAAGCAGGCCCTGCTCGAGGGCAAGGAGGGGAAAAACATGCTCGCGAGCTACGCGGGCATATCCTCGTACCTACACTCCGTCGGCGACCGGCCGAACATTTCTGAGGCGAAGCTGTTGTACGTGCGGTCGATCAAGCTCGAGGAGAGCGACTACGGGGAAAAGTACAAGCGCCTGCACACGTTTGCGATTGACAACGACATCGTGCAGTGGTGGGCCTCCACGTCGAACAAGGAGGCCAAATTGATCGGCGAGGAGGGCTGTATTGTGGACTTCGCGGGTTCAATCTCGAAGCACGCGCAGTACGAGGGCGTCGACATCACGACCGTGATGCGCATCAAAGTGCATGTGGTGGACGGCGTGCGCGTGGCCCCGACGCCCAAGCAGAAGTTGAAATCGCCGGGCAAAAAGTTGAGCGGTGGCGATTCGGACGAGGACGTGAAGCCGTCGCCCGCCAAGAAGCCGCGGATTGCTGGCGGCGCGAAGCGCCAGAAATCGATGGATAAGGAACTGCTGCGCGACGACGCCGTCGACCTCGACATCGACGACGAAAATCAGGAGATCGTCGACGGGAACGACTGGCTCAAAAAGCTGGCGCGGGAACGGGCCGAGTGCCGGAAGTGAACGACGCGTGTGTAGTAAGCGTCAACCTGTGTGCTCGAGGCCTCCCCACCGCCTTGTAGCGTGGAGAGGCCGGGTTATCGCGCGCGGGGCGCGTTTCTCTGGCCCTCCACACAAAACCCGCACCAATTGAAATAGACGGGTTTCACTCCGTGGGACGCAAATGTAAAGGGGGGAAGCTAAACCGCGTTTGCCTTGCATAACTCATTATACAGCGAGAGCGCGAGCCCATTGTGAAGAACATACGTGAACACTGCATCACTCAGGCTGCGCCACAGCAGCGCAAGAGTGCGTACTGTCATTCGCAGCAGACTGCTCATGGCCGCCTGGACCCCCGAATACAACACACAAGTAGACGACGCCGACGAGGAGGGCGCGGTCCTCGCGCTTGCGGAAGGCTGCGCCGCGTTCCGGGCCGGCGTCGCGGCGGAGGACGGCGACGACGTCGAGTTCCTCGGCACGCGGCAGGCGAAACTGCGACCGGCGCGGCGCCACGTTGTGCCGAAGGCCGAACCGGTGCGCACCGTCGCGGACCGACGGCCGCCGCCGCGCGACACGGTCCGCGCCCTTGGTGCGACCGCGCCCAAGGCCGAGCCGCGGCCGGCGCGGCGGTCGCCGCCGCTGCCGCCGCGCGACACGATCCGTGCGTTCGGCTCAAATCCCAAGCCGAGCGGCGCAAAGTGCACGTGCGTCGCCTGCGCGTCGATAACGAAGTTTGCGTCCTATCCCGCCTGCAGTATCTCGGCGCCGCCGGAGCTCGTCGTGGAGGGTGAGTCGTTCTTCGAGCGGCAGCACCTCATGGACGTCCTAGATACGCGCTACGGCGGGATCCTGACCTACGCGGTGCGGACGGCGCCGGACGCGGCACCGGCCGTCGTCGTGAGCCGCATGGGTCGCGCTAAATCTCTGCCAGCGCCGGCGCCGGCGCGGCCGCGGGCCGCGGCCCGGTCCCGCGGCCCGGCGCCGCCGCCGCGCGCTTCCGCAATCTCGGCGCGCGCGGTCGGCGGCTTAGGCCCGGTCAACCAACCGCGCGCGGCGACGCAGCGCAGCGGGTTCGCGATCTCCGCGCGGTCGCGCACGGCCGCGGGGCTCGACCCCCTCGTCGCCCTCGCGCCGACGCGGCGCGCCGCCGGCGCCGGTACGGGCACGGTATCGCGGGCGAAGCGGCCGCGGCGACGGCCCCTGTAGTTCTGTAAACACAACATGTTATCTCGGCGACGCGGTCCCCGGCTGCGTGTGCACGAGGTCCGCGA